>OHWK01001041.1_pt1 | contig 10681 bp, 9 predicted proteins | sample 1579761 | NCBI WGS metagenome assembly OHWK01 (sample SAMEA3882516, study PRJEB24775) | human gut metagenome | biome: human-associated habitat; feature: intestine environment; material: feces | place: Netherlands | collected 2009/2010 | reverse complement strand
CAACGGCCACCTCTCCCCCCAGCCACAGGGGATGGACCCCCGCCCCCCAGAGCATCCCGAAATACAGGCCCAGGTAAATGGCCGCCATCCCCAGGTCACCGGAGACAAGATACAGAAGGCCGCATACCCCCCCCACGTGGGCCAGCAGGGCCAGAACAGACCGCGGGCGATTCAGGCCACCCGCTTCCCCCAGGCGGGTCAGCTGGAGGGCCAGAAGGAGCAGGAAGAGCAGCTTGCCAAACTCCGCAGGCTGGAGGTTAAAATGCCCGCCGGGCAAGGCGATCCAGCTCTTGTTCCCCGTCCCGTCCTCGTTGCCGAAGGGGATGAGCAGGAGCAGAAAGCCGAGATTGCCCACCGCCAGCAGCCACCAAGCCCGCTCGACCAGCTCCCGCAAATGGATCTGCCACAGGAGCAGGCACAGCACGACCCCCACCCCCAAGGCCGCCGCCTGCTTCCAGACCAAACTATGGAGGGCTTCGTCGTAGTGGGTGGCGCTGTAAATGAGGGCCAAGCCCAGCAGGGACGCCGTGAGACCCAGGAAAAACAGCGTCCGCTCTCCCCTCTCGTTTCCCATCGCCCAGCACCCCCTCTCCGGTCTTTCTCCCAGAATACCCCGCCCCGGGCCAAAAAATTTGTCACAGAGGGGTGCAACCGCCGTGATTTTATGATAGAATACATTGAATATACACCCGGCGGCCCCCTGGCGCGGCCACGGGCAGGAAGGAGTGACGCCATGGAGCGATATTCCGCCAGCGAACAGGACACCGAAGCCCTGGGCCGGGCGCTGGTCCAGCGCTTGCAGCCCGGCGCCGTCGTGGCCTTCACCGGGGACCTGGGGGCGGGCAAGACCGCCTTTGTCCGGGGCATGGCCCAGGGCCTGGGCATCCCCCAGCGGGTCACCAGCCCCACCTTTACCATCGTGAACGAATACGAAGGGGGACGGCTGCCCCTGTTCCACTTTGATATGTACCGCCTGCGAGACGCCGACGATCTCTTCGACATCGGCTGGGAGGACTTCCTGCGCCGGGGCGGCATCTGCGCCGTAGAGTGGAGTGAAAACATCCGGGACGCTTTGGACGAGGACACCCTCTGGGTGGACATCCGCCGGGGCATGACCGACGGCCAGCGAATCATCACCCTCCACGGCCCCGGCCTGGACGGCTGGGACCCGGACAATCCCGAACCGCCGGAAGGGAGGACGCCATGAAGATCTTAGCCTTAGAATCCTCCGCCGTCGCGGCCTCGGCCGCCCTGTGTGAGGACGAAATGTTACTGGGCCAGACCTACCTGCACACGGGTTTGACCCACAGCCAGACCCTGCTGCCCATGGCGGCGGGCCTGCTGGAACAGTGCGGTCTCAAGCCGCAGGACCTGGACCTCATCGCCGTGGCCGCCGGGCCGGGTTCCTTTACCGGCCTGCGCATCGGCGTGGCTGCCGCCAAGGGCCTGGCCTGGGCCGCGGAGCTGCCCTGCGCGGGCTGCTCGACCCTGGAAGCCATGGCCTGGAGCCTGGCCGGGTTCCAGGGGGAGGTCTGCGCCGCCATGGACGCCCGGCGGCACCAGGTCTACAACGCCCGCTTCCAAGTGAACGGCACTGCCCCCCACCGCCTGACCCCCGACCGGGCCATTGCCCTGGCCGACCTGGTCAAGGAGTTGGAGGGGACGAGCGTCCCCCAGATCGTCGTGGGCGACGGGGCGCAGCTCTGCTACGACGCCCTGACCGCCGCCGGCATCCCCGCCATCTTAGCCCCCCCGAACCTGCGGATGCAGAGCGCCTGGGGCGTGGCCCGGATGGGATTAGAACTGGCTCGGACCGGCCAGACCGTCTCCCCCGGCGAGCTGGTGCCAGTCTACCACCGCCTGTCCCAGGCCGAGCGGGAGCGCCTGGAACGGGAGGATGCCGCCAAAAAACAAACCATCTAAGACCGACTGAGAAAAAGGAGAACGATACAAATGGAAATGGTACACGTATTGGACCACCCCCTGCTGCAACATAAGCTGTCCATCCTGCGGGATGAGACCACCGGCGTAAGAGACTTCCGGGAGATCGTGGGCGAGATCGCCACCCTCATGTGCTACGACGCCACCCGGAACCTTCCCCTGGAGCCGGTGGAGGTCCAGACCCCTGTGGCAAAGGCCGTGACCTACCAGCTGGCCGGCAAGAAGCTGGCCATCGTCCCCGTCCTGCGGGCGGGCCTGGGCATGGTCGAGGGCATCCTCACCCTGATCCCCTCCGCCAAGGTCGGTCACATCGGCCTCTTCCGGGACCCTGAGACCCTGGAGCCGGTGAAGTATTACTGCAAGATGCCCACCGACATCGCCGAGCGGGACGTCATCATCCTCGACCCCATGCTGGCCACCGGCGGCTCCGCCTCCGCTGCCATCACCTTTGTCAAGGAATACGGCGTGAAGAACATCAAGCTCATGAACATCCTCGCCGCCCCGGAGGGCATCGAGCGCGTCCGCGCCGACCACCCCGACGTGGAGATCTACGTCGCCGCCGTGGATGAAAAGCTCAACGAGCACGGCTACATCGTCCCCGGCCTGGGTGACGCCGGCGACCGGATCTTCGGCACGAAGTAAAATATTCTCAGGCACTGTGATTTCCCACTCCGTCCCCTGCGGGCGGGGTGGGAAACTTTTTTGAAATTTCTTTGAAAAAGTCGAAAAAAACGCTTGACTTTTTCAAAAGGCGATGGTATTATAAGTCCTGCACTGAGCGGCACGCGAGCTTCTGAAACGAAGTGAGCGGCGCTAAAAAGTGAATATGTGCGCGAGTGGTGGAATTGGCAGACTCGCTAGATTCAGGTTCTAGTGTGCAATACGCACGTGCGGGTTCAAGTCCCGCCTCGCGCACCAAAAGGAACGAGTCCAGATTGGACTCGTTCCTTTTTCATTTCTTTTTTTCATATTGCAAAACAGCGGCTACCTGCGCTCGCTCACCTGCTCCAGGGCGCTGTCCAGGAGCAGAGCCAGCTCCAGGGCACTGCGGAAGCGTTCCTCCTGGCTGCCCTCGGACCAGAGGACGGTGCCCTGCCAGCTGGCGTTCTGCCGGAAGAGGATGCGGACATAAAAAGTGGCCAGCTTCCCCGACGCACTCTGCTCCACCTCGCCACGGGTCTTCTCCGGCTTCACCACCGGGCCAAAGCGCCGCATGGTGGTAAAAGCCTGGGGCGGCAGCTGCTCGTCCAGGAGATGCTCCACTTGCTTGAAAAAATCCATCAGGCTGACGAACGGCATCTCTCCCACCCAAGCAGCGCTTTGCAGGCGGCCCTGCAGCACGCGGTTTGGATAGGCGTCCACACAGACATGGATCGCATCGCCGGGCATTCGTTCCATCTTTTGCATGGGGTCATCCCTTTCTAGGTTCAGTTTGAATCAAGGGAAATTATACAGGAGATCCGTTAGAAAACCGGGTATAAATCCTCTTTTTCACCGCAGCTTAAAACAACAAAAGTACAACTTCCGGAATATTGATGCACTGGAACGCTCTATTTTGTTTGTAATTGTTTGCATTTTATGGTATCCTATTAGAGACAAGAGAATTCAGGATACACAGCAACAAAATGCCTTCAAAAACAGGAAATGGAACGATCGAGGTGCGGCAGCATGCAGGAAGTCATGGAACCTATTTTACAAATACAAGTTCTGGGAAAATTCACCCTTCGCTACGGGGAAACCGTCATCTCGGATGAGGACGACCGCTCCCGAAAGGTGTGGGCGGTTCTGGCGTATCTGATCTACCACCGGGAAAAAATCATCTCCCAGCAGGAGCTGGTGGACCTGTGCTGGGGGGAGGACACCCGCTCGTCGGACCCGCACAACGCGCTCAAGTCGGTGATCCACCGCATCCGCGCCACCCTGGACAAGCTCCAGGAGGGCCTGGGGCGGACGCTGCTGCGCCGAAAGGCCGGCTGTTACATCTGGAACACAGACGTTCCTCTGGAGGTGGACGCAGAGGTCTTTGACACCCTCTGCAGCCGCGGGGCCGCGCTAGAGGGAGACGAGCGTCTGGACGCCTATCAGCAGGCGCTGGCGCTCTACTCCAACGACATATTGCCCAAGCTGTCCAGTGAGCTGTGGCTGGTGCCCATCACGACCTATTACCACTAGCGGTACGTCCAGACCGCCGAGGAGAGCATCCAGCTTTTGGAGGAGCAGGACCGCTTGCAGGAAGCCATTCTCCTGGCCCGGCAGGCCGTGCGCATCGAACCCTATCAGGAGAGGCTATACGCCCAGCTCATCCGCACGCTGCTCAAGATGGGGAACCAAAAAGGGGCCATCGCCGTGTATGAGGAGATGAGCGAGCTGTTTTTCTCCAACTTCGGCGTCATGCCCTCGGACGAGCTGCGGGCCCTCTACCGCAAGGCCACCCGCACCGTCAACAACCATGCCCTGTCCGTGGAGGACCTGCGGGATCAGCTGAAAGAGGAGCACGTCGTCGGCGGAGCCATGCTCTGCACCTATGACTTTTTCAAGATCCTCTACCGATCCGAGACCCGGACCATGGCCCGCACGGGAAATACCGCGCATCTGTGCCTGCTCTCCGTCGCCGCCAAGGACGGCAGCGAGCTGCCCAAGCGCAGCCTGGACCGGGCCATGGAAAACCTCCAGGAGCTCATCCGCCAGAACCTGCGAAAAGGGGACGTCGCCTCCCAGTGCAGCGTCTCGCAATATGTGATCCTCCTGCCCAGGGCCAACTACGAAAACAGCCACATGGTCGCCAACCGGCTCATGACGGCCTTCTACCGCCGCTACCCCCACTCCCCCGCGCGTCTGCGGTGCGTGGTGCAGCCCTTGGAACCGTTGGCGTGAGCCACCACGTTCCAAGGGATGGATCTGATCAAATACCTTGACCTATGACAGTTCCCGGAACTCTTTGCCGCGCAAAGGGTTCCGGGAACTGATGTTTTTTCGTGTCTATTTTTGGCCGCATGGTGCCGTTTATAACAATCGATCCCCCAGCTGCGTCTCCTGGAAGACGGAAATGCGCGGCAGATGATAGCGGCCCTCCAGGGTCCCGATCTCCCCTTTTCCTGTGATGACCGTCATGGGGAACAGGCGCCGCAGGTAGGCCTCTGCGTCCGGTTCCGTCTCTCCGTAGGGGTAGGCAAACAGTTGAGGCGCAGTACCAAGCTCTCGCTGTAAGATATCCCGGCTCTTTTTCAGGTCTGTCAAGACCCGCATCTGAAACTGCCAGCTCGACTCCCCTGTCTTGCGCTGGATGCCATTGACTCCCTTTGCAAAATAGTCGCCGTTTTGCTCCAGGTTGTGCAGGGCGTAGGTATGGGAAGCGATCTCCACCAGCCCGCTGGCCTGCATCTCCCGGCACATATCCCAGGTCAGGTGTCCATGCCCCTCTGGGTCTTTGTCCGTCAGAGAGACGATGAGGCAGATCGCCGCCTTCATCTGGTATTTTTGCAGGAGCGGAAATAAGAGGCGGTAATTGCTGACATACCCATCATCAAAGGTGATCATCACGGGTTTCTCCGGCAGCGGCTCTCCCGCTGTCAGCTCCCGGGGAAGGATCGTATGATAGCCATTTTCCTTCAGCCAGCACAAGTCCCCCTCCAGCTTTTCCGTCGTCACCACCATTGGGTTGTCGCTGGTCGGTCCATCGGTCACATCATGGTACATCAAGATCGGCAGCGGACCGGTCCGTTCCAGCTCCGGGGGATCCTCCGTGAACACAAAAATACAGCAGACCACAACGCTCAGCATCAGTGCCAGCGTAAGAATGCGGTTCAGCATCGTAGCTTCCTCCTTTCTCCTTTGGGAGGCGCATGTCAAATACCTCCTTCTATTATAATAAAGAGTGTCCTGTCGGAAAAACGTAACCAAATTTTCAAAAAAATTCGCCTTACAGAAGAGTATAGCAGAGACTGGAAGGAAAAGATACTCTGCACAGGCGAAAAGTTTTTAGACTCCATGCATCTTTCCTCCATGCAGAGGCAGATATACTTCTTGCTTGTCACCTCAACTGTTTCATGGTATCATAAAACCAAACATGGAACTCTGGAAGGAGGGTGCAGACATGACGGATCTCAAGATCCCAGTTGGCATTTCCGACTTTGCAAAAATTCGGAATTACCAGTATTACTATGTGGACAAGACGGGGCTGATCGAGGAACTGTTGGAAAAAGAGACGGCGGAAGTTACCCTGATCACCCGCCCCCGCCGTTTCGGGAAAACCATGGGCATGAGCATGCTGGCCAACTTTTTCGACATTCGCAAAGACAGCAAGGCGATGTTTGCGGGATTGGAGATCTCCAAGAACGCAGCGCTCTGTAAAGAGTGGATGAACCAGTGGCCGGTCGTGTTTCTCTCCTTTAAAAATATTGACGGCGACAAGTTTTCTCTCGCTTATCAGCAAATGGTTTATGAAATCGGCTTGCTCTACGATAGCTACAGTGAGCTGTTGAGCAGCAACAAGCTCAGTGAGGACGATAAAGCTCTATTTTTACAGCTGAAAAGACGGACCGCAAACGAAATCGACGTGCTCCGTTCCATCCAATTTCTGCTGTCGTTGCTGTACAAGCACTATGGAAAGACCGTGATCTTGCTGTTGGATGAATACGATGTTCCTTTGGCAAAGTCTAGCGCTCATGGGTATTATCCCGAAATGCTGAACGTCATCAAGAGTATGATGACAACGTCTTTGAAGGATAACAACACCCTGCGTTTCGCTGTGATCACAGGCTGCCTGCGGATCGCGAAAGAGAGCATCTTCACCGGCACCAACAACTTTGTCTCCGACACGATCTCGTCCTCTCATTTGAACGAATATTTTGGCTTCACCCAAGCAGATGTAGACCAGATCCTCAAAGACGCAGACTGCATGGAACATGCGGATGATATCAAAAACTGGTACGACGGGTATCACTTCGGGAACTTGGACGTCTACTGTCCCTGGGACGTGATGAACTACCTGAGAGACCTCCAGCGCAACCCCAAAGCGAAACCCGCCAGCTATTGGAAGAACACCAGCGACAATTCTATCATCCGGTCGTTTATTGACTATCGAGGAAGAAAAATTTCTCAAAAGCTAGAAACGCTGTTATCTGGTGGCTATATTCTTCAGAAGGTCGAAGATGATCTGACCTACGATTACCTGCACTCTTCCGAAGAGAATCTATGGAGCATCCTTTATCTGACCGGTTACTTGACACAGGTACGGGAGAAAGACCTCCCAACCCCGTTGCCAGAAAGAACATCTGCCTTGATCATTCCCAATGCAGAAGTCCGGGAAATTTTCGAGACGACCATCCAAAAGTGGTTTGACGAGAGCGCCAAGACCTGGAATTTGACTGCCTTGTTTGATGCCATGTGGTCTGGTGACACGGAAACGCTGACCGCAGAGATCAATAAGCTGCTCTACAAGACCATCAGCTACCACGACTACAAAGAGGATTTTTATCATGCCTTCCTGACAGGCATCCTGGCTGGCTCCGGCTATGAGGTAGAATCCAACCGGGAACACGGCGAGGGCCGCAGCGATATTGTCGTGTTCCATCCCGACAGACCGCAGGTCGTTCTCTTTGAGGCAAAGTATAGCAAGAAACTGGATGGATTGGAAGAAAGCTGCGCAGCGGCGCTGCAACAGATCGAAGACCGGCAGTATGCCAAAGAGTTTGAGGAGGACTATGACTCCATTCTCTGCTATGGCATTGCATTTTATAAAAAGCGCTGCTTGGTCCAAACAAAATAATCTCGTTTTATACTTCGCAAGTTCAACAGAGCAGAGTGAATATTCACTCTGCTCTGCATTTTTGTTCACCGCTCCTATCCCCAAACGATCCCGTACTCTCCCGTCCGCAGGATTCCCTCTTGAAACAGCGGGGTGGCGTAAGACAGCGGCAAGTAAAACGCTTGGTTCCAGAGAAACGGCCGTGCCGGATCCTCTTCCGGCATCCAGGCCCTGTCGTTCCACAGCACCGGAGATTCCCCCGCAAAATACGTAACATCTTGTCCCAGCAGCAGGACCCGTGCCGTCGTTCCATCCACCAGGCAAACGCCGCCCAGGGCCGAGATCACGTCCTCCAGCGGAAGATAAAAGACATCGTCCAGCACCCTGGGCACGGAAGAAAGCACGATCTTCTCCCTCACCACCGTCTGTCCGTTGGCCAATGTACCGCTCAAGTACGCCGTCTGTTCCCCTGCCTGCATGGAAAACGCATAGTTCGTCGTGACCGGCGAAAACAGGTGTCTCTGCTGGAGCCGCTGCCTGCTGGAACACCCTGCTTTCTCGCTCAGGCGGAACACCCCGGTAAACCATTGTTCCGTGGAAAAACACCCGTCCCTTTCTGCTGCGCTGGCCGGCAGTGTCAGGAGCGGAAGCAGCAGTACGCCGCACACCAGCACCAAAACCATTTGTTTCATTCTGTCCCCTCCCACATCGTCTCGCCGGGAGAATCTTTTCCCCCTTGCAATAGAATAAAGACTCCGCAGGCGGAAAAACGCAACCAACTTTTCCAAAAAATTTCGCCCTGCAACGACTTTTTTAGCTTGCTCATTCCCCAGGCTGCCGCGATCTCCGTCACAGTGGTAAATTTTCAGCCAGAGCAAGCCATCGCCCGCTATGAGATCGCATTGATGGCAGCTTCGGCCCCAAGAAGACTGCCACCCGTGCGGAGGCCGTGGTCATTGTCTCCCGTGTCATTTCTGAAATGACGAAAGGATTAGAAAAGGCCCTTATCACGGTTATTTTTCAAAATAGCTCCAGCAGACAGTGGCTGAAAAAGCTGAAATTTTTTAGATTCCACGAATTTTTATTCTATCCGGAGACGGTTATACTTCTTGCTTGTAACCTCAGATTTTTCATGGTATCATAAAACCAAACTCGAAGACTTGGAAGGAGGCCATAGACATGAACGATCTCAAGATCCCAGTCGGCATTTCTGACTTTGCGAAAATTTGGAAGTACGATTACTATTATGTGGACAAGACGGGCCTCATCGCGGACCTGTTAGAGAAAGAGACAGCAGAAGTCACCCTCATCACCCGTCCGTTTCGGAAAGACCATGGGCATGAGTATGCTGGCCAACTTCTTCGACATCCGCAAGGATAGTCAGGCGATGTTTGAGGGATTGGAAATCTCTAAGAATGAAGCACTGTGCAGCGAATGGATGAACCAGTGGCCGGTGTTGTTTCTTTCCTTCAAAGACGTAGATGGGAACTGTTTTGAAAATGCCTATGAGATGCTAAAGTTTGCCCTGTCGCAAGCTTGCATCACGCATACTTACCTGCAACAGGACCCAAAAATAGATGATACGTTCCAAAAGAAATTCTCTGCGCTAAAGGACCAAACGGCATCTTTGCAGGAAGTAAAAACCTCGATTCTGATTTTGATGCAGATGATGCGGGATCATTATGGAAAACCCGTCATCTTATTGATCGATGAGTATGACGTTCCCATCGCCAAAGCCAGTGCCAAGGGCTATTATCCGGAAATGCTGGAGGTGATCAAGGGGCTGATGAGCACAGCGCTGAAAGACAACGATGCCCTGCGCTTTGCTGTGATCACCGGCTGTCTGCGCATCGCCAAGGAAAGCATCTTCACGGGTACGAATAACTTTGTCTCCGATACGATTTCGTCCTCTCACTTGAATGAGTACTTCGGTTTTACTCAGGCAGATGTAGATCAGATTCTCAAAGATGCAGACTGTCTGGAACATGCTGCTGACATAAAAAATTGGTATGATGGCTACCACTTTGGGGACTTGGACGTCTACTGCCCCTGGGACGTGATGAACTACCTGCGGGACCTCCAGCGCAATCCCAAGGCCAAGCCAGCCAGCTACTGGAAAAATATCAGCGACAACTCCATCATCCGGTCGTTCATCGACTATCGAGGAACAAAAATTTCTCAAAAACTAGAGACACTTTTATCCGGCGGGTATATCCTTCAGAAGGTCGAAGAAGATCTGACCTATGACTACCTACACTCTTCGGAAGAAAATCTGTGGAGCATCCTCTATCTGACCGGTTACTTGACACGAGTTCGGGAGGAAGATTTTCCTGCCCCATTGCCAGAGGAAACCTCTGCCTTGATCATTCCCAATACGGAAGTCCGGGAAATTTTTGAGACGACCATCCAAAAGTGGTTTGACGAGCGTGCTCAGACCTGGAATTTGACCACCTTGTTTGATGCCATGTGGTCCGGTGACGCGGAAACGCTGACCGCAGAAATCAATAAGCTGCTCTACAAAACCATCAGTTACCATGATTATCGGGAAGACTTCTACCATGCTTTCCTGACAGGTATCCTGGCTGGCTCCGGTTGCGCGGTAGAGTCCAACCGGGAACACGGCGAGGGGCGCAGCGACATCGTCATTTATCATCCAGACAGACCGCAGGTCGTTCTCTTCGAGGCCAAGTATGCCAAAACGCTTGGTGGTTTGCAAAAGAGCTGTGCAGAGGCTCTGCAACAAATCGAAGACCGGCAGTATGCCAAAGAATTTGAGGAGGACTATGACTCGGTCCTCTGCTATGGGATCGCGTTTTATAAAAAGCGCTGTTTGGTCCAAACAAAATAACCTCATTTCATTTTTCGCAAATTCAACAGAGCAGAGTGAACATTCCCTGAATATTCACTCTGCTCTGAATTTTTATTGCGAAAATAGGTCCCCGCATTTGAATTTAGGTCAGGTCCGCTCTGGTGTAGGTCTGCTTTCCCGTCGCC
>OHWK01001038.1_pt1 | contig 10708 bp, 7 predicted proteins | sample 1579761 | NCBI WGS metagenome assembly OHWK01 (sample SAMEA3882516, study PRJEB24775) | human gut metagenome | biome: human-associated habitat; feature: intestine environment; material: feces | place: Netherlands | collected 2009/2010 | reverse complement strand
ATGACTGGCAGACAGGACTGGTTCCGGTCTATCTGGATAATTTCAGATATGGCAATGAATTTTACCGTGGAATCAAGACGGTGATGACTATACATAACCTGAAGTTCCAGGGAACATGGGATCCGAAGCGTGTCAGAGACATTACCGGATTACCACAGTATTATTTCGCACCGGATAAGTTGGAAGCATACAAGGATGCAAACTACCTGAAAGGTGGAATCGTATATGCGGACAGAGTAACGACGGTAAGTAACTCTTATGCAGAGGAAATTAAGACACCATTCTATGGCGAGAAACTGGACGGTCTTATGAATGCAAGAGCAAACTGCCTGTCTGGAATTGTGAACGGAATTGATTATGAAGATTATAATCCACTGACAGACAATAAGATCGAGAGAAATTATGATGTCAGCAATTTCCGTAAAGAGAAGATCAAGAACAAGATCGCACTTCAGAAGGAACTTGGTCTGGAAGAGAATCATAAAACTATGATGATCGGTATCGTATCCAGACTGACAGATCAGAAGGGATTTGATCTTGTTGCATATGTAATGGATGAACTGTGTCAGGATGCAGTACAGATCGTAGCGCTTGGTACAGGAGAAGAACAGTATGAGAATATGTTCCGCCATTTCGCATGGAAATATCCTGGAAAAGTATCTGCAAACATTTATTATTCAGAAGCAATGTCTCATAAGATCTATGCGTCCTGTGATGCATTTCTTATGCCGTCACTGTTTGAACCATGCGGACTCAGCCAGTTGATGAGTTTACGTTACGGAACAGTTCCGATCGTCCGTGAGACAGGCGGTCTGAAAGATACAGTAGAACCATACAATGAGTATGAAAAGACTGGTACAGGATTCAGTTTCATGAACTACAATGCACATGAGATGCTGGCAACTGTACGTTATGCAGAACAGATCTATTATGATAAGAAACGTGACTGGAACAAGATGATCGAGCGCGCGATGGCTCAGGATTTCTCATGGATGAATTCTGCAAGACAGTATGAAGATCTGTACAGGAGTCTGATCGGAGAATAAGAATTATAAGAAGTAACAAAGAAGTAATACAAGAGTAACACAAGAGCAAGGAGTAACAGACCCGATGAAAATTATTGACAAACTGAACCAGAAAGGCATCCACATTTCTTTCGAGGTGTTTCCACCGAAGACAGAAGCAGGATTTGACAAAGTGCTTTCAGCAACAGATGAAATTGCGAAGTTAAACCCGTCTTACATCAGCGTGACATATGGAGCCGGCGGCGGAACAAGCAAGAACACAGCGAAGATTGCATCCCATATCAAGGACGATCTTGGAGTGATGAGTCTTGCACATCTGACGTGTGCTTCATCTACGAGAGAAGAAGTTGGAGAGGTAATTGAAAACCTGAAGGCTCATGGAATCGAGAATATTCTCGCTTTACGAGGAGATATTCCGGAAGGCATGACATTTCCTGATGGAGATCGTTTCCATTATGCCTATGAACTGGTACAGGAGATCAAGAAGCATGGGGACTTCTGTATTGGTGCAGCATGTTATCCGGAAGGACATGTGGAGCAGGAACACAAAGAAGATGATATCCGTTATCTGAAACAGAAAGTAGACAGTGGAGTTGATTTCCTTACAACGCAGATGTTTTTTGATAATGATATCCACTACAACTTCCTTTACAGAATCAGAGAAGCAGGTATCACAGTTCCGGTTCTTCCGGGAATCATGCCGATCACCAGTGCTGCTCAGATGAAGCGAAGCCAGGAACTTTCCGGAACAGTATTTCCGAGAAGATTCCTTGCAATATTAGATCGCTTCGGAAGTTCTCCGGAGGCGATGAAGCAGGCAGGAATTGCCTATGCAACAGATCAGATTATTGATCTTCTTGCGAACGGTGTGAACAATATTCATATTTATTCTATGAATAAGCCGGAAATTGCAGTAGCAATTATGAATAATCTTTCCGAGATTATCAAGTGTTAAGAAAGTGGATGACCAGATGATAGAGACAGAGAAGAGAGTACGTGAAGCAGTTCGTTATCTGGGATTTGGAAGAAATGAGGCAGATGAGCAAACCTTGGAACTGATCCAACAGTCTTTCAAAGACCTGGAACAGGAAGCAGGGCCTAAGTCCATCTGCCAAATTTTTGATTTAAATCATACAGAAGACGGAAGACTGGTTATTGGACAGATGGAGATTCAAAGTAAGAGTCTGAGCAGAAATCTGAAAGGATGCCGTCAGGTTGTTCTTTTCGGAGCAACCCTTGGCGCCGGAGTTGACCGGCTGATGCGCAGGATTTCTCTGACAGATATGGCAAGAGCAGTTGTTTTACAATCCTGTGCAGCGGCAATGTTAGAAGAATATTGCGACGAGTGTCAGAAGAAGATTGCGGAAGAGCTTGAAGAAGAACATTTGTATTTAAGACCGAGATTCAGCCCTGGATATGGAGATTTTGACATCTGTTATCAGGAACCGATCGTAAGAATGTTAAATTGTGCAAAGACGATCGGGCTGACTTTGACAGACAGTTTTATGATGACACCAACAAAGTCGGTAACAGCAGTGATTGGAATCAGTACGCAGAAAGACAGATGTCCAATCTCAGGATGTGAGGTCTGTACGAAAAAAGACTGTGAATACCGACGATAAGCAAGAGATAAGATAGGAAGGATTGATACAAAAAGATGATACGAGAACGCCTGGGAAAAGAGTTATTATATTTTGATGGCGGAATGGGAACCCTGCTTCAGGCAAAGGGACTTCAGCCGGGAGAATTACCGGAGACATGGAATGTTACACATGCGGATGAGATCAAAAACATTCACAAACAATATATTTCAGCAGGAAGTGATATTGTACTTGCAAACACATTTGGAGCGAATGCATTGAAATTCCATTGCGATGATTTTCCATTGGAAGAAATTATTCGTCTTGCGATCAGGCATGTGAAGGATGCGGCTGAAGAGGCAAGTGGTGGAAGAAGAATCTACACAGCACTGGATGTCGGACCGACAGGAAAGCTTTTAAAACCGATGGGGGATCTGGATTTCGAGACAGCATATGAGACATTCAAAGAAGTTATGATCCTCGGAGAGAAAGCCGGTGCGGATCTGATCCATATTGAGACCATGAGTGACACTTATGAACTGAAGGCAGCAGTGCTTGCAGCGAAAGAGAATACATCTCTTCCGGTTTTCGCTACGACGATTTTTGACGAGCGTGGAAAGCTTCTGACCGGAGCAGATGTTCCGTCTGTTGTGGCAATGCTTGAAGGATTAAGGATCGATGCCCTTGGAATCAACTGTGGAATGGGACCGGAGCAGATGCTGCCGATCCTGGAGCAGATCATGAAGTACTCCTCTGTGCCTGTGATCGTCAAACCGAATGCAGGTCTTCCTAAGCAGAAAGACGGAGAAACTTATTACGATGTTTCTCCGGAAGAATTTGCTTCTGTTATGCGTCATGTTGTTGATCTTGGGGCAGTTGTGATCGGGGGATGCTGCGGAACAACTCCTGCACATATTGCAGAGATGGTGAAGCAGTGTAAAGACATTCCGGTGAAGCCGATTGAGAAGAAAAGTTATACTGTAGTATCTTCTTATGGACAGAGTGTGTTCCTTGGAACCGGATCAAAGATTATTGGTGAGCGTATTAATCCAACCGGAAAGAAACGCTTTAAACAGGCGCTTAAGGAACATGATCTTGATTATATTTTAAAAGAAGGAATTGCACAGCAGGATAACGGTGCACATATTCTGGATGTTAACGTAGGACTTCCGGATATTGACGAGCCGACATTGATGAAGGAAGTTGTTCAGGAACTTCAGAGTGTGACGAATCTTCCGCTTCAGATTGATACGGTTGATACGGTTGCGATGGAGAATGCACTTCGCATTTACAATGGTAAGGCGATGGTCAATTCAGTCAGTGGAAAGCAGGAGTCAATGGATGCAGTATTCCCACTGATCCGGAAGTATGGCGGTGTTGTGATCGGCCTGGCACTTGATGAAGACGGAATCCCGGCAACAGCCGAGGGACGTGTACAGATTGCGAAGAAGATTATCGCAGAGGCAGCAAAATACGGTATCGAGAAGAAAGATATTGTAATTGATGCCCTGGCAATGACGATCAGTTCAGAACCGGAAGGAGCAAAGGTGACACTTGAGACACTTCGCAGACTTCGTGACGAAGTTGGTGTGTGTACTGTGCTTGGTGTATCAAATATTTCTTTCGGTCTCCCAAGCAGACCGATTGTAAACTCCATCTTTTATACGATGGCAATGCAGAATGGTCTGAGTGTTGGAATTATCAATCCGAACTCGGAGGATATGATGAAGGCATGGTATGCATACCATGCGTTAATGAATCTGGACAGCAACTGTGAGAATTATATTAATAAATATGCACAGCAGCCGGGAACAGCTCCGGTTTCCGCAACAGGTTCAGCTCACAAGATGACACTGAAAAGTGCAATTGAGAGAGGGCTTCGTGAAGAGGCGAACAGCATTACATCTGAGATGATTCAGGAGAAAGATGGTCTGGAGATCATTAACGAAGAGCTGATCCCGGCACTGAATACGGTAGGTGAAGGATTTGAGAAGGGAACAGTCTTTTTGCCTCAGCTACTGATGAGTGCTGAAGCGGCCAAGACAGCATTTGCGGTGCTTAAAGAGAAAATGGATAGCAGCGGAGAAGTTCAGGAGAAGAAAGGAAAGATCATTCTTGCTACAGTAAAAGGGGATATCCATGATATCGGTAAAAATATCGTGAAGGTTCTGCTTGAAAACTATAGCTTTGATGTGATCGATCTTGGAAAGGATGTTCCGCCGGAGACAATTGTTGACACAGTACTTGAACAGGATATTCATCTGGTAGGATTAAGTGCTTTGATGACAACAACTGTCGTAAGTATGGAAGAGACGATCAGACAGCTTAGAGAGAAAGCTCCGCATTGTCTTGTGATGGTAGGAGGCGCTGTACTGAATCAGGACTACGCAGATATGATAGGAGCTGATTTCTATGGCAAAGATGCCATGCAGTCGGTTCATTATGCACAGAGAGTTTTTGGAACTGAAGAATAGGAGGAGATCAAAAATGAGAGGATTACAGACACCGGTTCGTGCAATTCGAAGACAGGTATTTACAGAAGTTGCCAAGCTTGGATTTAAAGCAAATGCAGAGACATTGGTAGCAGATATGGAAGCAATTCCATATGAAATCGTAGGAGAAGATTCAGAAGTAAAATACCGTGAGAGCATTTATCGTGCAAGAGCAGTCGTAAGAGAAAGACTCCGTCTTGCGATGGGACTTTCCCTTCGTCCGGAGAATAAGCCGGTCCATTTGACAGCGGGAGTTGAGGCCAGTAATATTTCTGAAAAATATTATGAGCCGCCGCTGATGCAGGTGATTCCGTCAGGCTGCGAGAGCTGTGAGGAGAATAAATACGAGGTCAGCAATGTATGTAAGGGCTGCCTTGCACATCCTTGTCAGGAAGTCTGTCCGAGGGGCGCTATTTCCATGGTGAATGGAAAATCCTTTGTGCCAGAAACTGCCCTGTGGGCGCCATCGAAGGTACCGTCAAGAATCCTCATGTGGTCAATCAGGATAAATGTATCAAGTGTGGAAAGTGCAAGTCTGTCTGTCCATACGATGCGATTGCCAAGAAGGAGCGTCCTTGCAAGAAAGCTTGTGGAGTGAATGCAATTACATCGGATAAATTAGGACGTGCTTATATTGATGCTGACAAATGTGTTTCCTGCGGAATGTGTATGGTAAGCTGCCCGTTTGGTGCGATCTCTGACAAGTCTCAGATCTTCCAGCTGGCTCGTGCACTTTCAGAAGGAGAAGAGATTGTGGCTGAGGTAGCACCGGCATTTGTTGGTCAGTTTGGACCGAATATTAATGTAAGAAACTTCAAAGCAGCTCTTGAAGAACTCGGATTTTCAGAGACATATGAGGTTGCTCTTGGAGCGGATATCGGAGCAATTGCGGAAGCACATCATTATGTGAATAAAGTGACAACCGGAGAACTTCCATTTCTTCTGACATCCTGTTGTCCATCCTGGGCAATGCTTGCGAAGAAGTTCTTCCCGGATCTGATCGATCAGATCTCACAGGAACTGACTCCGATGGTTGCAACAGCACGAACAATCAAACAGGAACATCCGAATGCAAAGGTTGTATTTATCGGACCTTGTGCAGCAAAGAAGCTGGAAGCTTCCAGACGTACTGTGAGAAGTGATGTGGATTTTGTTGTTACATTTGAAGAATTGCAGGCAATGTTTGATGCGAAGGGAATTGATCTGACAGCTTATGAGGCAGAGTCTTCTTTCCATGATGCGACAGGAGCCGGACGTGGATACGCCTGTGCAGGAGGAGTTGCAAAGGCAATCGAAGAATGTATTAACGAGTATTACCCTGGAACGCAGGTTAATATTGAGCATGCGGAAGGTCTGGCAGAATGTAAGAAGATCCTGACACTTGCCAAAGCCGGAAGAATGAACGGATGTCTGATCGAGGGTATGGGATGTCCTGGCGGATGTATTGCAGGAGCTGGAACGAATATTCCAATCCCGACTGCGAAGAAGGATGTCGCAGCTTATGTCAAAAACTCAAGTAGGGCACTTCCACCGAAAGAACTGGAAGAAATTGAACTGAAATAAGTAAATATAAGGATAATAACCGGCCTCCGCTTTACAAACGGAGGCTGTTGTGGTATATTACAAAATAGGCTTTTTATGAGCGAAAGAGGAGGATGGATGTATGCAGCCATACGGAGTAAACCAATTAAGAAAAATGTTTTTGGAGTTCTTTGAGAGCAAGGGACATCTTGCAATGAAGAGCTTTTCTTTAGTACCACATAATGATAAGAGTCTTCTCCTGATTAATTCAGGAATGGCTCCGCTGAAACCATATTTCACAGGACAGGAGATCCCGCCGAGAAGAAGAGTGACAACATGTCAGAAATGTATTCGTACAGGAGATATCGAGAATGTCGGTAAGACAGCACGTCACGGTACATTCTTTGAGATGCTTGGAAACTTCTCTTTTGGAGATTATTTCAAGAATGAAGCAATCGAGTGGTCCTGGGAGTTCCTTACAGAAGTTGTGGGACTTGATCCGAACAGATTATATCCTTCAGTATATGAAGATGATGATGAAGCGTTCGAAATCTGGAATAAGAAGATGGGAATTCCGGCAGAGCGTATCTTCCGTTTTGGCAAGGAAGATAACTTCTGGGAGCACGGTTCAGGTCCATGTGGTCCGTGTTCTGAGATTTACTATGACCGTGGAGAAAAATACGGATGTGGAAAACCGGGATGTACAGTAGGATGTGAGTGTGACCGTTACATGGAGATCTGGAATAACGTATTCAGCCAGTTCAACAATGACGGACACGGCAACTATACAGACCTGATTCAGAAGAACATTGATACAGGTATGGGACTTGAGCGTCTTGCTTGCATCGTACAGGATGTAGATTCCATGTTTGATATCGATACGATGAAAGCACTGAGAGATCATGTATGTAACCTCTCCGGCAAACAGTACGGAATAGATCATGAGACAGATGTTTCTCTGCGTGTTGTTACAGACCATATTCGTTCCGTAACATTTATGGTTTCTGATGGTATCTTACCTTCTAACAGCGGTCGTGGATATGTTCTTCGCCGTCTGTTAAGACGTGCATGCCGTCACGGAAAGCTGCTCGGAATTGACGGAGCATTCCTTGTAGAGCTTGCAACAACTGTAATTGAAGGTTCCAAGGATGGATATCCGGAGCTGGAAGAGAAGAAAGAGTTTATCTTTAATGTAATTGCGAAAGAAGAAGCGAACTTCAATAAGACAATCGATCAGGGACTTGCAATTCTTGCAGATATGGAAGCTGAGATGGAGAAGAATGGAGAGAAAGTTCTTTCCGGAGAGAATGCATTTAAGCTTTATGATACTTATGGATTCCCAATCGACCTGACAAGCGAGATCCTGGAAGAGAAGGGTCTGACTTATGACGAGGAAGGCTTCAAGAAAGCACAGGAAGAACAGCGTGCGAAATCAGAAGGAACATTCGGAACTCATTCTTATACAGGAAAAGAAGTTTCTGTATACGATCAGCTGGATGCAGCACTTGAGACAGAATTTGTCGGATATGACAATCTGACATTTGATTCTAAGGTTACAGCTCTTACAACAGAAACAGAAGTTGTTGATGCACTTTCTGACGGAGAAAAGGGAACAATCATCGTTGAGCAGACTCCATTCTATGCAACAATGGGTGGACAGGAAGCTGATAAAGGTGTGATCCGTACAGCCGACGGAGAGTTTGTTGTAGAAGATTGTATTCACCTTGCAGGAACAAAGGTTGGACATGTAGGACATGTTGTAAAAGGAATGATCAAGATCGGTGATGCGGTAACTCTTGAAGTTGACGCAAAGAACCGTGCACTTACAGAAAGAAACCACAGTGCAACACATCTGCTTCAGAAAGCACTTCGTACAGTACTTGGAAGCCATGTAGAGCAGGCAGGATCTTTTGTAAATGCAGACAGACTTCGTTTCGACTTTACACATTTCTCAGCAGTAACACCTGAGGAACTGAAGAAGGTTGAAGAAATTGTGAATGAGCAGATCACAAATGCCCTCGCAGTTGTGACAAAGAACCTTCCAATCGAGGAAGCAAGAAAGACAGGAGCACAGGCTCTGTTTGGCGAGAAATACGGTGATGTTGTACGTGTCGTAGATATGAGCGGATTCTCCGTTGAATTCTGTGGTGGTACACATGTTAAGAATACATCAGAGATCACAGCACTGAAGATTATTTCTGAGAGTGGTGTAGCAGCAGGTGTTCGTCGTATTGAAGCCCTGACATCTGAAGGACTTATGAACTACTATGCTGAGATGGAGCGTCTCCTCAAAGAAGCAGCACAGCTTGTAAAAGCAACTCCGGAGAATTTTGCAGAGAAGATCACACATCTTCAGGCAGAGAACAAGTCTCTGAAGGGAGAAGTTGAGAGTCTTAAGAGCAAGATGGCTCAGAGCGCAGCAGGAGACATCCTTGACCAGGTGAAAGAAGTAAAAGGTGTGAAGCTTCTTGCAGCACAGCTTGACGGTGTTGATATGAATGGACTTCGTGACCTTGGAGACCAGCTCAAAGAGAAGCTTGGCGAAGGTGTGGTTGTACTTGCATCAGGAAATGACGGAAAAGTAAGCCTGATGGCTACAGCAACAGACGGAGCAATGAAGCAGGGAGCACATGCCGGAAATCTTGTGAAAGCAATCGCAGGTCTTGTTGGCGGAGGCGGCGGTGGTCGTCCGAACATGGCTCAGGCAGGTGGAAAGAACCCAGCAGGAATCCCGGATGCACTTGCAAAAGCAGAAGAAGCACTGGCTGATCAGATTAAATAAAGTCATTGTAAAGAGAATCTGTCTGTGGCAGATTCTCTTTTGGGTAGAAGCGAGAAAAAAGTATAAAAAAAGGTGAATTGAAAAAGTAAAATCCACCTTGCAAAGGTAAATTCTACTTTGCAGAATTAAATTCCATGCAAATGGGAAAAATATGAATCTTGTATATGAAATCCTCGAAATCAGAGTTAAAATAAAAGGAAAAGCTGTGGTTTTGGGGATTTTTTTGCATGCCGAGCAGAAGTCGAATTTACGTGTGATTTTTTGGAAGGAGTAAATTCCACCTCTGGGGGATGTTCTGCGATGATGGCGGTATAGATTTCCTGCCCAGCTTTTTTAGATTTAGTTTATTTTAATAATTCAGGACTAAGGATGATTTCGTCAGCAGGAATTTTCTGCAGATGAAATGCATCTAAAATTTTTCTACCGTATTGAAATTCGAAAACTTCATAAGGACTTTTGTTTCCGAGCTTCTTCCGAGAGTAGGAGTTGATGTGGCTCATCATGAAATCAATCTGCTCCTGTGAGTATTGTCCAAGGTCAGTACCTTTTGGAATGATTCTTCGAATCAGTTCGTGGTTGTTTTCACAGCTTCCTTTCTGGTAAGGTGCGCTGGGATTACAATAGAACATCCTGGTTCGAGGGTTTCCCTGTGCATCCAGTTCGATAGCAGAAGGATTTGAAAATTCACTGCCGTTATCCGCTAAAAGAACAGGAAAAAGTTCAATGAAAATATCCATCCTCAATTCAAAATAGAGACGGTCAAAAATGTCAATGACAGATTGAGAGTCATTATGCCGGCGGAGAAAAGCAAGCTGTAGTTGTTGTTCCACGAAATGAATAGTGAGAAGAACCGCTCCGCCTTTTATACCTTCTACAGAATCAAGCTGTCTGACAGAAGCATCCGGATGTTCAGCCATGTATATTTCAAAACAATGACGTCCGATACGGCAGGATTTATCCACTTTCAGTTTAGAAGAAACATTTTTCCTTGGACGCATGCGTATGGTACGTGGCATATCGATATTTCTGGCAGTGAATAGCCCGTTGTTTGTGTAAGTATACAGTGTTCGTTCTGACTTCATAAGTTCGTCAGCATGATGTACCGCAATGTGATGAAGGGACTGCCCTTTTTTGAGGAGAGGAGATACCACATCATCGAGCTGCTTAAGTTCCGCTTCAGAAAGGGCAAACCCAGAACGGGATTCACTTCTGACCTGTTCATATTCCTTCTGAGCATAAGATGCCTTGTAAAGACGTTTTTCGAGAGAACACCTAGTACGCTGCTGACAGCCATTACAGACATAGGGA
>OHWK01001035.1_pt1 | contig 10795 bp, 12 predicted proteins | sample 1579761 | NCBI WGS metagenome assembly OHWK01 (sample SAMEA3882516, study PRJEB24775) | human gut metagenome | biome: human-associated habitat; feature: intestine environment; material: feces | place: Netherlands | collected 2009/2010 | reverse complement strand
AGCTGTTGAGCTTTGCGCGGACGATCATCCACAAGCCAAGCGTTATGATTCTGGATGAAGCCACGGCGAATATTGACACCGAAACCGAGCTTTTGATTCAGGATTCGCTGGAAAAGATGCGGTCCGTCGGCACGATGCTGATCGTCGCGCACCGGCTGTCCACCATCCAGCACGCAGACAACATTATTGTGCTGTCCCACGGCAAGATCCTCGAGCAGGGAAACCATCAGGAGCTTCTGGCGAAGCACGGCAGATATTACCAGCTGTACACGCTGCAATATCATAAGGAGCAGCTGGAGGGATAAGCGCATGTAGGGCGGCATGCCCTCATGCCGCCGCTGTCCGCGTGGCTTCCCCATCCATGGGCTGCTGCGGAAGGCCACGGGGGGCGTCGGGGACGCCGCCCCCTGCAACGCGGCCACTCCCACTTGCATTTTACCCAGTACCCATGTATAATAACTCCCGCGCAGCTTTCCCTGCGCGGGAGTTTTATTTGAACATAGAGAGGGAATTTCCACATGAAAAAGCTTTCTGCACTGATTTTGTCCCTGGCGCTGTCCGCCGCACTGCTGGCGGGCTGCGGCGCGTCCGCGTCCACTGCCGCCTCCTCCGAGGCTGTCTCCTCCGAGGTCGTATCCGAGGCGGTTTCCGAGGAGGCCGTCTCCACTGCTGAGGCTGCCGACTCTGCCGAGGCCATTCAGTTTACCTTCACGGTGACCGGCGCGGACGGTGAGAGCACCGTGCTGACCCTGGACGCCGCCGACGGTGAAAAGCTGAGCACCGCTCTGGCGGACGCCGGTGTCATCAGCGCCGAGGAGGCCGAGGCTGGCTTTGTGACTGTCGTCAACGGCGAGGCCGCCGACTACAACAAGGACGGCTCCTGGTGGTGCCTGACCGACGCTGCGGGCGAGATGACCTCCGTCGGCGTGGCCGACATTGAGCTGCACGACGGCGACAGCTATGCCTTCACCTACACGAAGTAACCACCACCGCATTGTCGGTCTGGTGCTTTCCGGGCTGATGGGTGCGCTGCTCGTCGTCAGCAAGCAGGCCATGAGCGGTCTGCCCAACATCGAGCCGGTCACGCTCCTCATCATCCTGTTTGCGCTCGAACTCCCGCGGGAGACGCCCGCTGCCATCACGGTATTCATCCTTTTGCAGGGTGTGCTCTACGGCTTTGGGCTGTGGTGGGCCATGTACCTGTACATCTGGTATTTACTGGCACTGCTGGCGTGGTTGTTCCGCCGCATGGGTCACGCGCTGTTCTGGGCCGTGTTCAGCGGGCTGTACGGACTGTGCTTCGGCGGGTTATGCGCCGCGGTATATCTCTTTGCCAAGACGCCCGCCTTTGCGTTGAGCTGGTGGCTGAGCGGCTTGAGCTACGACGCCCTGCACGGCGTCGGCAATTTTGCCATTATGCTGGTGCTGTACAGGCCGCTGCGCAAGGCGCTAAAGGCGGCAAAACGGCAGATTGGGTACTGATCTATCAAAGCCTTCCCCCTCGGGGGAAGGTGGCCCCGCAGGGCCGGATGAGGGACCGTTTTGCCATTGCAGACCCTTAACAGGCAACTACCGCAGGCCTTGCCCTCATCAGTCAGCGGGCGGGGCCGCTGACAGCTTCCCCCGAGGGGGAAGCCGCTCGTTCCCAAAAGTCTCTCTTTCACACGAAAGGGAGGCTTTTTTATTTACAACCTATGGACGTAACTGCAATTTTATGGTATACTATATCGGTTAAAGTGGGGAGGTATAGGACTATGCGCGTTTTGGGCATCGACCCGGGGTATGCCATTGTGGGCTGGGGCGTTGTTGAGTACATCAGCAACCGCTTTGCCCCCATCGGCTACGGGGCGGTCATCACCGAGAAGGACACGCCCTTTGAACAGCGCCTCGTTGAAATTTATGAGAGCGTATTCGACATCTGCAAGCGCTACCAGCCCGAGGCCCTCTCCATCGAAAAGCTGTACTACCAGCACAACCAGACCACCGTCATCGGCGTGGCCGAGGCCCGCGGCGTCATTCTGCTGGCCGCGGCGCAGTGCGGCGTGCCGATCTACGAATACACACCCATGCAGGTCAAGCAGGCCATCACCGGCTACGGCAAGGCCGTGAAGAAGCAGATTCAGGAGATGACCCGCATAATGCTGCACCTCGAGTCCGTCCCCAAGCCCGACGATACCGCCGACGCCCTCGGCATGGCGATTGCCCACTGCCATTGCAGCCGCAGCCGGTTGATGGGGACACCGGTGAGATAATCCCTTGCCTTCCCCCAAGTGGGGGAAGGTGGCCCCGCAGGGCCGGATGAGGGATGAGGTTTCCGCAATCACCCATTTGCGTGCGGTACCCGACAAGCTGCCCCTCATCCGCCCTCGGACACCTCCCCCAAGGGGGAAGGCTTTCCACCATACAAAAGAAGGATACACCATGATCTACTGCCTTACCGGAAAAATCATCAAGAAAACGCTGGATTCCGTCGTCATCAGCTGCGGCGGGGTCGGCTATTTTGTCCAGATCCCCGCCACCACCGGCGAGGCCCTGCCCCCCGCCGGGCAGGAGGGGACCGTTTATACGATTATGAACGTCACCGAGAACGACGTCTCGCTCTACGGCTTTGCTGCCGAGGAGCAGCGCGACTGCTTTAAGATGCTGACCGGCGTCACCGGCGTCGGCCCCAAGGCCGCGCTGTCCATCCTGTCCATCATGACGCCGGAAAAAATCGCGCTGGCCGCGTCCAGCGGCGACCACAAAGCGTTCACCAAGGCCGCGGGCGTCGGGCCGAAGCTGGCCCAGCGCATCACGCTGGAATTGAAGGACAAGGTCGGCAAGGGGCTGGCCGCGGGCACGGGCTTCTCCGGCAATGTTGCCGCCCCGGCCCCCAGCTCTGCGCCCGCGCAGGCCGTCGCCGCGCTCGTCAGCCTGGGCTATGCGCCGTCGGACGCTGCCGCCGCCGTAGCCCGCGTCGACGAGACCCTCTCCGTGCAGGAGATCATCACCATCGCGCTGCGCAGTCTGTCGCGCGTGTAACAGAAGGGGAGTGCCGAATTGAACCAGGAATACACCGTGGACCCCAGCCGTCTCGTCAGCCCCGATATGACCCCCGCCGACACGGAGGAAGTCAGCCTGCGCCCGAAAACCCTGGACGATTACGTCGGTCAGGAGAAGGCCAAGGGCAACTTAAAGGTCTATCTGCGGGCGGCGCAGCAGCGCGGCGAGCCGATGGACCACATCCTGCTCTACGGCCCGCCGGGCCTGGGCAAAACCACGCTGGCCGGCATCGTGGCGCAGGAGATGGGCGTACAAATTCGCATCACGTCCGGCCCCGCCATCGAGAAGCCCGGCGACCTGGCCGCCCTGCTGACGAACCTACAGGAGGGCGACATCCTCTTTATCGACGAGATCCACCGCCTGTCGCGTCAGGTCGAAGAAGTTCTGTACCCGGCTCTCGAGGATTTCGCGCTGGACATCATGATTGGCAAGGGGCCGAGTGCCCAGAGCATCCGCATCAATCTGCCGCGGTTCACGCTGGTGGGTGCCACGACCCGCGCGGGCCAGCTGACCGGGCCGCTGCGTGACCGCTTCGGCATCCTGCTCAAATTAGAGCCCTACAGCCCCCGGGAGCTGGGCCGCATCATCCTGCGCAGTGCGGGCATTCTGGGCGTGCCCATCACCGAGGAGGGCGCGCTGGAGCTGGCCCGCTGTGCCCGCGGCACGCCGCGTATCGCCAACCGTATGCTCAAGCGCGTGCGCGACTTTGCCACCGTGCAGGGAGACGGCACAATTGATGAGGAGACCGCCATCGCCGCCCGCAAGTGGATGGACATTGACGAGTTGGGTCTGGACGAGCTGGACCGCAGTGTCCTGCGCGCCATCATTGAGATGTACGGCGGTGGCCCCGTCGGTCTGGAAACGCTGGCCGCAGCCCTGGGCGAGGAGAGCGTCACCCTGGAGGACATCTGCGAGCCGTACCTGATGCAGATGGGTATGCTGACCCGCACGCCCCGTGGCCGCTGCGTGACCCGCCTGGCCTATGAGCACCTGCACATGGCCGTGCCGAAGCGCTTTGACGACGAGGATTCCGGCCAGACGAGTATGTTTTAAATAAGGAAACGGGTAGAGCCCTTCCGGGCTTTGCTTCGCTCGCCCACCTCCCCTGTGAGGGGAGGCTTTTGCGCGGGCACTGCCCGCGAGAAAGGCGCCCCACGAAGTGGGGTACTCCCCACAGTGTGGGGAGATGTCGCGGAGCGACAGAGGGGCCCGGGTCCGAAGGACTGGCCGAGTTTACGAGGCCTGAGGGGCTCTGCCGCTTGGCCTTAACCACAAAATTCATCGAACCAACACATATAGCAAAGGAGAATCGCCTATGCGCCCTGCTGATTCCTGGCGGGATTATGAGCTGCTGGACGCTACCAACCACAACCGGTTGGAGCGCTGGGGCCAGACCCTGCTGATCCGTCCCGACCCGCAGGTCATCTGGAAAAACGACGAGACCAGCCCGCTGTGGGCCAAGGCCGACGCTGTCTATTACCGCTCTGCCAAGGGCGGCGGGCAGTGGAATTATCACAAAAAGCTGCCGCAGAAATGGCAGATCCACTGGAACGATTTGACGCTGATCGTCAGCCCCACGGGCTTCAAGCACACCGGCGTTTTCCCGGAGCAGGCCGTGAACTGGGCATGGTACCAGGAAAAGATACGGCAGGCTGGCCGTCCCATCCGCGTGCTGAACCTGTTCGGCTACACGGGCGGCGCAACGCTGGCGTGCCTGGCCGCGGGCGCGTCCGTCACCCATGTGGACGCCAGCAAGGGCATGGTCGCCTGGGCGCGGGAGAACGCTGCCGCCAGCGAGCTGGCAGACCGCCCCTGCCGCTGGATCGTGGACGACTGCGCCAAGTTTGTGCAGCGTGAGATCCGCCGCGGCAGCCGCTATGACGCTGTCATCATGGACCCGCCGAGCTATGGCCGCGGCCCGGGCGGCGAGATCTGGAAGCTCGAGGACAACGTCTACGACCTCATCACGCTGACTGAGCAGGTGCTGAGCGACGACCCGCTGTTCTTCGCCATCAACTCCTACACCGAGGGTCTGAGCCCCGCGGTTATGGAATACATCGTCAAAACGACGCTTTGCCCCGTCAAGGGCGGTCACACCCACTGCGACGAGATCGGTCTGCCGGTCTCTGCCACAGGCGGCGTGGTGCCCTGCGGCGCAACGGCCATCTGGGAGAAATAAGCCATGCCGAATCAGGAACCGATGATCAAAGTACAGGACGTCCGCTTCCGCTACGACCCCGAGCAGCCCAAGTACGCTGTGGACGGCGTGAGCCTGGACATCCGCCGCGGCGAGTTCGTCGCCGTGCTGGGCGCGAACGGCTGCGGCAAGTCCACGCTGGCGAAGCACTTCAACGCCATTCTGCTGCCCGAGGCCGGTACCGTGCTGGTCGAGGGCATGGACACCCGCAACGAGGACCATCTCTACGATGTGCGCCAGAAGGTCGGCATGGTGTTCCAGAACCCCGACAACCAGATCGTGGCGACTATCGTCGAGGAGGACGTGGCCTTTGCGCCGGAGAACCTCGGCGTGCCGCCCGAGGAGATCCGCACCCGCATCGACGAGGCCATGAAGCTGGCGGGCATCTATGAAAAGCGCGAGGCTGCGCCGTACAAGCTGTCCGGCGGCCAGAAGCAGCGCGTCGCGATTGCGGGCGTTATCGCCATGCGGCCCGACTGCCTTGTTATGGACGAGTCCACCGCCATGCTGGACCCCCATGGCCGCGCGCAGGTCATGAAAACCATCCGCCAGCTGCGGGCGGCGGGCATCACGATCGTGTCCATCACCCACTACATGGAGGAGGCCGCCCAGGCAGACCGCGTGCTGGTCATGAGCCGGGGCCGCATCGTCATGGAGGGCACGCCCGAGCAGGTGTTCAGCCAGACCGAGCGGCTGCACGGGTATCACCTCGATGTCCCGCAGGCCGCCGAGCTGCGCGACGAGCTGGTCAAGGCCGGGATCCCGATGCCGGAAAATGTCATTACCCCCGACGCCTGCGCGGAGGAATTATACAAGCTGCTGAAATAAAGGAAGCCTTCCCCCTTGGGGGGAAGGTGGCCGAGGCCCCGCCCGAGGCCGGATGAGGGGCGAGCTTGCCGAGGTATCCCGTTTATGGGAAATCGCCGCGAAGCCGCCCCTCATCAGTCGGCGGGCGGAGCCGCCGACAGCTTCCCCCAAGGGGGAAGCCACTCTGACGAAAAACTCCCACGTATGCCGGAACGGCACCGCAACCGGGCTGTATCCGGCGGGAAAGGAACAACTATGTCCGAAATCATTCGTGTTGAAAACCTGAGCTACATCTATAACCAGGGTATGCCCGACGCGACGAAGGCGCTGGATGACGTGTCCTTCACCGTCGAGGAGGGCGACTTTGTCGGTATCATCGGCTCGACGGGCAGCGGAAAATCCACGCTTATCAGCCATTTCAACGGCCTGAACCGCCCGACGTCGGGCCGCGTCCTTGTGGACGGCAGGGACCTGTGGGAGCAGGGCGCAGACCTGCGCAGCTTCCGCTTTCTCGTCGGCCTTGTCATGCAGTACCCCGAGTACCAGCTGTTTGAGGAGACCTGCGCCCGCGACATCGCCTACGGCCCGCGCAACATGGGCCTGGACGAGGCCGAGGTCCAGCGCCGCGTCAGGGAGGCCGCCGCGTTCGTCGGCCTGTCCGATGAGCTGTTGGAAAAAAGCCCGTTTGAGCTTTCGGGCGGGCAGAAGCGCCGCGTTGCGATTGCGGGCGTCATGGCCATGCACCCCCGCGTGCTGGTGCTGGACGAGCCCGCCGCCGGTTTGGACCCCGAGGGCCGCGACACGATCCTGAGCCAGATCAGGGACTACCATGAGAAAACCGGCATCACGGTGCTGCTGGTCAGCCACTCGATGGAGGATATTGCCAAGTACGCCAACCGCGTGCTGGTCATGCACCGCGCCAAAATTGCCATGTATGACACGGTGGAAAACGTCTTTGCCCGCGCGCAGGAGCTGCTGGAGCTGGGGCTTTCGGTGCCGCAGGTCACGCAGATCTTTTTAAAGCTGCGCCAGATGGGGCTGGACATCCCCGCGGACGTCTACACGATCCCCTATGCGGTCAAAACGATTCAAAAGGCGCTGGCCGCCAAACAGGGAGGTGGGGCAAATGCTTAAAGATATTACGATAGGTCAGCATTTTCCCGGGCATTCCATCCTGCACCGCTGCGACCCGCGGCTCAAGCTGGTCGCGACGATTGCCTATATCGTCGTGCTGTTTGTGGCCCCGAACCCGCTGGGGCTGGCACTGTCCATCCTGCTGCTGGCCGCGCTGTACAAGGTAGCACAGATTCCCGGCAAGATGATTTTGAAAAGCCTCAAGCCCATCGTGCCCATCGTGATTTTTACGGCGGTGCTGAACCTGTTCTTCGTCACGGGGCAGGGGGAGCCGCTTGTACACTTCTGGGTTTTGAACATTTACGTCGAAGGTGTCAAGTATGCCATCCTGCTGGCGGTGCGCGTCTGCGCACTGATTGCAGGCACGAGCCTGCTGACCTACACGACCAGTCCCATCGTGCTGACCGACGCCATCGAGAGCCTGCTGCGCCCGCTGGCGAAGCTGCACTTTCCCGTGCATGAGCTGGCCATGATGATGACGATTGCGCTGCGGTTCATCCCGACCCTGATCGAGGAGACGGAAAAGATCATGAACGCCCAGAAGGCCCGCGGCGCGATGCTGGACAGCGGCACATTTACCCAGCGCATCAAGGCGCTGGTGCCGATCCTGATTCCGCTGTTCATCTCGGCGTTCCGCCGCGCCGACGAGCTGGCCATGGCGATGGAATGCCGCTGCTATCACGGCGGCGAGGGCCGCACCCGGCTCAAGCAGCTGAAATTCACCGGCGAGGACTTCAAATGCCTGGCGGTCATTGCCGTGGCGCTGGTGGCCATTGCCTGCACACGATTCTTTGTGCCGGGGCTGGCGTAAGAATCAGCCGCCTTGTAGGGGCCGGGCATGCCCGGCCCGCAGCCTTCCCGCAAGCATCTGCTTGCCTTACACAACCGGGCCGGGCATGCCCGGCCCCTACCTGGTTCTGACATGAATTATTTACTTTGGATTTCCTACAAGGGCACCCGCTATGCCGGGTTTCAGGTCCAGCCAAATGCGCCCACAGTCTGCGCGGTTTTGCAGGACGCGATGCAGGCGGTGTTCGGCTGCCGCCCCGACGTCAAGGGCTGCTCCCGCACCGATGCCGGCGTCCATGCGCGGCGTTTCGCGCTCAGCTTCTGCTATACTGGCAAAGTGCCGATGCAGAAAATCGTGCCCGCGCTCAACGCCCACCTGCCGCCGGACATCCGCGCAGTGGACATCCGGTCCGTGCCGGACGGCTTCCACGCGCGTTACGCCGCCCACGCCAAGACCTACCGCTACTACATTTTGAACGCGCGGGTGGATGATCCGTTCACCTACGACACCTGCCACAGGGTAGGGGCAGCGCTCGACCTGGCCGCCATGCAGGCCGCTGCGGCGCAGTTCATAGGCACGCACGATTTTTCCGCACTCTGCGCGTCCGGGTCCAGCGCCGCCGCCCACGGGGATACCGTGCGGACGATTACGAATTGTACTGTTGTACAAAGCGGCGATTTGTTTGCAATTTCCGTGACCGCTGACGGCTACCTCTATAATATGGTGCGCATTCTGGCGGGCACGCTCGTGGACGCGGGTCTTGGCAAGCGGACGCCGGAGAGCATCCCCACCCTGCTGGAAAGCGGGGACCGACGCCGGGCCGGGCCGACGCTGCCCGCAAAGGGGCTGTTTTTGGAAAAGGTCGATTACCCGGAATTGGATGATGTTTAAACGTGTTCTGTAGGGGCGGGACATGTCCCGCCCGCGGCCTTCCCACAGGATGTCATTTCCGTACAGTGGCGGGCCGGGCATGCCCGGCCCCTACATTTCTACACAAAATACGAAAGGAGGGGGCCCACCTATGAGTAAGGCGGACAGAGATCGGCAGGCATTGCTGCAGCGGCTGGCGCGTGAGCAGAGGCGGGCCCTGAACGCCGCCGCCCGCGACGCAGACCGCGCCCGCACGCCGCGCACCGCTCCCACACCGCGGCGCGATGACAGCCCGCCGTCCCGGACGTCCGAGCAGCCGTCCGCGCAGAGCGCCGCGCGGCTCAAATCCCTTACGCCGCTCTACAAGCAGCGCCAGCAGCGGCGGCTCACCGTCCTGATCGCCATTATCATTGTGCTGGCGCTGGCGCTCACCGTTGTGACCGGCACACTGTCGGCCTCGCTGGCGCTGCTGGGTGATGCCGTGGACAGCGCATCGCTCTACCTGAACCGCGCCGACGGCGGCTGGCCGACCACCACCGGTATCACCGAGCCTTTGCAAATCGAACCGCTGGCGGACGGCTTCGTCGAGCTGGGCAATGAGGATGTGCTCGTCTACTCGGCCTACGGCTCCAAAATTCTGAGCCTGCAGCCGTCCTACGCACGGCCCGTGCTGGCTGTGGGCGGCACCCACTTTGTGGTCTACAACCGCGCGGGCAGTGAGCTGACCGTATGCAGCCGCACCCGCACGCTCTACACACAGCGCTTTGACGAGGACATTCTGCTCTGCGCCATGTCAAACAACAACTCGCTGGCCGTCGTGACCGACGCGGACCGTTTTGCCGGCTGGGTACACATCTATGACCCTTCGATGCGGGAGCTGTACAGCTGGCGGATGCCCCAGTCGATGGGCACACCGATTGCGCTGGACTTTGCCCCCGACAACCGCAGGTTTGCCTCGGGCATGATTGCCGCGCGGGACGGGCAGCTGAACTGCTCGGTCTACTTTATGAGCCTCGACTCCGGCACCGAGGGGCTGCTCTACACCGCCGACGCGGGCAGCATGCTGCTGCGGCTGGACTGGCAGAGCGAGAACCGCGTCATGGCCGTGTTTGACACCTACATTGCGGTTATCGACCCCCGCACCGCCGCCGAGGTCGCACGCTACGACTACGGCGGGGCCGCGCTGCAAAGCGTTGCGCCCGGACGCCGCCAGACCGCGCTGCTTCTGAACGTACACGGCGGCAACAGCCTGGTCACCCTGTCCGAAAGCCTCACCGTTATGTCGGAGATTCCCGCACGGCAGGCGTTTGCGGTCTCGGCCACCGACACCGACATTTATCTGCTCTGCCCCGATGCCGTCGAGTGCTACGGCTATGACGGCGTGCAGAACTGGGTGTACAGTGACCTTGCCTCCCGCCCGCTGGCGGTTGTGAACGCCGCAAAGCCGCTGCTGTTCACGGGCAGCCGGGCGGAGGTTCTGGAGGGCGGCTCGTAGCATGGGGCTACGCGGCGCCTGCCGTATTCCCGGGCAGTCGGAAATTGCCTTTGATTTTTTGAGAAAGAAGTACCTGTCTATGTCCTTTTCACCTGCGCTTATCTATGATTTTCTCTTTCTTGCCATCTTCTCGTTTGCCGCCGTCAAAAGCTGGCAGAAGGGTTTTCTCGCCGGTCTGACCGAGCTGGTCGGCGCGGTGCTGGGCGTTGGCGTTGCCGTCTGGGGCAGCCGCACACTCGCCCCCGAGGTCTACACCCGCTTTTTCAGCGATTCCGTGACTGCCCGTGTCAATGAGGCCGTAGCCCAGTCCGGCGGGGACATCGCCGCTGCCCTGCAGCAGCTGGATTTTCTGCCCGAATCGCTGCGCAACGCTGCCGCCAACGCGCTGCAGACCGCCGGAGATCAACTGCCCGAAAAGCTCACCGCCCTGCTGGAGCCGCTGTTCCTGCCGCTTGTGTAG
>OHWK01001032.1_pt1 | contig 10820 bp, 10 predicted proteins | sample 1579761 | NCBI WGS metagenome assembly OHWK01 (sample SAMEA3882516, study PRJEB24775) | human gut metagenome | biome: human-associated habitat; feature: intestine environment; material: feces | place: Netherlands | collected 2009/2010 | reverse complement strand
GGGCTGCAAGACCGGCAAGGGCTTCTACGTTTACAACGCAGACCGCACCAAGACCCCTGTCGACGCCCTGTAATTCAGTAACTTACGCGCCTGGCGCGGCCAAAACCGTGCCGGGCCGCGTTTGTTTGGTCGGGCAGTATAGCCCGGCCCCAGTATATGGAGGTTTTATCAATGGATTTTACTCTGTCTAAACAGCAGCAAATGGTCCAGAAGATGTACAAGGAGTTTGCTGAAAACGAAGTCAAGCCCCTCGCCAAGAAGGTCGACGCGGAAGAGTACTTCCCCAAGGAGACCGTCGAGAAGATGGCTAAGCTGGGCATGATGGGCATCTACTTCCCGAAGTCCGTCGGCGGTGCAGGCGGCGACGTCCTGTCCTACGTCATGGCTGTCGAGGAGCTGTCCAAGGTCTGCGGCACCACAGGTGTTATCCTGTCCGCCCACACCTCTCTGTGCGCAGCTCCCATCTATGAGAACGGCACCCCCGAGCAGAAGGCCAAGTACCTGCCCAAGCTGTGCAGCGGCGAGTGGGTCGGCGCGTTCGGCCTGACCGAGCCCGGTGCCGGTACCGACGCCCAGGGCCAGCAGACCTTCGCCGTTGACGAGGGCGACCACTGGAAGCTGAACGGCTCCAAGATCTTCATCACGAACGCAGGCTTTGCCGATGTGTTCATCATCATTGCCGTCACCGGCTTTGTCACCGACAAGCGCGGCCGCAAGCAGAAGGAGATCAGCGCCTTCATCGTTGAGCGCACCGATCCCGGCTTCAAGGTCGGCAAGCCCGAGGACAAGATGGGCATCCGCGGTTCTTCCACCTGCGAGCTCATCATGGAGGACTGCATCATCCCGAAGGATCGTCTGCTGGGCGTGAAGGGCAAGGGCTTCCAGCTGGCCATGGCTACGCTGGACGGCGGCCGTATCGGCATCGCCTCCCAGGCTCTGGGCATTGCCGAGGGCGCCATCGACGAGACCGTCGCCTATGTCAAGGAGCGCAAGCAGTTTGGCCGCTCCATCGCACAGTTCCAGAACACCCAGTTCGAGCTGGCCGAGATGAAGGCCCGCGTTGACGCCGCCAAGTATCTGGTCTACGCAGCTGCCCAGAAGAAGCAGGCTGCCATGAACGGCCAAAAGGTCCGCTACAGCGTTGAGGCTGCCGAGGCCAAGCTCATTGCCGCCCGCACCGCCAGCGACGTGACCCGCCGCTGCCTGCAGCTGTTCGGCGGTTACGGCTACACCCGCGATTACCCCATCGAGCGCATGATGCGTGATGCCAAGATCACCGAGATCTACGAGGGCACCAGCGAAGTCCAGATGATGGTCATCAGCGGCGCGCTGCTGAAGTAAGGAGGACAGACGTAATGAAAGCAATCGTTTGTGTCAAACAGGTTCCCGATACGCAGGGCAAGGTCGCTGTCAAGGCTGACGGCACCATGGATCGCTCTGCCATGGCTACCATCACCAACCCCGACGACCTGAACGCCGTCGAGGCCGCCCTGCAGCTGAAGGACGAGACCGGCTGCGAGGTCGTCGTCGTCACCATGGGCCCGCCGCCGGCAGAGGGTATGCTGCGTGAGCTGATGGCCCGCGGCGCTGACCGCGGCGTGCTGGTCTCCGGCCGCGAGTTCGGCGGTTCCGATACCTTCGCTACCTCCCAGATCCTGGCCGCTGCCGTCAACAAGATCGGCGTCGGCCCCGAGGACATCGTTTTCTGTGGCCGTCAGGCCATCGACGGTGATACCGCTCAGGTCGGCCCCCAGATCGCCGAGAAGCTGCATCTGCCCCAGGTCACCTATGTCACCGACATTCAGAAGGACGGCAACAGCCTGACCGTCAAGCGTCAGCTCGAGGACGGCTACATGGAGCTGAAGGTCCAGACTCCCTGCCTGCTGACCTGCATCAAGGAGCTGAACACTCCGCGTTACATGAGCGTTTCCGGTATCTTCGAGTGCTACGACAAGCCGCTTGAGGTCTTTGATTACAACGCTCTGAAGGACGATCCGCTCATCGAGACCGACACCATCGGTCTGAAGGGCTCCCCGACGAACGTTTACAAGTCCTTTGCTCCTCCGGTCAAGGGCGCCGGCATGAAGGTCGAGGACGCTGCCCAGCTGGTCGGCATCCTGAACGACAAGCACCTGATTTGAGGAAGGAGAAACGAACAATGGCTGAATTCAATGCAATGGACACCGCCGCCTTCAAGGGCGTGTGGGTATTCTGCGAGCAGCGCGAGGGCGAGATCCAGTCCATCAGCTATCAGCTGCTGAGCGAGGGCCGCAAGCTGGCCAATGACTTGGGCGTTGAGCTGGCAGGCGTTGTCATGGGCAGCGGCCTGGCCGAGGCTGACCTCAAGACGCTGGGCGGCTACGGCGCTGACCGCGTTTACAACATCGACAGCCCCCTGCTGAAGGACTACACCACCGATGGCTATGCCAAGGCGCTGTGCGACCTCATCATGGACAAGAAGCCCGAGATCATGCTGATCGGTGCGACCAACCTGGGCCGCGACCTCGGCCCCCGCTGCGCAGCCCGTCTGCACACCGGTCTGACCGCCGACTGCACCCATCTGGACGTCGATGTCGAGAAGTACAAGAACTTCCTGCGCACCACCTCCAACATTGATGTGGACAACACCAAGTTTGAGGAGAACACCAACCTGAAGATGACCCGCCCCGCTTTCGGCGGCCACCTGATGGCTACCATCATCTGCCCGCGCTTCCGCCCGCAGATGTCCACCGTCCGCCCCGGCGTCATGCAGATGCAGGCGTTCGACCAGGCCGGTGCTGACAAGGTCGTCGTCGAGAACGTCGCTCCTGCTCTGACCGCGGACGACATCCATGTTCAGGTGCTCGACATCAAGAAGAGCGCCGAGAAGCTCGTTGACCTGATCGGTGCCGACGTTGTCGTCGCCGTGGGCCGCGGCATCTCCGCTGACCCTGAGAAGGGCATCAAGCTGGCCGAGGAGCTGGCCGAGGCTCTGGGCGGCGTTGTCGGTGCTTCCCGTGCCGTCACCGACGAGGGCTGGCTGTCTGCCGACCATCAGGTCGGTCAGACCGGCAAGACCGTGCATCCCCGCATCTACGTTGCACTGGGCATCTCCGGTGCCATCCAGCACGTTGCCGGTATGCAGGATTCCGAGAACATCATCGCCATCAACAAGAACGAGAACGCCCCCATCTTCGATGTTGCCACCTACGGCATCGTCGGCGATCTGTACAAGGTCGTTCCCGAGCTGATCAAGGAGATCAAGGCCGCCAAGGCTTGATTCCCGCCCGTAATCAACAAGAGCCGTGCCCCCAAAGGGCACGGCTCTTTGTTTTTTTGTATTGCTCAGTCTGCCACAGCCGGGGCGGACAGCAGCTCCGGGGGCAGCTCACTCTCGTCCTCATTGACGAGGGAATCATCGACATCAAATGTCGCACCAAAGGCCTTTGCGGCAGCATCCGCCACCAGATCGGCATCGACCAGCTCACTGTCTGCCATGACATACAGCAGCTTATCATCAAAACTGACCACGCGGGCCTTATCTGCCTCCACGCAGACCCACTTGCGCATACTGATGTTTTCCTCCATCGAATCGGCAATTTCGCGGGCATCGGCCTTGTCCTTGAGGCGCAGCAGCACCAGGCTGTACGCCTGGCTTCCGGTCATCGGCTCGCTGACTACTGCGGCATCCACCTTGTCCACATTGTCCGCGGTCAGCCCCGCCAGATAGCCGTACCAGCTCTCGTCGGTCAGGTCGATGGCCACCGTCTCCATGCCCATCAGGTCAACCGGCTGGACGTTATAAATAGCATCCACCATCTCGCTCAGCTCCGCGTCCGGCTGCGGTTCGGCGGTCTCACCGGTATCCTCGTCGTCAACGCTGAACTCCGGGTCCAGCTCCGCGCCTTCCTCGGGTCTTGTGGCAGGTTGGTTCGCAAGATCGTTGCTGTCAGCCTTTTGGCTGCCGCAGGCAGACAGGAACAGGGCGGTCAGCAGGGCTGTTGCAAAAAGCAGCTTTTTCATCGTAAAATTCCTTTCTCGGTCAGAATATTCTCGGGCGCAAAGCGTGCGTCCCAGTCGTCGCAGGGCAGCTCGTCCAGCAGCAGGGCCTCGGGGCAGAGCAGCAGCCCCGCTCCCTTATAGTGTGCCAGAAATCGGTCATAATACCCGCCGCCGCGCCCCAGCCGGACCCCGTCGCGGCTGGCGGCCAGGCAGGGGACAAGGGCCAGCACCGCGGCGTATCCCGCCGGGTCGGCGGCGGGCAGGTCGGCGGGCGGTTCCTGAATGCCGAACGCCCCGGGCCGCAGCAGGCACAATGCCGGTATCTCCACCCAGTCCATCTCGGTTTTGCTCCGCACGCGGGGCAGCAGCAGGCGCTTGCCGTCGGCCAGCGCGCGTCTAAGTATTTCCGCCGTGTCTGGCTCATCCGGCATGGCCGCAAAGGCCAGCACTGCCCCGGCACGCTGCCATTGCGGCAGGCTGAACAGCGCCTGCGCCATGCCGCGGCCCACAGCCGCCATATCCAGTTCCGTGCGCCGGGCCTTGGCCCATGCGCGGGCTTCGCGTTTTGTCATTCTGCACACCACCTTCCGGGCTATCATACCATATCTGCCCTCCACTTAACAAGACGGAAAAGCCGTCCTGTTGTTACAGCAGCGACAAAATTTTTCCGCCATCTTGCCCGGCGCAGTGAAATAGAGTATAATATATCCTGTATCGCTATGTATTAGACTAATGAAATATAAAAAGGAGATTCCAAACCATGAGCAAGTTCAATTTCATCAAGACCGATATTCCTGACGTGCAGATCATCGAGCCGACTGTTTTTGGCGATGACCGCGGCTATTTTATGGAGACCTACCAGATCGACGAGTTCGCCGCCGCAGGCATCGACAAGCCTTTTGTGCAGGATAACCAGAGCCGCTCCACCAAGGGCGTGCTGCGCGGCCTGCACTTCCAGACCAAGCACACCCAGGGCAAGCTCGTCCGCGTGACCCTGGGCGAGGTGTTCGATGTCGCCGTCGACTGCCGCCCCAACAGCAAGACCTTCGGCAAGTGGGTGGGCGCAACGCTGTCCGCCGACAACAAGAAGATGCTCTGGATCCCCGAGGGCTTCGCCCACGGCTTTGTCGTGCTGTCCGATGTGGCCGAGTTCTGCTACAAGTGCACCGACGTCTACGACCCCACCGCCGAGGGCGGCATTCCCTACGATGACCCGACGGTCAACGTGCAGTGGCCCGACTGCGGCTGCGAGCACAAGACCAGCGCCAAGGACAAGGAGCACACCCCCTTCGCCGACCAGAAGTTCGATTATTTCGAGAAGTACTGAACTATCCGTATTGGGTACGGTGTACTTTTTATTAGAATATGTTTAAATTATAAATTTTCTTTATGCTAATTGTACAAAATATTTTCACGCTTGTTCCCTCTACTTTTTCTTCTTAAATTTATTAAAGAAATATATTTCAATAGACATCAATCATTTGACCAATCGTTATTGAGCTTTTCCCATTCACTATTAAAAGCAACGAGAACATTATTTTGATCTTGCAGATAAAATGCCCGCCAATTATTTTTTTCTTTTTATAGTATATAACATTCAACCCGATCTTTTTAATACACACGGAAGGAACATCTAGCATGAGCTTTACACATATAGACTGCTTTAGTGGCCCCGGTGGTATCTGTACAGGATTATGTGCAGCCGGATTTGATACCATCGTCGCTATTGAGTATATCAAAAGTTGTGTCGACACATACTCTGCCAATCATCCATCTGTCCATATGATCCATTCTGATATCAGAGCGGTTACTCCTGATGACATCCTCCCTTATGTTCCATCTGACGGTGTAGATCTCGTCACATCCGGAATGCCGTGCGAAACTTTTTCGACTGCTGGGAATACTTCCCGTTCATTTTATGATGACCGACAGTTTTTATTTAGAGAGGGCATTAGAATTGCAAAAATCGCCAGAGCAAAGCTTCTTTTGTTCGAGAATGTTCCCGGTATAACAACAAAGACGGTTGAAAAGAAATCAAACGCCTTGATTGTGGATTTGCTAAAGAAAGAACTTATAGAAGCTGGATATGGCAACTATATCGAAGTCGTCCTTAGTGCAGACAAATTTGGCGTTCCTCAGCGCAGAAATCGTTTTTTTATCTTGGCAAGCAGTAATCCTGATATCAAATTAAGTTATCCAATTCCTAAAAAATGTAAAATGACCACTGTAAAAGATGCCTTCGCCGGGTTGCCAAATGTGATCCCGAATAGCGGTAAAGAAGAAAAGCAGTACACTGGTACAGAATCTGATTATTCCCTTTTGCTGAAAAATGATTCTTTTTGGAAAAGAGTTTCCAAAAGCAACAACTTAACTTACCAAATGCCTATGAAACATAGAAAGTATACTTTGGAAAGATTTGCGCTACTACGTCCCGGCGAGAGTCTAAAGGATCTATTTGAACGATATGAGGGCAAAGAACGCGAGTCTCTTCAAGCACAGCGTATACTTCCCAAAAAAATGTTTATCAAGCGTAATTATCGTCTCGTCGAAGACGAACCCGCTCCCACCGTTACTAGCCATTGTCTGGATGAATTTGTCCATCCTAAGTATAATAGAGCTTTGACTGTAAGGGAATGTGCTCGTTTGCAGTCATTTCCTGACTCATACGATTTCTGTGGTGGGCCTTATATAATTCCCCATATAAATCGAGAAGTTCAAGATAAGTATGAGCAAATAGGTGATGCCGTTCCACCCTTGCTCGCATACGCTTGGGGTAAAGAAATAGATAAAATTTTAAGAGGTGTAAGCAATGCCTGAAACTCCTAATTATAAAGATTTCTGTAGAGAAGTATATTTACAGACTTATGAATCAACCTATCCAATTGAACTTAGAGACGGTGTTTCCGCTGCAGCCCAACAGGCTGCTCGCCTCAGTGCGCAAAGGAAAGCTATTGATCGAGCCTTAGTAGAGGGACTTTTGCATTTTTCTCCAGAAGTATCGGAAAGAGAAATCTGGGAGGCTATAGGTATAACGCATAAAATCAATGTTGCAAATCTTAGTGACTTTAATATAGCCGAGCAAGATCAAGAACCTGTAATAAATAAAAGTATATCTGCACATCAAAGTTGGATTAAATCAAGCGGCCACTCTTTTGAACGTTATATCTCTAATATTGATAGCGCAGATTTACAGCATAATGAGGTTAGATTCATTTTGCAATCCGATTTAACCAAAATGATTAAAGAAAATCGTTTAGCTAACACCGCCGAAGACATCGCCGGCTTGCGTTCTTGGGGAAAAGATTTTGACTTGTATGCCATTCAGGCGGTTCATGGAGAGACACACGTTTTTGGCTGCATTCAATCTAAAACCAGCATAAGGGATCGTGTTGGACGAGACGTCACCTTTTCACGAAATGCAATGGAGGGGTTATTTTGGTCTGCTGCGGTTACATTAGATGGTGCCTTTCTTAATATGCCTGAATTTATTCACATGGTTAATGGCGGCGGGTCATATTCTTCAAATGGCTGGCACGGGATGTATGCAATGTCTGGCATTCAAGAATCAAATGGTCGCATATATAAAGTAGATGATTCTCTTAACTTATTTGTTGCTCATGCTATTTCTGCTGCTCGTCAGTTTATTTCTGACCGAAGAATGCTAAATCATGAATGGAATGCTTAACGGCCTTAATGGTAGGTCGGCTAGATATACTACGTCTCCACGTGATTTCAGTAATCTGTACCAAGCAATATACCTAAAATTGTTTAAATTCCAACTCAACCATAAGGATACATCATGGAGAACCTGAAAAACACCTTCGCAGGCTTCTGGAAATACCGTTACCTGCTGCAAAACCTCATTTCCCGTGATTTCAAGCTGAAATACCGCCGCAGCGTGCTGGGCGTGGCGTGGAGCGTGCTGAACCCGCTGCTGACCTGTCTGGTCATGTGGGCCGTGTTCGGTGCGCTGTTCAACCAGCGCGGTCAGGGCATCGAGGACTTTCCGCTGTTCCTTATCATCGGCCAGCTGATGTTCAACTTCTTCCGCGAGAGCACGACCATGGCCATGGAGAGCGTGCTAAAGAACGGCCCGCTGCTGCGCAAGGTCTATATTCCCAAATACATCTTCCCGCTGGAAAAGTGCTGCTTTGCGCTCGTCAACTTCTTTTTCAGCCTCGTGGCGCTGTTTATCGTCGCGCTGCTGACCTGGTCGCACATCTCGATCGGGACTGTGCTGCTGGCCATTTATCCCCTTGTGATGCTGTTTATTTTCAGTCTGGGCATCGGGCTGATTTTGTCCACGCTCTACGTTTTTGTGCGTGACATCATGCATATCTGGGAGGTCTTTTGCACACTGCTTGTCTACGGCAGCGCCATCTTCTACGACCCGCGCCAGATGGAAAGCTGGATGCAGTACGTCATCAACCTGAACCCCATCTACTGGTACATCACCGCCGTGCGTTCCTGCGTCATGTGGGGCGAGGGGCTGACCCCCAACATGGTGCTGATTCCGTTCCTCTGTGCCGCGCTGAGCCTGGGCCTCGGCATCTGGGTGTTCAAAAAGAATCAGGACAAGTTCGTCCTGTACATGTAAGGGGGCATCGAAATGGCAGAGCAGAAACCCATCATCTCCATCGACCATGTTTCGATGCGCTTCAACCTCTCCAAGGAAAAGCACGAAAGCCTGAAAGAGTACTTCGTCGCGCTGCTGCACGGCGGTGTGCGGTTTGACGAGTTCTTCGCACTGGACGATGTATCGTTTGATATTATGCCCGGCGATTTCTACGGCCTCATCGGCCTGAACGGCAGCGGCAAGTCTACGCTGCTGAAAGTGATTTCCGGCGTCTACAAGCCCAGCGCCGGCAAGGTCACGGTCAACGGTACGATTGCGCCGCTGATCGAATTGGGCGCAGGCTTTGACATGGACCTGACCGCACGGGAAAACATTTATTTAAACGGCACCGTGCTGGGCTACACGCCCAAGTACATCGACTCAAAGTTCGACGACATCGTCGAATTCAGCGAATTGCAGGATTTTCTCGACGTGCCGCTGAAAAACTACTCCTCCGGCATGGTCGCGCGTCTGGCGTTCGCCGTGGCAACGATTACGAAGCCCGACATCCTGATTGCCGACGAGATCCTTTCCGTCGGTGACTTCCTGTTTCAGGAGAAGTGTGAAAAGCGCATGGCCGAGCTGCTGTCCGGCGGCACGACGGTCATTCTGGTCAGCCACTCCATTGACCAGATCGAGCGTATGTGCAACAAGGTAGCCTGGCTCGACCACGGCCATCTGCGCCGCATCGGCGCGACGAAGGAAATTACCGCCGAGTACCGAAGGTTCGAGAAAAAGGACGCCATGCCGGCCAAAGTCACCGAGGAATAAGCTATGTCCGAGAACACGAAACCGAACAACGAGCGCCCTGCCGACCTGGCCGTACAGGACAGCGTCGGCGGCATGGCGCGGCGGCTTTTGAACCCCGCCCACCTGCGGGACCTCGCGGGGCGCAGCGTCAAGACCCTGCGGGAGCAGGGGGCCGAGCAGCTCTGGCGCGATGTGAAATTCCGCGTCGGGCTGGCGATGCACCACGACGACTGGCGGCACCGCGCCGACATTCCGCTGCGCCGGGAGCTGAAGGCCCAGCGCGCCGCGCACCTGCAGGGGCCGAAGATCAGCATCATCGTGCCGCTGTACAACACGCCCGCCAAGCTGTTTGACGAGATGCTGCAAAGCGTCGTCAGGCAGACCTACACAAACTGGGAATTGGTGCTGGTGGACGCATCCGACGCCGACAAGCGGCTGGAGCGCCGTCTGCCCAAGGCTGTGCCCGGCACGATTGTGTATGAGCCGATTGAAAACGGCGGCATTGCCCTCAACACGACCCGCGGATTTGCGCTGGCGCACGGCGAGTACATCACGCTGCTGGACCACGACGACGTGCTCTACCCGAACGCGCTGTTCGAGGTTGTGCAGACGATACAAAACACCGAAGCAGATTTTGTCTATAGTGATGAAATCGTTCTCTCCGCCGATTTGAAGGAGCTGGGCGGCTACCACTTCAAGCCCGACTTTGCGCCTGACTACCTGCGCGGGATCAACTTTATCACGCATCTGGCGGTGTTCAGCCGTCCGCTGCTGGACGCGGCGGGCGCGTATGAGTCGAAGGAGTTTGACGGTGCGCAGGACCATGATTTGATCCTGCGCCTGACAGAAAAAGCACAGCGCATCGAGCATATCAAGAAGGTGCTCTACATCTGGCGTGCCGCGGCCGGCTCCACCGCCGCGGGCATGGAGGCCAAGCCCTATGCCGTCGCGGCGGGGGAACGCGCCATCGACGCGCAGCTCAAGCGTCTCGGTCTGCCGGGCCACGCCATGGCCGTGCCCGACGCGCCCGGCGCGTTCCAGGTCAAGTACGAGCTGACCGGCCACCCGAAAATCAGCGTGCTGATTCCCAACAAGGACCACACCGACGACCTGGACCGCTGCCTGACGAGCCTGTACAAAAACGCGGGCTACGACAATTTTGAGGTCATCGTCATCGAGAACAACTCCACTGACCCGGCAACGTTTGCCTATTACGAAACACTGCCCAGCCGCTTTGCCGACTGCCGAGTCGTCTACTACAAGGGCCCGTTCAACTTCTCGGCCATCAACAACTTCGGCGCGACGTTCGCCGAGGGCGAGCACCTGCTGCTGCTCAACAACGACATTGAGGTGTTGTCGTCCGACTTCCTGCGCGAGCTGCTCAGCTACAGCCAGCGGCCCGACGTAGGCGCGGTGGGCGCCAAGCTCTACTACCCGGACGACACGATCCAGCACGCGGGCGTGCTGATGGGCA
>OHWK01001015.1_pt1 | contig 10933 bp, 8 predicted proteins | sample 1579761 | NCBI WGS metagenome assembly OHWK01 (sample SAMEA3882516, study PRJEB24775) | human gut metagenome | biome: human-associated habitat; feature: intestine environment; material: feces | place: Netherlands | collected 2009/2010 | reverse complement strand
TGATGCTGTAGGTGGAAACCAGCTTGGTGGCGGAGTTGATCTGGTCGCTGGTGACGTTGGAGGTGATGTCCTGACGGGTGTTGACGATCATCAGGGCGGAAGCCTCGTATTGCGGGGTGATAAGGAACTTGGAGACACCGAACCCGGCAGCGGCCAGGATCACGGTGGCGAGAATGACGGCCAGCAGGTGCTGCCGGACGGCGTTCAGGACCTCCAAGAGGTCAATCGTTTCGTAACCTTCGTTTTCCATGTGTGGGTCCTCCTGTTAAATATTCTGGCGGCGTTTCATGCGGCTTCTGGCGGTGATGGTCAGGGCCAGAAGGATCACGGCGACTGCGCCGTAGATGATAGCAAACAGGCCGAAGCGGCCAAAAAGATTCTGCACATAGGTGACGATCAGCTGCTTGACCGAAGCGGGATTGATGCTCAGCGCCTCCATGTGGATCGCAGGGAAAATAATGGTGGCGGCCAGCGCGCAGAGCGCCGCAGCCGCGGTGAAAGCAAACGTTAGGCAGCGCACGCCGTAGCGGGAGCTGCCGGCTAAGCGCAGCATCACAAAGAGGCTGACTGCGCAGAGCACCGCCATGATGGCGACGGCCACCGGCACAACACGGCTGCACTTTTCAATAAAAGTGTACAGCTGGCTGGCCAGGGGTACCGTGACATAGTTGGCGTAGTCCAGACGGCAGGCGTCGGCGACGACGACGACGGCGGATTCCACATCGGATGTGACCTCGACGCCGCGGCTGTTCAAATCGTTGATCAGGTTGTCATACGTCGTGTTCAGAATCGCGTTGCGGGTATCAATGGCGGTGTCGCCCTGGTACAGACGGGTGATGGAATCCGCCATATCCGCCGTGATCTGGTCGCGGGAGAGGGCGGCGGTCATCACGTCGGCGGAGAAGCCGGACGATGCGCCGTAGCTGATGAAGTTGTCATACAGATAGCTGTAGGCGGCCTCACTGAAATCACTGCGGTTGACCTGCTCCTTCATGTAGGAGGCGCTGCAGATCGTTGTCATCAGGACAAGGCAGAGCGCCAGCATTGCCAGCAGCAGACTGGACAGCCAGCTTAAAACCGTGGCCCATACAACGCTGCCCTTGCGGTGGGGGTGCGGAGCTTGTTTTTGTGCCATACATACCCCCCCTTAGCTGTTGGCGTCCAGCAGAGGACCGGACACGTATTTGGCATAGACGAAGAAACGGTTCGGCGTGAAGCCGAGCGCATCGAAGGGATAGCAGGTGTACAGGATCAGATTCTCGTCGGTGCGGGTGAAGTCGTAGGCGGTCTCGTCCTGATAGTCGAGGATCTCGGTGCCGGTGACCTCATAGGTGTAGACGCCGTAGTGGGTCGTGATCGTGACCGTCGCGCCGGCCTCGGCGTGCTGCAGGTCATTGAAGAAGGTGTTGTTGTGCCCGGCCAGCAGGATGGTCTTGCCCTCGCCGGGAATGCCGACGCGGGCGTCGTCCTTGTAGGTGCCGACGCCGGCGTTTAAGATTTTGCTCGTGTCGCCGTAGTAGACCGGGGCGTCCACGTTGGTGCCGGAGATCGTGATCGTCGCGTAGCGGTCCCCCTCGGACGGGTAGGTGACGGAGCTCAGCGGCAGCCTGTCCGGCTGGGCGTCCGGCTCATCCACCGTACCGCCGTTGATGACAGTGGCGGCATTGTCCAGCAGATCCCTGGGCTGCGCGACCTCCGTTGTGCTGAAGAACCAGCCCAGCAGGGCCTGGTACGGGGCCAGTACGGTGTGGCCCACGATAAAGACCAGCGCGGTGCTGACCAGAACAAAGGCCAGCGGGACCACTACATAAGCCAGTGGACTGCGGCGCAGAAAAGAGTGGTTCTTGCTTGCCTGCATGGTGATATGCTTCCCCCCCTGATATGATTGATAATTACGGCATCCTACATTATAAACTATTTTCTATATAAAAGGAAGGTCTAAAACAGGAATAAATTGACCAATTCCGTGTAAACAACGAAAAACGGGCAGAGCCAGAGGTTCTGCCCGCTGCCGGTCAAAAACCGGACTTATGCAGCTGGATTACAGTGCACGCTCCTTGCGGACGGCCATGCCGAGCATGCCGACAACAGCCAGAGCAGCGACAGCAAAGACAACGGCGGTGTTATCGCCGGTGGCCTTGATGACAGCGCCGGAAGAAGCGGTGATGGGGTTCGCAGCGGAAGAAACGGTCTTGACGCTGGAAGCGGCGGCACTGTTCTGGGCGGCGTTGCTGACAGCGTCGCTGGCAGAGGTGTTGTTGTCAGTGGTGGTGGTAGACAGAGGCCGGGCGATAGCACAAAAGTCAGTCGTACCGTTGACGGTGACGTTAACACTGACAACGAACTGGGAAGAGTCACTGGTATCGAGCGTCGGGTTGGAGATGACGATACCGGCAGCACTCAGCATGCTGTTCATGGAGGCCACAGCGTCGTTGGCAGCCTTGAGGGCGACGTTAGCGTCAGTGGTGCCCTTGATGGTGTTGGCGGCGTTAGCGGCAACAGCCTTCAGGGAATCCATGTTGGCATAGATGACGTTCAGCTGGTCAGCGGTCAGCTTGTTGACCGTGTTGTCGATGGTGGTGACGCCGTAGCTGGCAGCGAAAGACAGGATTTCATCTTTCGCACGCTTTGCATTATTGGACTTGTTGAAATCAGCAGCAAAAGCGGAGGTAGCGAAGACGCAAGCCATCACAACACCCAGCAGAACGGCAGCGAACTTCTTGAAGTTGTTCATTGGTAGTATCCTCCTTTCCTCAAAAGATATATGGGTGTGTTGCCCATATACCATACTGCAGGAAATTCATACTTTCCCCTTTTAATATGGTTCTCAAATTATAGCACAATGCCGGGAAAAATTCCAGCACATATCCGTAAAATGATATGAATTTTTCGGAATTTAGAAAATTGAACAAAGAAAAAAGTGTCAAAACGGTAAAAACTGACGCGCGCCATACAAATGTGTACCAGCGTTATAAAGTAATGTGCGAAGGACCCAACGAAACGGCAAAAAATGTGCGTTTCTCCCCGCCCGGTTGAAAGCCGCCCGGCAGTGTGATACAATAAAAGCCAAACAGGAAAGTGAGGAGAAGCGGCATGCAGACCTGCAATATTATGGGCGTGAACATCGCCGTCACCGACATGGACAAAACGCTGCGCCTGGTGGAGGACAACTGCGAGGCATGGCGCGGGAAATATATCTGCGTGGCGAACGTCCACACCACCGTGACGGCCCACGACGACCCGACCTATCTGCGGGTGCAGAACGGCGCGGTCATGGCCCTGCCGGACGGCGGGCCGCTGTCCAGATACAGCCGCAAGAAGGGCTTTGCCGACGCCGCCCGCGTGACAGGCCCCGACCTGATGCGCGAGCTTTTGAAGGAGAGCGGGACAAAGCACTACCGGCACTATTTCTACGGCTCCACGCAGGAGACGCTGGACATCCTGCGTGAAAAAATTACGGAAAAGTACCCCGGCGCGGTCATCGCGGGGATGTATTCTCCGCCGTTCCGCTCGCTGACGGCGGACGAGGATGCGGAGATCGTGGAGAAGATCAACGCGGCAAAGCCGGATTTTGTCTGGGTGGGCCTGGGTGCGCCGAAGCAGGAACGCTGGATGGCCGCCCATGAAAACCGCGTGCAGGCGCTGATGCTGGGCGTGGGTGCGGCCTTTGACTACGAGGCAGGCAACATCCGCCGCGCCCCGGCCTGGATGCAGCGCTGCAATCTGGAATGGCTGTACCGCCTGATGCAGGACCCGAAGCGGCTTTTCAAACGCTATTTCGTGACGAACACCAAGTTTTTGTGGTGGAGCTGGAGACACTAAGGGAGGCTTGCCCCTCTGAGGAAGCCTTTTGCGAGCATCGCCCCTTTTTATGGGTGGCGGTGCTCTTTTTTGTTTGTTTATACGCTCTTTTCGGTTTTCCACGCTCTGCGGCAAAAAACAGCGTGCGGGGGTGGTATAGTGCAAAGCGTCCGAGACATATACTGTACATTTACGGAGGGCTTGCACGATGGCTGTACTGAACGGGGAACGTATGCACGACACAATGGAAAGGCTGCTGCCCGGGGCGCGCAGTGCGGCGCTGCTGTGGCAGGGCGCGGCAGTGCTGGGCGGCGCGGCGCTGGGGGGCGGGCAGGTCTACGGCGGGGCTGCGCCGTTTGGGCTGGCGCTGGTCATCGGCTGCCCGCCGTCCTACTGCCTGGCCGCGGCGCTGGGTACGCTGGCGGCGGGGCTGGCGTTCCAGCCGATGCTGCTGGGCGTCAAGCTGGCCGTGGCTGCCGTGGCGGCCGCGGCGGTGCGGCGGCTCATCGATGGCCGCCCCGGGGCTGGGGCGCTGGCGGGCTGCCTGACGCTGACGGCGGCGCAGGTGCTGCAAATCGTGCTGGCGGGGGGACTTTTCAACCCGGGGCAGACCGTCACCGTGGGGTGTACGGCGCTGCTGGCCGCGGTTTTTGGCTGGGCGTTCGCGCATTTTCCGGCGCGGGAGCCGCGCGGCGTCTGCCTGTGGCTGGCTGTGGCTACGGCATGCCTGCAGCGCTGTGCCGTCGGGCCCTTGGCTCCGGGCCTGGCGCTGGCCGCGGGGGCCGGGCTGTGCGCGGCCATCGGCGGCACGCTGGAGCAGACCGCCGTGCTGAGCATTGCGCTGGCGGCGGCCATCACGGCGTCGGGGCCGACACTGGCCTACGCCGCGCTGGCTGTGGCGCTGGGCAGTCTGGCGGCATCCTGCCTCTGCCCGGGGGAGCGGGGCCGCTGCGCCGGGGTGTTTGCGGCGGGCTGCACCGCGGGGGCACTGGCCGCGCCAGACGCTGTCAGTGTGCTGCCGCTGGCGGTCAGTGCCGGGGTGGGCGTTGTGGCCGCGCTGGCCGTGCCGGGGAGCGTGCTGCACAAAATTTTCCCGCCGCCCGCGCCGCACGTGCAGACGCAGGGCCTGGGCGGGGCGGCGCGCAAGCTCTCCGCCGTGGCGGACACGCTGAGCGACATTGCCGACACGGTCAACGCGGTCTGCCAGCGGCAGCTACCGCCCAAGGGCGAGACCTTTGACTTTGTGGTGGAGCAGGTCGCCCGCACGACCTGCCAGAGCTGCACCCGCCGCAGCCGGTGCTGGGTGCGCGGCTACGCCACGGCCATGGACGGGCTGTACCATTTGAAGCCGACGCTCGAGAGCAAGGGCCGCGTGGAGGTCGAGGACCTGCCGGGGCAGCTGGCGGGGTGCATCCACCCGGCAGACCTCTGTACAGCGGCCAACCACGGCTACCGGCTGTGGCGCAGCCGCCGCCAGACCCGTGCCCGGGCTGTGACGCTGCGCGCCGCCCTGACCGAGCAGTATAGCGCACTGGCCGGGGCGCTGGCCCAGCTGGCGGGCAAGCTGGGCCAGGCCGGTCTGCCCGACCCGCGGCGCGAGGCCCGCGTGGCGCAGCTGTTTGCCGAGCTGGGGCTGGACGCGCTGGAATGCAGTGTGACCGCTGATTTGGCCGGGCGGCTGACCGCGAATGTGACGATCTGCCGCACGCGGTTCACCCCCGACGAGGTCGCGGGCCTGACCGACGAGATGACCCGCATCTGCCGCCGCGACATGGATACGCCTGAAATCACCCACTGCCGCACGGTCACGATGCTGTGCTTTGGTGAAAAACCGCTGTTTACCGTTGAATTTGGCGCGGCGGCGCACGCAGCCGGCGGGCAGAGCGTCAGCGGCGACGCACTGGACCAGTTCTGCGACACGAGCGGGCGGGCGCAGATGCTTTTGTGCGACGGCATGGGCACGGGCCGCGCCGCCGCCGTGGACGGTCAGATGGCGGCCAAGCTGACGGCACAGCTGCTGCGCGCCGGGTTTGCGGCGGAGAGCGCTGCCCGTCTGGTGAACGTGGCGCTCGGCCTGAAGGGAGCCGAGCAGGAGGCCGGGGCGACGCTGGACCTGCTGACGGTGGACCTGTACACCGGGCGGGCCGGGCTGTTCAAAGCGGGCGCCGCACCGAGTTTTCTGGTGCGCGGCGGCGTGCCGCGGATGCTGGACGGTGCAAGCCTGCCCATGGGTGTGCTGGACAGTCTGGTGGGACGGAGCACGACGTTTGCGCTGGACGCCGGGGACTGGGTCGTGCTGGTCAGCGACGGTGCGCTGACCGACGGGAGCGACTGGCTGATGCAGCAATTGCAGCTCTGCGCCAAATTGGGCCATACGCCGAAGCAGGCCGCCGAGACCGTGGCTGACGCCGCCGCCCGCCGCGCCGGGGCCAAGCAGGATGACATAACGGTGGCGGTGCTGGCGATGGGGAGAGCAGGGTAAACAGGAGGGAACCCTGTAGGGGCGGGCACTGCCCGCTCGCGCCGTTTGCGGCAGCGGAACAGCGCCCGGGCGGATATGGAATCCGCCCCTACGGCTGTAGGAGTCGATGCTCGTCATCGACCCGGAGGGCTTCCGCTGACGCACACCTCCTGCGGGCGAGCAATGCTCGCCCCTACAGAATGTAAAACACGCCCCGCGGTTCAAAATGAACTGCGGGGCGTGTTTTGGGTTTAAAACAGCTTTTGCTTTTTGGTGGGCTGGGGGTCGAAGGGGGTGTCCTCGTGGTGGCGCTTGATAAAGACCTGGCGGGTCTTTTCGGTCACGCTGCGTCCGTTGTGCTTGGGGACAGAGTAGAATGTCCGGGTGATGTTGTAGTACCCCAGTAGGTGCTGCACCAGATATTGTGCTACGGCGGGCAGACAATCGGTGTCGTCGATGGTCTCGTAATTGTAGTCGCCGTAGAGGAACGGCACCTCGTCGCTGCCGGCAAACAGCGTGATGGCGGCCTCGTCCAGGACGATCTCCCGGATGACGCTCTGCTGCAATCCCGCGGTGCCGCACTCGGCGGCGCGCTTCGATGCAAGTGGGCGCTGATCCAGCGGCACGCTCTGGGGGTCGAGCTTCTCGGTGCCGCGCTGGCCAATCTCCAGCAGGATGTCGCGCATCATGCGGCTCTCCAGCAGCGGGCGGATGCGTTCCTTTGCGCGGGCTTGTTCGGTTTTGTTCTGGATGGTGGTAATCAGGCCCATGGGGGCGCCTCCTTGACAGTATGACGATTTGATAACAGTATACCACATCCGAAAGCAGGATGACAACCGTTCCCGGTTGTAAAATTCCGCAAAATTACCCGACGACGAGCACCTGCAGACTGGCCGTGCCGTGCTGCACGGTGTAGCGGTCTGTGATGGTAAAGTGCTGCTCGATCCAGGCGTGGAATTCGGCCATGTCGCGGACCTCGGCATCATCGTAGAGGATGACGTCGGGCTGCTTCTCCGGCAAAAGCGCATAGTACTGTTCAAAACGCGGGTCACTGTCGGTGCCCGAGATGACGGACGCCTGCGCGACGGTCAGCGTGCCGTCTGCCATCAGAAAGCCGAGGCCGTGCTGCTCACCGATGGCCTGGAGCACGCTCTTGCCTGCATAGGGGGCGAGGGCTTCATACAGGCATTCCTGCATGTCCGCGGCCTTGGTGTCGGCCCAGGTCCCGGCGGCGGGGCCGCGGGTGATCCTTTCGGGCTGGATGGCCGTGATCGGCTCACAGTGCCAGCCGGTCTCCAGCACAAGGCAGAGCCTCGGCACGGCACAGGCCAGCAGGAGCCCGGCTGCCAGCAATGCCGCCGCGGCGCGGTGCCGCCGGGTCGGGCGGGGCTTGAGCAGCAGCGCTGCCGTTCCGCAGACCGCGGGCCAGAACAGGTACATAAAGGTCGTTGGCAGCGCGATCAGCGTGGAGCGCAGGATAAACAGGTACGCCGCTATGCCGGGAAGCCAGCCCAGCCAGAACAGCAGGCGGCGCAGGGGGCGGTGGTCGGCCTCGCGCCGGTCACACCAGAACGTCCAGCCGCCGGCCAGCGCGAACGCCGGGCACATGTAGCGGAAATCCAGCTCCTGCGCGCGCAGGCAGTAGGCCGTGCACCAGAGAGAGAGGAAGAACGCTGTGTACCAAAGCGCCTTTTCAAGGCTGCGGGCAAAGCCGCGGCGCTCGCCAAAGAGCATCCCGGCGGCGGCCAGCGCCACACCGGCCAGGGTCGACAGCCAGCAGTTGCCGATGACGGCGGAAAGCTTGGAGCGGAGCATGGCAAGACGGTCCGCTGTGGTAAAATCATACTGTGGGTCGTGTAAAATCAGGTCGGCGCGTGCGAGCAGGGCGGCAAAATCAAAGCCCATGCCCTGCAAAACATACACGACAAACGCACCGCCGCAGACGGCACAGGTCAGCACAAATACCCAGAGACCGCGGCATTTGTCGGCACTGCCGCGGCCCAGCAGGAGCAGCGCCAACATCAGCACCGGCGCGGCAGCGAGGGTCTGCGGGTAGGCGAGGAAGCTCAGGCAGGCGCAGACGCCGCCCGCCGCGACCCGCCACAGACCGCGGTACTGCCGCGGGCCGGGCGCGTAGTAGCCGTACAAAAACAGGAACGCCGCCAGCGTAAAGTGGAACTGCTGGCTGACGTAGTCCGGCCCCAAAAACCACTTGGGCGTGAAGGCCAGCACGGCCAGCGCCAGCAGATAGGCGCAGCGCCCCCCGAGGGCCACGCGCAGGCTGCGGTAAAACCAGACGGCCAGCGCGAGCTTGACAGCCAGCACAGCGCCGCGCACAAACAGCAGCACGCCGGTGGTCGTGCCTGCGACGGCGGTAAACAGGCCGATGAGCAAAGCGGGCGGCAGGGCGGCCAGCTGGTGCGGCTCCCACATCGAGTAAAAGAGCCGGTCACCGCGCACAAGGCGGAAGCCGAGGGACAGGGCGTACTCCTCGTCGATCTCCAGCCCCAGGAACATTGTGCGGACGAGCGCGGCCAGCGCCAGCAGGCCCAGCAGGGCAAGGATGATTTTTTCAATTGTCGTTTTTTTGGTATGGCTCATAGATCGTTTTTAAAATCAATGCGGCGGCGCAGCAGCGTGTCGCGCGCCAGCCAGAGATAGGGCAGCCAGTTCAGGCGGAACGCCTCCCACTTGCGCTGGAAAAAATTCTGCGGCTTGGCAGCGCCCTTGACGCTTTCCACGTTGATGCAGCGGCTTTTTTGCAGCACAAGAATGGCCTCATGTCCGGTGGGCGTTTCCTCCGGCGTGCAGTAGTCGGGCGGCAGGATGCGGAATTTTCCGGGCGTCTCGGCGACCAGGCGGTTGAGCTGGCTTTCATCGTGAAAGCGCGCAATGACGTTGTTTTGCAGATCCTCGTCCGTGCGCTTTTTCAGCTCGCGGCACAGGGCCAGATAGGCCGCCGCCGTGCCGCCGTTCAGCCCGCCCGCCACGTAAAACTGCCCGCAGCTGTACGGGATGGACGCCCGGCTTTTGCCGCTGCGGTCATAGGGGTGGAAAATCGGATTTTTGCCATAGTAGGGCAGGTGGCAGACCGCGGTCAGGCTCTGCCCGGCGGCGGGGTCGGGCAGCAGCTCGTCGGCGTGGATGACGCGGGTGCAGTGCAGGTTGGCGTTGGCAAAGAACAGGTAGTCATAGCCTTGCAGCGCGTCGGCCTGGCCGAGAAAGGCGTCAAAGCGCAGCATCGTGCTCTGCGGCCAGGGCAGGGCCTTCTGATAAATGCGGCGCACGTCGGGGGCGTCCTCATAGTCAATATGCGCTGCATCGGTAAAAACGTAGAAGGTGCGGTCACAGTCAGGCAGGAAATTTGCCTTGAAGTTGGGGTAAAAATCATGCCAGAACACCGCGTAGGGGCCGGTGCAGATATACAGGATGGCGAGAGTTTTCATAAGATCACCGTTGTATTTGATTTGCTCTGTGAAGGAGAGAGCCTTGCCGAGCCCGAAACACCCGGCTGTGGGAAGGTTCTCTCCCCCACCGCCTGCGGGCGGAGCCCCCTCCCAGAGGGGGCCGAGAAGGGGGGTCACTTTTTCAGCAGCTTCCTGGCCACCTTGCCCGCGTACTGGCGCAGGTAGGCGGCATCTTTGCCCCAGCCGTAGACGGCGAGGTTCAGGGCGCTGGGCACGACGAGGACGACGAGAATCCGCGGCACAAGGCCGAGCCAGCCGCCGGGCATCCGGGCGCAGAGCGCGTAGCTGCCGCCCATGCAGACGGCCAGCGTGACCAGATGCAGCGCCTGCACGCCGAGATAATGCCCGAGCCCGCCGCGCATATACTGGCGGAACACGACCCGGATACGCCCGGCCCACATGATGCTGTGGGCGACGACGGTGGCGATCAGCGCGCCGGTGATGTCGAACAGCGGGAACAGGATAAAGCTGAGCGCCAGATTGACCGTGGCCGACGCGACCATGAACCACTGGTCGTCCTCAAAATGGCCGAGGACGGCGCGGTAACTGCCGAGCATCCGGTGGTTCCAGCCGACGTACTCATTTAAGCAGAACACAAGCACGAAGCCCAGCGGCAGCAGCCATTTTTCGCCCATCCAGGATGCCATGAACGGCTGGAACAGGCAGAAATACGCCGTAGCTACGAAGCTGGCAAACAGGTAGCTGAACAGGTCCATGCCCCAGAACACCTGCTTGTCGTGGTCGTTGGCGGCGGCGGACTTGTCGTAGACGATGCTGCCGATGGCCGCGGCGAAGCTGTCCATGACCTTGTTGCCGAGGTCTGTGGCACTGGTCGAGATCGTGTTGTAGTTGCCTAAAAACGTCGTCTGGGTCGAGCCGCCCAGGCGGGAGGTCACGATGGTGTCGGACGAACCGTAGATGGTGTTGGACAGGCGGTGCACCAGAAAGTACCGCAGATCGTGGAAAATGCCGAGGTCTTTAAAGTCGTTGACCGTGACCTTAACGTCGTGTACGTAGGGAAAATCCTTCCTGAAGCGGCGGGCAATCAGCAGGTTGGCCGTGACGTTGAAGAAGATCGTCACGCTGAAATAGAGCACGTAGTTGGGGAACCACAGTGACACGGCAATTTTGGCAAGGCTCGTCAGCACGTTGCAGCAGAAGTCGATCTGGGTGCAGCGGTAGCCCTGCTGGGTGCAGGTGTACA
>OHWK01001000.1_pt1 | contig 11067 bp, 10 predicted proteins | sample 1579761 | NCBI WGS metagenome assembly OHWK01 (sample SAMEA3882516, study PRJEB24775) | human gut metagenome | biome: human-associated habitat; feature: intestine environment; material: feces | place: Netherlands | collected 2009/2010 | reverse complement strand
AGATACCAGGGTCAAAAGGTCAGAAAGCCGATGCAAGCTTGCTTGCAAGAGTGCAAAGCACGTAGCAATCTGGTATCAAAGGGGTCAAAATACCTTTTGACTCCAACATCATTGCTATGTAAAAGAGGGAACAGAAATTATCACATCTATCCTGTTTCCTCTTTACATGTTCTCCTACTCAATCAGTCCGATTGCCTCGTTAATGCTTTTCACTCCAATGATTTTGATCCCACTAATACTCTTCACGCTATCCAGAGATACTTCTGGCACAATACACGTCTCAAATCCAAGCTTCTTCGCCTCTGCCACCCGCTGTTCCGGCATATTTACCGCACGGACTTCTCCACTTAATCCAACTTCTCCAAACACAATCGTCCGTTCATCAAATGGTCTGTTCTTATAGCTTGATACGATCGCCATCACGATTCCAAGGTCTATCGCGGGTTCATTAATCTTGATACCTCCGGCAATATTCACATAGGCATCATAATTTCCAAGATGATATCCAATCCTTTTTTCCAAAACCGCCATCAGAAGGTTCACCCTGTTGTAATCCGTTCCTGCTGCTGTTCTTCTTGGCATTCCAAAATTGCTTTCGCATACCAGCGCCTGGATTTCCAGCAAGATCGGACGTGTTCCTTCCATAGAACATGCCACAACAGATCCAGATGCATTTTCCGGGCGCCCATTCAGCATAAATTCTGACGGATTTTCCACCTCCCGAAGACCATCTCTTCGCATTTCAAATACACCAATCTCATTCGTCGAACCAAAACGATTTTTCACTCCTCGAAGAATCCGGTAAGATGCATGCCTGTCTCCTTCAAAATACAGAACCGTATCTACCATATGTTCCAATACTCTTGGACCGGCGACAGTTCCTTCTTTTGTAACATGTCCGACAATAAAAATCGAAATCCCAAGCCCTTTTGCAAGCTGCATCAGCGTATTTGTTGCCTCTCTGACCTGCGACACACTTCCCGGTGCGGAACCGACTTCTTCACTGTACATTGTCTGAATCGAATCAATGATCACGGTATCTGGTTTTTCCTTTTCAATCACATTGCGGATCAGTTCCAGATTAGTCTCACAAAGCAAAAGCAGATGATCATTAAATTCTCCCATCCTCTGTGCACGCAATTTAATCTGGCGAAGCGATTCTTCCCCTGATATGTACAAAACCTTTCGTTCTTTTTTTGCCAGTTTCTGACACACCTGCAGGAGCAGCGTTGACTTACCGATTCCCGGATCACCGCCTACCAGAATCAGGGAACCCGGTACGATTCCGCCTCCCAGTACACGATCCAGTTCTTTAATCTCGGTTGTCACCCGCTCTTCATTCTCTGTCTTTACTTCTGACAATGGTACAATACGAATCTCTTTTGCCGCTTTAACTGCTGCCGTATTCGACGTTGTCACACACTCTTCCACGAAAGAGTTCCATTCCTTGCACATTGGGCACTGTCCCAGCCATTTTGATTCTTCATGCCCACAATTCTGGCAGAAAAAAACCGACTTTTTTGCCTTCGCCATATTCCATCTCCTTATCTATCTTAAAAAATTACCAACTGCTTCTCTTGCCTGTTCCCAGTTTATATACTTTCGGTAAAGAAAGAGCCTGCCGAAGCAGACTCTTTTACTTTTCTTAAATACCTATGTACTTCAAACAACTCTTGCTGTAATCATTGTCCTACTTTCTTACAACCTTGATCTCAACGCTTTCTTTTCCAAGTTCCGCACTTACACTAAGCTTTGCGCTTAAGTTTGTCTTCATATCACCAACATTCATATCATTCATATATACGATATAATCTGTATCCGGTTCAAGTTCCAGTGTGATCTGTGCATCTCCTGTCCCTGATACCTTGAATGAGATCACATCTTCTGATACTTCAAAATGCTCTACTGCAGTTCCCGGAACAGATTCATATACGAACATTCCATTCTTTTCAAGCTTTGTAATCTCTTTAAATGTCTTTACTTTATATATATCTCCCTGAAATTCAAATCCATCCTTTTTTGTCTTTGTATCCAGAGTGTAATCACCGAAACTGAGTGTTCCGTCTAATTCACTTCTGATAAGCTCTTTGACTACTGTCATTGTTCAAATCCTCCTAATGGTCTTTCTCTTTCGACTTGTGGACTGTGAATTTTCCACATCCGAACCGTTTTTCTTATTATATAATAAAACTTCTTCTTTTGCTAGCTGTTTATCTCTCTGACTGTAAATTTTATTTCCTTTTTAGAAATACCGGCTTCCACATGGTCTCCACGTTTGATCTCACCATTCAAAAGTGCTTCCGCAAGTTTGTCTTCCAACTGGCTCTGTACTGCCCTTCTCAGCGGTCTTGCACCATACTTCTTGTCACTTCCGGTCTCAACGATATGCTTCTTCACAGAATCACGCACAACCAGTATAATTTCAAGCTGCTCTTTTGCTCTCTGCACAACTTCTTTACACATCAGCCCTACGATTTTCTTCATATTGTCCTCATTCAGCGGATGGAATACGATGATCTCATCAATACGGTTCAGGAACTCTGGGCGGAATAACTGCTTTACTTCGTCCATCACATTTGCTTTCATACGCTTGTAATCCGCCTTCTGGTCTTCCTGCTGGGTAAATCCAAGCTTCTTCGGTTCAATGATTGCCTTGGCACCTGCATTGGATGTCATAATGATAACCGTATTGCGGAAATCTACTTTTCTTCCCTGCGAATCCGTAATATGTCCGTCATCCAGTACCTGAAGTAAAATATTAAACACATCCGGATGTGCTTTCTCAATCTCATCAAACAAAATGACAGAATATGGATTTCTGCGTACTTTTTCGCTGAGCTGTCCGCCATCCTCATGTCCCACATACCCCGGAGGCGATCCAATCATCTTGGATACACTGTGCTTCTCCATATATTCGGACATATCTACCCGGATCATATCCTCTTCATTGCCAAAGAGTGCTTCTGCAAGAGCTTTGGAAAGCTCTGTCTTTCCGACACCTGTAGGACCAAGGAATAAGAATGAACCAATCGGACGTGCCGGATCTTTCAATCCCACTCTTCCTCGTTTTACCGCTTTGGAAAGTGCCTGGATTGCCTCTTCCTGACCAATCACACGCTTCTCCAGTGTTTTATCCAGCTTTTTCAGGCGTTCGCTCTCAGATTCATTCAGTCTTGTTACCGGGATTCGTGTCCACATGGAAATTACATCCGCAACATCTTCTTCAGTTACCGGAACTTTTTTCTTTTCATTCTTTTTATTGAAACGCTTTTTCGCCTGCTCTAATTTCTTTTCTGCTTCCTTCTGTTCTCTATGGAGCTCCGATGCTTTTTCAATATCTCCTGCTTTCAGCGCCGCTTCTTTTTCCTGCTCCAGCTTTCCACAGCGGATTTCTGTCCCAACAATATTCTCCGGCACTTTAAATCCACGAAGTTTTACTTTTGAACAGCTTTCATCCAACACATCAATTGCCTTATCCGGAAGGAAACGGTCATTGATATAACGGCATGACATATGTACTGCCGCTTTCAATGCATCCTCTTCGATCTCTACATCATGATGAGCCTCATATTTTTCTTTCAGACCTTCCAGGATCCGGATACACTCGTCTTCTGTCGGTTCTTCAACCGTAACCGGCTGGAATCTTCTTTCCAGAGCCGCATCCTTCTCAATATACTTGCGGTATTCCGTAAGAGTTGTTGCACCGATCAGCTGCATCTCCCCTCTTGCCAGAGATGGTTTCAGAATATTGGATGCATCAATCGCGCCCTCTGCACCACCGGCACCGATAATGGTATGAAGTTCATCTAAGAAAAGGATAATATTGCCCGCCGTCTTTACCTCACGGATCAGTTTTTTCATGCGCTCTTCAAATTCACCACGATACTTGGAGCCTGCAATCATCCCCGGAAGATCCAGCACCATGATCCGCTTATCTTTCATGCTTTCCGGAACAATTCCTTCCGCGATCTGTCTTGCAAGTCCTTCCACGATTGCTGTCTTACCGACTCCAGGCTCTCCCACAAGGCACGGATTATTCTTGGTCCGTCTGCTCAGGATCTCCATGATACGTGCAATTTCTTTTTCACGTCCAATAACCGGATCCAGCTTTCCTTCTCTTGCTTCCTGTGTCAGATCCGTACTGTACTGGTCTATAATTCCGCCAACAGTTTCCCCATCCTTCTGATTTTCCATATACTCTTTCGGATCAATTCCCGCCGCAAGCAGAAGATCCTGAAAAAGTTTTTGAATATTTACATTCAGGGTCATCAACATACGGGTAGCCACACAATCTCCATCTTTGAGCATTGTAAGCAGAAGATGTTCGGTTCCGACTTTTTCAGATGCAAGCTGCACTGCCTCATTCTGGCTTTCTTCCAGAATATATCGAAGTCTCGGACTGTACTCCAGATGCTTTCTTTCCTTCTTAGCTGCCTCAGGAGCAGATACAAGGATATCCATTGCTTTTTCCATCTGTTCTTCATCGACTTTATTCTTATCAAGCACCTGCCCTGCAACTCCGGTAAAAACCCTCTTAAGCCCGAAAAGAAGATGTTCTGTCCCAACATATGGATGCTTCAGTTCGGCTGCAATCTTCCGTGCCATATTCAGCGCTTCCTGCGCCTGCCTTGTATATTGCTTTTCTGCCATATAATTTTAGTCTCCTTTTTTCAATCTATCTCTGTTCATAATCTGCATAGATCTCGTCTACCAGTTCATGAACTTCTTCTTTCGTAATGTTTTTGCAACTTCCTTTTGCCAGAAGTACCCGAAGCTGCTCTTTCAGATCCTGCAAAGCTTCCAGCTTATCTTCATCAATACAGATCACCGCACCTCTTCGTCTGTCAAGCTGAAGAAAACCTTCCTGCCGCAGGACATTGTATGCCTTATTCACTGTATGCATATTGATTCCGATATTATCTGCCAGCTGTCTCACAGACGGCAAAGTATCTCCTTCATGAATCGTCGAAGTGGCAATTCCCATAATGATCTGATTCCTGAGCTGTATATAAATCGCCTCATCACTGTTAAAATCAATTTCAATCAGCATAAAACGCACTCCTTTTTCTATTGTACCGGCATCGCCATTGTTATATTTATGTTAGCACAGACGACACTTTTTGTAAAGGAAACAGTATGTAAAAAAGCACTACCTCTTCTTACTCACACTTTTTTGTGCTTTCCGTTTCAGAAGTAATGCTTTTCATTTCTTATTTCCGATTTCTTTCTCTCACGTTCAAACCTCTTCAACCTAAAATATTCTTCAGATCCTCATCTACTGTACTGATTGGGGTAATCTGATACTCTTGTACCAGGTAATTCAGAACATTCGGTGACACAAACGCCGGAAGCGTCGGACCCAGGTAAATATTTTTGATTCCGAGCGCCAGAAGTGTCAGCAGAATCGCAACCGCTTTCTGTTCATACCATGACAGGATCATAGACAGTGGAAGTTCATTTACCTCACACTCAAACGCTTCTGCAAGAGCAATTGCAACTTTAATCGCACTGTACGCATCATTACACTGTCCCATATCCAAAATTCTTGGAATCCCCTCAATTTCTCCGAGCCTCAGATCATTCAATCTGTATTTTCCACATGCCAGCGTCAGGATGATCGTATCCATCGGTGTCTTTTTCGCAAATTCCGTATAGTAGCTCCGTCCTGGTGCTGCGCCATCACAGCCTCCGATCAGAAAGAAATGCCTGATTTTCCCCTGCTTTACCAAATCCACGATCTTTCCTGCATTTTCCAGAACTGCGTTGTGTGCAAATCCGGTCATCACGGTTGTTCCTCCATTAATCCCTGTCATCGGATGATCTTCCGGATATCCACCGCATTCCAATGCTTTTGCAATAACCGGCGTAAAATCTTTGTCCGCACCAATATGAACCATCTCCGGATAAGACACCACCGAAGTTGTAAACACCCGGTCTGCATAGCTCTGTCTGACCGGCATCAGACAATTTGTCGTAAATAAAATTGGCGCAGGAATATTATGGAACTCAAATTGCTGGCTCTGCCAGGCCGTTCCGAAATTGCCTTTCAAATGCGGATATTCCTTTAATTTTGGATATCCGTGTGCCGGAAGCATTTCACTGTGCGTATAAATATTGATGCCTTTATCTTTGGTCTGCTCCAGAAGCAGCTTCATATCATGCAGATCATGACCACTGACTACAATAAACGGTCCCTTTTCTATCGTAAGCGGAACTTCTGTCGGAATTGGATCTCCATAGCTTTCCGTGTTTGCTTTATCCAGAAGTTCCATGCAGCGCAGGTTGATTTTACCTGTTTCTATGACTACCGGAAGCAGTTCTTCCATCCCTTTTTCTTCTCCCAGAATCCTCATTCCCTTATAAAAGAAATTCATAATCTCCGCATCCACATATCCCAGTGCCCATGCATGATAAGCATATGCTGCAGTCCCTCGTAAGCCAAACAAGATCAATGACTTTAACGAACGGATATCTTCCGGTGCCTCCCAGATCTTCTGTACATTATAAGCATCTTTTCCTGGTTTTCTGTTTTCTGCTTCTTCTCTGATCTCATCTGACAGTTTTTTCACTGTATCACTGTTGAAATTTACATTTGTAATCGTGGTAAACAGACCTTTTAACATCAGTTCATCCGAAGATCTGCTTCTTTCATTTTCTGCAACTGCCCTTGCCAGCCGGATCAGTTCACCAGTCAGTTCATCTTGAAGATTTGCTGTATCCGACTTTTTCCCACATACACCTGTATGTCCTTCGCAGCCCGTGTTATGAGCGGTCTGCTGGCATTGAAAACAAAACATTTCCTCCATTTCTTTTTCCTCCATGTTTTTTTAATAGCATGTCAAAATATAGAAAATCTATACCGGAAGAACATTTTTCTTTATTATTCAAATAATATTTTTCAAACATCCAGACTATGGTTCGCAAACTAAAAAAGGATGGCCCACAGACTTTCATCTGCAAGCTATCCTTTTCTGCACGATTCTATTTCAGATTTTTTATTCTACGATGAGTCCTTCTTTTTCAATCACATCGATTACCTGAGTCACATACTTTTCGCAAAGCTCGTCCGTCGCCGCTTCAACCATGACACGGATTACCGGTTCCGTTCCACTTTCACGGACAAGGATTCTTCCGTCATCTCCAAGTGCTTCTGCAACTGCATCGACTGCTTTGACCACTTCCGGATTCTCCCTTGCTGTCTTCTTATCTGCCACACGCACATTTTTCAGAAGCTGTGGATAGATCTTCACTTCTTCTGTCAGCTGTCCGAGGGACTGTTTGGTCTCCATGATAACTTCCATCAGCATCAGAGAAGTCAGAATACCATCTCCTGTCGTTGCATGCTTACTGAAAATAATATGTCCGGACTGTTCACCGCCCAGCATGAATCCATTCTTGACCATGTTCTCATAGACATATTTGTCGCCGACCTGTGTCTTTTCGTACTTCATGCCAATCTTGTCGCATGCTTTATAAAGTCCAAGATTCGACATGATAGTAGTAACGATGGTATCGTCTTTTAACTGACCATGTTCTTTCATATATTTGCCACACACATAAAGGATCAGATCCCCGTCAACAACATTTCCATTCTCATCAACAGCGATGCAGCGGTCCGCATCTCCATCGTATGCAAATCCGACATCCAGACCATTTTCTTTTACATATTCCTGGAGCACGTTAATATGTGTAGAACCGCAATTTGTGTTGATATTGGTTCCATCCGGCTCATTATTGATCACATAAGTTTTTGCTCCAAGTGCATCAAATACGCTTTTGGCAATACTTGATGAACTTCCGTTGGAACAATCCAGTCCGACTTTCACCTCTTTAAAAGAACGGGTTGCCAGACTGATCAAATGTCCGATATAACGGTTTCTTCCTGCTGCATAATCTACGGTTCTTCCGATCGCCTCTTTTTTAGCAAGCGGAATTTCTCCGGATTCCCCATCAATATAAGCTTCCACTTTGGCTTCTACTTCTGCTTCCAGCTTCTGACCTTTACTGTTGATCACTTTGATTCCATTATCATAGTACGGGTTATGGCTTGCAGAAATCATGATTCCGCAGTCAAAATCTTCGGTTCTTACCACGTAAGACACGCTTGGAGTTGTCGTCACATGAAGAAGATATGCATCTGCTCCTGACGCAGTAAGTCCTGCCGCCAGTGCATATTCAAACATATAGCTGCTTCTTCTGGTATCTTTACCGATCACGATTCTTGCCTTGTGTTCCTGTCCGTAATACCAGCCAAGATAACGTCCTACCTTAAACGCATGCTCTACCGTCAGTACTACATTGGCTTCTCCACGGAATCCATCTGTTCCGAAATATTTACCCATAATTATTATCTCTCCTCCGGCTTAAAGCCTTTCTTTATTCTGCAAATCTTGCTGTCTGTTCCCGGATCAACTGCTGATCTTCAAAATAGTTGATCTTCATCGCATCTTTTACTTCTTTTAAAGTCTGTGCTGCCACTTTTTCAGCTTCAATACTTCCTTTATGAAGGATCTCGTAGATCTCCGGAATCTTCTTCTCCAGTTCTTTTCTTCTTGCACGGATCGGTGCAAGCTCTTCCTGCATAACCGCATTCAGGAACTTCTTAACCTTAACGTCACCAAGTCCACCACGTCTGTAATGATCCTTCAATTCATCCAGATTCTTATAATCCGGCAGATATTTTTCAAAATGTTCATCTGTACAGAATGCATCCAGATAAGTGAAAACGGAATTCCCTTCTACCTGTCCCGGATCAGATACCTTCAAATGATTCGGATCTGTATACATTCCCATGATCTTCTGTCTTACTTCTTCCTCGGAATCAGACAGATAAATACAGTTACCAAGGGATTTACTCATCTTTGCTTTTCCATCCGTTCCAGGAAGACGGCAACAGCTTTCGTTCTCCGGAATCAGCGCTTTCGGCATAACCAATGCTTCTCCATATACACTGTTGAATTTGTGTACGATCTCACGGCACTGTTCGATCATCGGAAGCTGATCCTCACCTACCGGTACAGTCGTTGCCTTAAACGCTGTGATATCTGCTGCCTGGCTGATCGGATAAGTAAAGAATCCTACCGGAATACTTGCTTCAAAATTACGCATCTGGATCTCCGATTTAACCGTTGGGTTTCTCTGAAGACGGGATACCGTAACCAGATTCATATAATAAAAAGAAAGTTCTGTCAGTTCCGGTACCTGTGACTGGATGAAAATCGTGGATTTCTCCGGATCCAGTCCGCATGACAGATAATCCAGTGCAACCTCAATAATATTCTGACGTACCTTTTCCGGGTTATCTGCATTATCAGTCAGTGCCTGTGCATCTGCGATCATGATAAAGATCTTGTCATATTCTCCGGAATTCTGCAGTTCTACTCTTCGCTTTAAGGATCCAACATAATGTCCGACATGAAGCCGTCCGGTTGGTCTGTCACCTGTTAAAATAATTTTCTCCATTGTTTTTATGTTCCTCTCTGTCGTATTATTCCTGTCTTTTCTTTATTCTTCTTTGTCCGTATCCTCAGCCGGAAGCTCAGATGTACAGTATGCACATCTGGTTGCCGCGATCGGGATTTCTGACATGCAGTACGGGCAGATCTTCGTAGCCGGTGCTGCCGGTGCTTCTTCCTCCTTCTTAAGCAGCTTTTCTGTTCTTGAAGCAAGATTGTTCATCACTTTTACAAAACAAAAAATAACAAGTGCCATCAGAAGAAAGTTGATCACCGCTGTAATAAAATTGCCATATTTGATCGTGTCATTCTCACCAGATCCGATCCGGATCACCCAGTTGGAAAAATTGACCCCACCAGTCAGAAGACTGATCACCGGCATGATCATATCATTTACAAGAGAATTCACAATCGACTGGAATGCACCACCAATAATAACGCCGACTGCAAGATCCATTACATTTCCCCTTGCAATAAACTCTTTGAATTCTGCAATAAATCCTTTTTTAGCCATCTCAAATCCACTTCTTTCGTTCCTTTTAGGCTTCTGCGGCATATAAGGATATTGTACTACATTCCAAACAGGATTTCCACTATAATTCCGCACACTACACTGATTCCGTAAAGTGTTGCGACGATCATCACATTCTTCTTCCAACTATGGTTCGTCTTAAAAAGCACGATCAGTCCGATTCCGGCACATGACAAAAGTCCGGCAAACATACTGCCGACATTTAAGACTCCCTCAAGATAAAATTTCGTAATTGTAATAGAAGCTGCGCAGTTCGGAATCAGACCGACAAGACCAGCCAGAAAAATTCCGGCAATTGGATAATGCGTCACCACGTTCATGACCTCTTCCATTCCAATCCACTCCACAACTGCATTTAACGCAAAAGAAATTACATATATAAATACCAGAATCTGTACCGAATGGATGAGTGCTGATTTTACAATGCTTCCTTCTTCACAGTGACAGTGGTCATGCTCACAGATATCATGAATGTGCAGCCCTCTCTGGTATCCTTTGCCTAGCACCCGCACTCCGATATCAACCAGAATCCCTGCAACAATACCAACGATAATCTTTCCGATTAAAATTGCCATGATCTTACGGACATCCGCCTGCTCTGAGATCAGGATCGGAAGCATCTCATCTGATGTAGACAGAAAAACAGCGATCATCGTTCCAACTGTGATGACTCCGCCGGAATACAGATTTGCTGCTACTGCCGAAAATCCGCACTGCGGAACAACGCCCAGGATCCCACCGATCACAGGTCCTTTTTTCCCTGCTCCAAGAAGCATCCGCACCGTCTTCTGACCGGCTTTATTCTCCAGATATTCCATCGCAAGGTATGTCAGAAAAAGGAAAGGTATCAGTTTCACAGTGTCAATTGTTGTATCTTTTAGTATATCTATAAACAGTTCCATCTTGTATCTCCCTTCTTGGTTTCACTATTCTAATCCGTTTTGTCATTTTACACTGTCGCTGACAAAAAAGCAAGTAGAATAAATTAGTGTGGCAAAGCAACAGAAATAAATGGGATAAATTCAAGTTGTGCAAACCATTCCGATGAACCTCTTAGGGCGAAAATCGTGTTCAGCAGAG
>OHWK01000997.1_pt1 | contig 11090 bp, 7 predicted proteins | sample 1579761 | NCBI WGS metagenome assembly OHWK01 (sample SAMEA3882516, study PRJEB24775) | human gut metagenome | biome: human-associated habitat; feature: intestine environment; material: feces | place: Netherlands | collected 2009/2010 | reverse complement strand
GAAAATCTGACAGGAGCAAGAGTTATCCGTGCATTCAATAAAGAAGAGGATGAGACGAAGCGGTTTGAAAATGCGAATCAAATTCTTACAGATGCGCAGAAATATGTGGGACGCATTTCCGGAATGATGAATCCGCTGACATATATTATTGTAAACGGAGCAATCATAGCATTGATCTATGTCGGTGCAGTCCGTGTTGATATCGGAGATCTGACCCAGGGACAGGTTGTGGCACTTATTAATTATATGTCACAGATTCTTGTTGAACTTGTGAAGTTAGCGAACTTGATCATTTCCGTGACGAAGGCAGCAGCATGTCTGAACCGTGTGGAGAGTGTGCTTGCTGTGAAACCAGATATGAATGAGGGAGATGTAAGATGGAAGAGCAATTCTTCCGAAACAGATTGGGATTTGAAAAATAAAATTCCGGTCGTAGAATTCTCTCACGTATCTTTGACCTATAAAGGAGCTTCAGATACATCCTTATCTGATATAAATTTCTGCGCCAAGAAAGGACAGACGATAGGAATCATCGGGGGAACAGGTTCAGGAAAATCGTCTCTTGTGAATCTGATTCCGAGATTTTATGATGCAACAGACGGTACAGTGAAGATCAATGGACGTGATATCAAAGAATATCAGACAGAGAACCTAAGAGAACATATCGGTGTCGTTCTTCAGAAAGCAGTGCTTTTCAAAGGGAGTATTGCGGACAATCTCCGCTGGGGAAAGGAAGATGCAACAGAGCAGGAAATGTATGAAGCATTGGACATTTCTCAGGCAAGAGAATTTGTTGATACGAAACAAGGTGGATTAGAATTTCAGATTGAACAGGGGGGAAGAAATCTTTCCGGAGGTCAGAAACAGAGAATGACGATTGCGCGCGCACTGGTTCGGAAACCGGAGATCCTGATTCTTGATGACAGTGCATCAGCGTTGGATTTTGCTACAGATGCGGCACTTCGCAAGTCGATCAAAGAGATGAAAAACCAGCCGACCGTATTTATCGTATCTCAGAGAGCAGCATCTATTCAGCATGCAGACCAGATCATTGTGTTGGATGATGGAGCAATGGCGGGAATCGGAACACATGAAGAACTGTTGAAGGATTGTCCAATCTATCAGGAAATCTATTATTCACAATTTCCAAAGGAGGCGGTAATCAATGGCTGATAAAAGAAAGACAAATAGTGAGAAAAAACAGAAAAGTCAGGCAGCAACATTGAAAGAAGTAATCTGCCGACTTGGAAGATACAGAATTTTTCTCGTATTTTCAATTCTGCTTGCGACTGTGTCCGTTGCGCTTACATTATATATTCCAAAGCTGACAGGGCATGCAGTTGATTATGTGATCGGAAAAGGTAAAGTGAATTTTTCGGGAGTAATTCAGGTGATGATTCAGATTGGTGTGTGCACACTGATCACGGCATTGGCACAGTGGCTGATGAATGTGTGTAATAACAAGATGACCTATCAGATGGTTCAGGATATCAGAAATGAAGCATTTGATAAAATAGAGCAGCTACCGTTGAAATATATTGATGGACATCCGTATGGTGAAGTCGTAAGCCGTGTAATTGCGGATGTTGACCAGTTTTCAGATGGACTACTGATGGGATTTACACAGCTTTTTACCGGTATTGCAACGATTATCGGAACATTTTGTTTTATGTTATCCGTAAATGTATCGATTACATTTGTTGTGGTTCTTATCACACCGGTATCATTCTTTGTAGCAAATTTTATTGCAAAGAGAACATTTCGTATGTTCCGTCTGCAATCTGAAATACGTGGAGAGCAGACAGGATTGATTGATGAAATGATCGGAAACCAGAAAGTGGTTCAGGCATTTGGGCGCGGAGAAGATGCAACAGAGCGTTTCGACGAAGTGAATAAAAGATTGCAGGAGGCATCCTTGCGGGCAACATTTTTCTCATCCATCACGAACCCGGCGACACGATTTGTTAACAGTCTGGTTTACACAGGAGTTGGAATTACCGGAGCATTTGCAGTTGTACGCGGTGCAATGAGCGTAGGACAATTATCCAGTTTCTTGAGCTATGCAAATCAGTACACAAAGCCATTTAATGAGATTTCCGGAGTCGTGACAGAATTTCAGAATGCGATTGCATGTGCGCAGAGAGTATTTACATTGATTGATGAAGAACCGCAGATACCGGAAACGGAACATGCAGTTCATCTGACGGATATTGATGGAAATGTGAAAGTAGAGGATGTTTCATTCTCTTATCTGCCAGGTCAGCATCTGATTGAAGATTTTAATCTGGAAGTAAAGCCAGGACAGCGTATTGCGATTGTCGGACCGACCGGATGTGGAAAGACAACCTTGATCAATCTGCTGATGCGTTTCTATGATGTGAATGCAGGAAGTATTAAAGTAGAAGATATAGATATTCGCGAAATGACAAGAAAAAGTCTGCGTGCAGGGTACGGAATGGTTCTTCAGGAGACCTGGTTAAAAACGGGTACAATCCGTGAAAATATTGCTATGGGAAGACCGGATGCAACGGAAGAAGAGATTGTCGAGGCAGCGAAAGCTTCTCATATCCATAATTATATCCGTCGTCTGCCAAAAGGATATGATACATGGATCACAGAAGATGGTGGCGGGCTTTCACAGGGACAGAAGCAGCTGCTTTGTATTGCAAGAGTTATGTTATGCAGACCACCGATGTTGATTCTGGATGAAGCAACATCATCCATCGATACAAGAACGGAGATCAAAATTCAGCAGGCATTTGCAAAACTGATGGAAGGGAGAACAACTTTCATTGTTGCACACCGTCTGTCAACCATCCGTGAGGCTGATGTGATTCTCGTAATGAAAGATGGAAAAATCATTGAACAGGGAAATCATGAAGTACTGATGAAGAAGGAAGGTTTCTATCATCATCTGTATGAGAGCCAGTTTTCAATGTAGGATAAGGTATGATGCGAGATAGTGAGATACGTTGCAGGTCGCATGAAATGTAAATAGTAACGAAATGAAAAAGGAAGGCTATTAACTACGATAACAGTATAAAGCGTAGTTGATAGCCTTCTTCTTTTCGTTTCAATAAATTATATTTATGGTAGAAGGAATGTATACATTACTATAAAGTGACAGATGCTTCCGCCCATTACGAACAGATGAAAGATTTCATGGCTTCCGAAATTCTTATGCTTGCTGTTGAAAATCGGGAGCTTTAGTGCGTAGATAACACCGCCAACTGTATAGATGATACCACCGGCTAAAAGCCATCCGAAAGCAGCAGCTGACAGATTATCAAGGATTGTAGAAAATGCAAGCACGCAAGTCCATCCCATGCCAATGTATAAAACGGAAGATACCCATTTCGGACAGAATACCCAGAAGGCTTTGATAAGGATGCCGACAATCGCGAATGCCCATACGATACATAACAATGTGATACCTTTGCGTCCACCGATTACCAGCAGGCAGACAGGTGTGTAGCTTCCGGCGATCAGAACGGAGATCATCATGTGATCGATCTTCTTTAAAACCGTATTCACTTTCTCGGAAATATCAAATGTGTGATAAGTGGTACTTGCCGCATAAAGCAAGATAAGGCTGGCTGCGTAAATTGTAAGAGATACAATATAAAGTTTGCTCGGTTCACGAGCTGCTCTGTATAGAAGTGGTATTGCAGCGATAATTGCCATGATCATTCCAATAAAATGTGTAATTGCGCTTCCAGGTTCTTTGATATAAAGTCTTTTTTCCATAAAATCTACCTCCGATACATCTATATAATAACATGTAGTTTTTAATACTACATCCAAGAGATATATATACTATAGCACATATTTATGAAAAAGCAAGAGATATTTTGAAATTAAAAGTATCTTATTCCACAAAAAACAGGATGAAAGAAATCTGTGATGGAAAGTAAAAAACAGGCCGTGATTTCACAAAATTAAAATGTGAAATCACAGCCTGTTTCAGGTTATGTTTCTAATAAGTTCAATCTGTCAATCTATTCGATTACTGTTCCGGTCTTACCATTCAAAGCATCAGCAACTTTATCAAAGGAAGTAATGTAAGCTTTGCGGCCTTCGTGTCCTTCTACGAATTCAACTGCTGCACGGAATTTTGGAAGCATGTTGTAAATTCCAAAATGTCCCTCTTCCATGTAAGTTTTTGCCTGATCAACAGTAATTGTATCCAAAGGTTCCTCATTCGGTTTGCCAAGGTTGATACATACTTTCTCAACATTTGTAAGAATGATGAGAAGATCAGCATTAATTCCTTCTGCAAGCTTTCCGGCTGCGAGGTCTTTCTCGATAACAGCACTTGCGCCACGTAAATGATTATCCTGCTCAAGTACCGGAATACCGCCGCCACCTGCTGCGATAACAATCTGATCTGCATCAAGAAGAGCTTTCACTGCGTCGAGTTCAACAATCTTGACCGGATTCGGAGCAGAAACAGCACGGCGGAAACCTTTACCTGGTTCTTCCACTACGAAGTTACCTTTCTTGCGTTCTTCATTCGCTTCCTCAGCGTTCATATAACGGCCGAGAACCTTTGTTGGTGTATAGAAAGCATCATCATAAGGATCTACGATCACCTGAGTGAGGACTGTGCTGACTGTACGGTAGATACCGCGGTTGAGAAGCTCTTCACGGATTCCGTTCTGAAGGTCATATCCGATATATCCCTGGCTCATGGCAGTACATACAGACATTGGGGATGTTGTATAGTCCGGATGGTTCTTTGCAAATTCATTCATTGCAGTGTGGATCATACCAACCTGCGGAGCATTACTGTGTGTGATAGCAACCTGATAGCCTGCTTCGATCAGATCAGCGATACATTTGGCAGTGCTTTTAACGGCTACTTTCTGTTCTGGAAGTGTAGTTCCAAGTGCACGGTGTCCCAGTGCAACAACGACTCTTTTTTTCATAATATTTCCCTTTCTTCTAAGCTGTAATAGTTTGTCAGGGGGAACAGGTTCATACTGTATTAGAAAAAATCACAACAGTAAAACCAACCTTACTGATAATTAAGATTTTACTATTTTTCATCAGTAAAATCAATATTGGATTATGCCGGACAGCAGATCTAATACAAAAACTGTAGTCAGAAGGATACAGATCAAAATTCTCATCCATTTCTTTAATTGCATGAAGAGACTGTTCCAGCGCGGAGCAAAGTAATAGAAAAATGCACAGCCAAGAAGTGCAAATACTGCCCCATCACCAAGATATGCTTCTCCATTCATGAAAGCAAGATAAGAATGATATTTCGGAAGCTCAATTCCAAAGCCAAGATCAAGAAACAGCTGGATGAGATAATCAAGAACTGTATACACAATAAAGTTGATAATAAACATAGTAGCCGGTTTTTTGATATATTTTTTTAACAGCAACAGTATAAGCAGACCACAGATTCCGTACAACGGGAGCCATGGAAGCGTACGAAGGGTTAAATTTTCCAGTGTGCCGCAACTGAGCAGTTCGGAAATGATTTCCAAAAGCCATCCGAAAATAGAAAAGGCATGGAATAAAAATACACAGGACAGAAAGTCATAATTCTGCGCCGGATTGACCGGTGATTTTACTGCGGCAATAGGTGGTTGCACAGAAAAAAGAAATACCGGATACTGATACGGTGCAAAATAAGAGATCTTTGTGTAAGGACCTTCAGAATCGTCATAAAGTGCTTTACTGATCAGAAGCTCATCTTCAGAAGGAACATGCTCAAGATAAGAATCATTGAGCTGCTCATATTTAGGAGCTCTTGAAAGCACATAGTTTCTTCGTAAAAACAGATATAAGGATGCTTTACAGTTCATTTTGTACGGGCGGACATAAAGGATGTCCAGAATTCCAAGTGTAAAGAGAGATAAAAGCTCCCAGCCGAGGAAAGAACAATCTAACAAAAAGAGCTTCCATTTATTTCCCCTTGTAAGCTGTTTAGAGAGAAAAAAGGCATTTTTTTGACTGATTTTTGGATTCTCTGCGAGGATATATGGAATCATGCTATATTCATAATGCTTAATAATTCCACCGATAATTGTTAAATCCCAAAGTTTCTGAAAAAGCGTGTAGCAGAACATCACCCAGGAAGGATTTGCCAGGTAACGCAACTTATATAAAAAGAATATTTTAGAAATATTCGTATCCTCATAGTTATAAGATTCAACAAAAAAACGTTTCTCACCGACAATCAAAAGATTACTGACAAAAAACTTATATAAAAGCGAAAAAATGACTCCAAGTGTGAGAAACGAAGTGACAATAAAGTCCGGACGCTTCAGGGAATTCTGAATCGTATGTAAAAAGGATGCAACTACGAAATTATCAGGAATAAAATCCAAAAATGCACTGCTGAGGCTTTCAGCAGAAATAAAAGCAGGTAAAATAAGCTCTGTCTTTGTCTGAATCTTATCAGGAAAATAATTCAAAAATAAAGAGCGGAAAATTGGATACGAAGCTGTGAGCATTGCAATCAGAAAGCAGACAGACACACTTCTCCAATAGTTTGATTTTATTAAAATACGCGCCTTTTTCTTGAGCTCTTTTCTTGACCACATAAATAATATCCCCCATTGAATTGTTGCTGCGGTTCACATGCGTGCAATCAACAACGCATCGTTTCCATAGATAACATCATTATAATTTAGTTGCGTACAGTTTACAAGTTAAGGTTCAGCTCATAAAGAAATATGTTATACTGTAGTTACTGGTCGCACACCGTGTGAACAGTAACATACTATAATTTACGCGAGCAACGAGCCAAAGTCCGTGCTTGCACGAGACCTTGGCGACTGCCGCGATAACTTGAGAAACTCGCAGAGCGTGTTTCTCATAGTTGTTGGGTTCAAGCGGATAAAATCTGCAGGTTAAGCGATTGTGTACCTGCATTAGACATAGAGATAGTGAAAAGAAAAGAGGGGTACGATGAACAGACAAAGCACATTATGTTATATTGAAAAAGATGGAAAATATTTGATGCTTCACAGAGTAGTGAAGAAAAATGATGTGAATAAAGATAAATGGATCGGCGTTGGCGGACATTTTGAATATGCAGAGAGTCCGGAGGAATGCCTTCTGCGTGAAGTGAAGGAGGAGACCGGTTATACATTGACTTCCTGGAAATACAGAGGAATCGTGACATTTGTATATGGAGAAGATGTAGTGGAATATATGTCACTGTATACAGCAGACGGATTTACAGGTGATCCGATCGAATGTGACGAGGGGATTCTTGAATGGGTGGAGAAAGAAAAGATAAAAGACCTGAATCTATGGGAGGGAGACAAGATTTTCTTCCGTCTGATGGACGAAGAAGAGGAATTTTTCTCTTTAAAGCTTGTGTATAATAAATCTGATGTGCTTGAGTATGTGGCACTCAACGGAAAGTCGATGGAACTTTTTGATGTGATTGATGAAGATGGAAATAAAACCGGACAGGTGAAAGAACGCGGCGTTGCACATAGAGATGGAACATTGCATTCAACGGTACACATCTGGATTGTACGTCCGAATCGGGAGAGTGGTTATGATATACTCCTTCAGAAACGAAGTGAATGTAAAGATTCGAACCCGGGAGCGTATGACATTTCTTCCGCAGGGCATGTCAGTGCCGGGGATGAACTGATGGAAAGTGCATTGCGTGAGATGAAATCATGGACAGAGAAGAAGGAGAATAAAACTATGAAGACATTTGAATATACGATCAAGGACGAACTTGGAATTCATGCAAGAGAAGATCAGCTTCAGTTTATCGGAACACACAGAGGACAGTTTGAAGCTGAATTTCATGGAAAACCATTCCGTGACAATGAACGCAGTACCGTATATCTTTATAGAGAACCAGTGGACATTAAAAATTTGAAATTACAGGAATCTGAAGTGGAAGAAGTGATCTGGATGGATTTCGAAGAATGCAGGAAGGGTATTGTGGATGGTACCCTGCCGAACTGCATTTATGAAGGAGAATTCCAGATGGTAGGAAAAGCACTCGGGATAGAGTAAGAAAACGGAATAGAAGATAGAACAAGCGTGAGAAAAAAAGAGTTGAACCTTGCTTGTCCGGGACAGTAGAATGGTCCGGACAGAAGTTTCAACTCTTTTTTAAAGACTGACGTATATTTTCAGTGTGGTTTCAGCTTATGCTTCTTCTGACAGTTTCTTCACAATCTCAGGGAATTCCATAAAGTGGGAAGCTTTGACCAGAATCGTATCATTTTCTTTGAGAATCTGTCCCATGTTCTGGTAAAAGTCTTCTTTTGTGTCAAAATGGAAAACTTTCATGTTCTTCTCTGTTGCAAGAACAGTTTCCTTTGCAGCTTCTGCCATATCTTTGGAAAGTGCTCCGATGCAGACTAAAACATCAGTGTTTTTAAATGCTGCATATGCTCCAACTTCGCGGTGCATTGCAAGCTCATCGGCACCAAGTTCCCCCATATCGCCAAGAATAGCGACCTTTCTTGTATCTGCATATGCAAGTACGTCAAGAGAGGACTTCATAGATGCCGGATTGGCATTGTAGCAGTCATCAATGATCGTGTAATGCTTTGCTTCAATCAGGTTATTACGTCCGGCAATAGGAACGAGCTTTTCAATTCCGCGTGCAATCTCATCATTATTCATGCCAAGCGCATATCCGACAGCAACTCCGGCTAAAGCGTTATAAATCATATGATCTCCCGGAATTGAGATATGTGCATGGAAACGGGATGTTGGAGTAACAAACTCAGCGTATGTTCCTTTTAATCCTTTACGTTCAATATTTTCCACATGGAACGGGCAGGAAGAGGTAAGACCGAAGTAAACAGGAGTTCTTCCATCACGGGAAGTGTAGCTTTTCAGCTTATCATCATCCCCGTTGAAGATAACAGAACCTTTCGGATTCATGTAGTCTGTCATGGAACTCTTTTCCTTTAGGATTCCGTCTCTTGTTCCAAGATTCTCAAGATGTGCATATCCGATATTAGTGATCACGCACACATCCGGGCGGGCAATCTTAGCCAGTGGTTTCATATCTCCAAAGTGGCTGATTCCCATCTCAAGAACTGCAACCTCATGTTCCTCACGGATATTGAATACGGTCAGAGGAAGTCCAATCTCATTGTTGAAGTTTCCCTCTGTTTTCAGTACATTATATTTCTCGGAAAGTACAGATGCGATCATTTCTTTTGTGCTTGTCTTTCCAACACTTCCAGTGATACCTACAACTTTGATATCGAGGGAACGGCGATAGTGTTCAGCTAAGTCTTTCAATGCTTCTGTGCAGGATGAAACGCGGATATAAGGATAATCAACGTCACCAAGATCCTGCTCAGAGAGGGAACAGAGTGCACCTGCTTCCATGACCTGCGGGATAAAACTGTGTCCGTCAACACGGGCACCTTTGATCGCAACGAAAAGAGTATCTTTTACTACTTTACGGCTGTCGATCGCAACACTTGAGACCTCACAGTCTAAGAATGCAGGATCACCGCAATAAATTCCGCAGCAGGCATCTGCGATTTCAGATAATGTCATATGTTTCATTAATATCTTGCCTCCATGGACTTCTTAATGATCAGTTCGCAAAGATCGCCGTATTCGATTCCATAAACCTTAGCTTCCTTCGGGAGAAGACTTGCGGAAGTCATTCCAGGAAGGGTATTCATCTCCAGGCAGAACAGATTACCCTCTGCGTCAAGCAGGAAGTCTGCACGGCTGTAAACATTAAGTTTCAGTGCATTGAATGCTTTTACAGTAAGTTCCTTCATGCGCTCTGCAACTTCTTCCGGAATATCAGCCGGGCATACTTCAGAAGTAGCTCCGTCCTGATATTTATTCGCATAATCAAAGAATCCTGTCTTCGGGATGATCTCGATCGGAGGAAGAGCTGTTCCGTCAATGATACCGCATGCAAACTCACGCCCCTTAATGTATGGCTCAACAACAAGTTCATCTTCGTAGCGGAAGGACTTCTTCAGAGCCTCTGCATATTCTTCATCTGTATTTACAATATATACTCCGATACTGGAACCACCGGAGCAAGGTTTAACAACAACAGGAAGTGTCAGACCAAGTGACTGGTAAGACTGATCTTCAGAGTTCTTATAAATCGTTCCACCTCCCGGAGTGTCTACGCCAGACTCAAGGAAAATCTGCTTTGCAACACCTTTGTGCATTGCAACCGCACATCCAAGAGAGTCAGGTCCTGTATATTTAATACCAAGCAGATCGAAAGATGCCTGAAGCTTTCCGTTCTCTCCTTCTCCACCGTGAAGGCCGAGGAAAGTAATGTCAGCCAGACGGCAAAGTTCGATTACATTCGGGCCGAAGAAGCAGTCTGACTGATCCGGACGGGAAGCCTTAACAGCTTCAAGATCCGGTTCCTCCGTGCTGATATTCTTCACAATCTCAAGTCCGTGATCCGGAAGAGTAAAGACATCCTCCAGATTCTCCGGCGCATTCTCTAATCCCATGAATACATCCAGAAGGAATGCATCATGTCCTTTTTCAACTAATGTACGACAGATTCCGGCAGCAGAAGAAAGTGATACGTCACGTTCTGTGCTTAAGCCTCCTGCTAATACAATGATTTTCATAATTTTATACTCCTTAAATGATTTATTCTGTTCTAGTTCTTTTTCTTATTTGCCTGCTGCTTATAGATAATGATAAGCAATATTCATGCTTTTACGATTATAGCACATGTTGGCAGAAAGTGAAACAGGGGGAGTAAAGATTTAGCGGAGGGATTCTTTTTCGAGTGCGGACGAAATCAGATAGCGCTGATAAAGTTTATTCTAATAGACAGACTTTTTCGTCGCTATCTGATTTCTACTCTCTCGAAAGAAGAACTCTACTTAAGAAGCAGATGCACTGGATGTTCTGTAGAATGATATCCATCTCTCAAACGTGTTTGTGTTTAATAAAATTTAACGTAGAAGTCTATCTTTTTCAATAAACAGAAAATATGAGCTTGAAGAAGTTTCATGTTAGAAGAGTGATACAGGAATGAAGACGAATGTGGAGCATGCTTGCTCATACTTGAAAAACAATAGATTGCGTTAAAGAAAGGATTGACAGCTGTCTGAGCGGCAGCGAGTTTGTCAATC
>OHWK01000988.1_pt1 | contig 11171 bp, 8 predicted proteins | sample 1579761 | NCBI WGS metagenome assembly OHWK01 (sample SAMEA3882516, study PRJEB24775) | human gut metagenome | biome: human-associated habitat; feature: intestine environment; material: feces | place: Netherlands | collected 2009/2010 | reverse complement strand
GCAACTCGCGCGAGGAAGCCGAAGGCGTCACAACCACGCTACGTCGCTATTGCGAGGCCAACAACGAGCCCGACCGTTTCCTCATCCATCATGGCAACCTCTCGTCGGCCGTGCGCGAGAGTGCGGAGGACGTCATGCGCGACGAGGAACTCGACCAGACGACCGTCACCACGGCCACCCTCGAACTCGGCATCGACATCGGTCGCCTCGAGCGCGCCTTCCAAATCGATGCGCCCTTCACGGTGAGTGCGTTCTTGCAACGCATGGGTCGTACGGGACGTCGAGGCTCACCCCCGGAGATGTGGTTCGTCATGCGCGAAGATCGCGCCGAGCCACGCACCACCCTGGGCGCGACCATCCCCTGGAAGCTCCTGCAGGGCATCGCGCTCGTACAACTCTACCTCGAGGATCGCTGGGTCGAGCCGCCGCGTCTCGACCGCCTGCCCTACAGCTTGCTCTACCACCAGACCATGGCAACCCTTGCCAGCGGGGGCGAGATGACGCCGGCCGAGCTCGCGACTCGCGTACTCACGCTCGGGTACTTTCATCGTGTGAGCAGCGAGGACTTCCGCATCCTGCTGCACCACCTCATCGATATCGACCACATCCAACTCACCGAGGAGGGTGGCCTCATCGTCGGCATCGCGGGCGAGCGCGTCATCAACAGCTACCGCTTCTACGGTGTCTTTCAGGAAAACGAGGAGTACACCGTTCGCAACGAGTCCCAGGAGCTCGGTACCATCGTGCTGCCGCCGCCCGTGGGCGAGAAACTCGCTATCGCCGGCGCCACCTGGCTCGTCGAGGAGGTCGACCACAAGCGTCACCTCGTCTACGCCACGCAGGTAAAGGGCCAGGTGCCGGCCTACTTTGGCGACTGCCCCGGCGACATCAACACGGTCGTGCTCGAGCGCATGCTGCGCGTGTTGATGGAAGACATGGATTATCCCTACCTCATGGACAACGCGCGCGGCAGGCTCGCCCAGTCCCGCTCGACCGCACGCAACGCCCATCTCGACCACATCCCGCTCGTTCGTCTGGGAGGCAACACATGGGGGCTCTTCCCCTGGCTCGGCAGCTACGCCTTCCTCGCGCTCGAGCGCTTCCTCAAGATCAAGTGCGCCGACCAGCTCCAGCTCAAGGGTCTGGACTCGTCACGACCCTATTTCATGGAATTTCGCATGAAGGGCGACGAGCAGTTGTTCTACGACGTGCTCGCCGAGCAGGCGACCACGTCGTTCGACCCACTCGATCTCGTCTATCCCGACGAAATCCCCATCTGGGAGAAATACGACGAGTACGTGCCCATCGAGCTCATCCGCAAGGGCTTCGCCGAGAGCGTCCTCGACATCAGCGGTATGCTCAAGCGCGTGCGCCAGTGGTGCGGCCTGCCGGACGAGGAGCCGTTGCAGCTACCAGGCTAGCCGCTACTCCCCCACCACCTGCACGCAGACCTTGCGGTGACGCGGGCCGTCGAACTCGCAGAAGTAGATGCCCTGCCAGGTGCCGAGCGCCATGGCGCCGCCCGCCACGGGAATGGTCTCCGACACGCCGATGGCGCTGCTCTTGAGGTGCGCGGCGCTGTTGCCCTCGGCATGCTTGAAGTCACGCCGGTCGGGAAAGATGTCCGCCAGCGCAAGCTTGAGATCGCGCACGACGTCGGGATCCGCATTCTCGTTGATGGTGATCGCGGCGGTGGTGTGCGGACAATACACCACGCATAGCCCCTCCTCGATGCCGCTTTCGCGCACGATCTGCCTCACCCGCGCCGTGATGTCGACAAACCCGTAGGCCGGCGTCTCCAGTTCGAATCGTTCCATGGAGTTCTCCTTCACGTGTGTCATGGGGTCAGGCCCCCTGGCACATTTGGACTACCTGGTCATTTCGAATTGTCGTTCTTGGAAACATCAATGCGCCAGACATCCCAACGGAACGACATGCACGCCATCCGGACGTGTGTATGCGTATGATGATCCTGTCAGAACCAGGAGGAATGACGGCGCACCAGTCTTTTTATGGTCGACCTTTTCAGCAAGACGCTTGAGGTTTCCTGCACCCTCGTCAATACGCGACTTGCCACCGAGCTTGACTTCGATAGCGCCCCAACGCCCGTCCTTGAGCCTCACGATGGCGTCAGCTTCCAGTCCGCTTTTATCCCGATAGTGGTAGATGTCACCGCCGAGCGTCCGCGCATATACGCGAAGGTCGTGGATGCACAAGCTCTCGAACAGGAATCCCATGGTTTGCAGGTCATCCAAAAGCCCCGAAGCATCCGTTTCCAGGGCGGCGGCCGCGATGGAAGGATCGCACAGATGCGATACTGGCGAGGTGCGCAACGGTGTCTTCGATCGCAGTGTCGGTGCCCATGCCTTGACTTCTTCCAATACGAACAGCCGCCTCAGCGCCTTCAAATAGATCCTTAGCGTCGGCTCGCTCATTCCGACTCCGGCGTTTCGCACATCGTTCAGCAACGTTACATTCGATACGCCCTGCGCGGTGTTCCTTGCCAGCGACCGGATAAGCGCCTGCGTTCTATCGGGGTCGAGGTTGACTCCTTCGGCTTCGGTGATATCTGCCTCACAGATTGCGTCGATATAATCTGAAGCCGTCGACACATCATCTCCGCGTGCTATGGTGGCAGGCCAACCTCCCCTGCATATCACGTGCGCATATCCTTCGACATCGATGGGAGAGCTTCCTTCGATTTCGCCTTCTTCGAACAGCGACGCCAGCGAGACCTCGCAGGTGCTCTCGCCGGTTTCTTCGAGCGTCATCGACGACATGTTGATTCTGGCTATGCGTCCCGTCCCCGTATGGTGTAGTTTTGATGGGTCAACAGGCGTTGCCGAACCCGTCAAAAGAAACTGCCCGGGTTCGCCTTTCGACTTGTCCGCATCGTTGATTACCGCATCCCATAGCACCGGCGCTAGCTGCCATTCATCTATGAGCCGCGGTTTGTCCCCGCGCAACAGCAACGACGGTTGCGCATCGAGCGCGTCGAGACTCCTCGTATACACATCGGGATCTCTCAGGAGGAGTGCACTTTTCGCATGTTGTTCGCATGTCGATGTTTTGCCAACCCATTTCGGGCCGCGCACCAAAACCGCAGGCATAGTCGCAAGCTTTGATTGCAACGTAGAATCGACAAGTCGAGCCATGTATTTGTAAGCCATATCGCCTCCTTGACACAGTGCGATTATACAGGTGATTTTCGGGTTTGGCGATACTTTACTTTCGGGTTTGGCGGCGTTTCTCTTTCGTGTTTGGCGATACTTTACTTTCGGGTTTGGCGGCGTTTCATAAGAATCCGTGGGGGAATATAATGGCAATCAGTGGGAAAATGTAGAGAATTACGGGATTGGAAGGCGGCCACCATGAAGACGACGATACTCGTGGACAACGACGCGCGAGAGGGCCTCGGCTGCGAATGGGGCTTCTCCGCGCTCATCGAGACCGATGACGCGACCATCCTGCTCGACTCGGGTGCGTCGGGGCTCTTCGCGCAAAATGCGCGGGCCCTCGGCATCGATCTGACAGATGTCGACTATTGCGTGCTCTCCCACGCCCACTTCGACCACGCCGACGGCTTCGGGGACTTCTTCGCAATCAATGACCATGCGCCGTTGCTCATCCGAAGCTCATGCGAGGAGACGTGCTGGAGCGATGCCAAAGGCGACATGAAGTACATCGGCATCCAGAGGGGGCTTCTCGAGCAGCAGGCGTCGCGTATCGAGCGCGTCGACGGCGCCCTGCAGTTCGCACCCGGCGCATGGCTCCTGGGTCACAGCACCGAAGGCCTCGAGGCAATCGGCGAGCGCGAGCACCTCTACCTGAAAACCGATGACGGACTCGTCGGCGACGGATTCGACCACGAACAGAGCCTCATCATCGAAACGCCCGAGGGACTCGTCATCTTCAACAGCTGCTCCCACGGAGGCATCGAGACCATCATCAACGAGGCACGTGCCGCATTCCCCGGCAAGCCCATCCGCGCGCTCGTCGGCGGACTGCACTTGTTCCTGCGCGAAGATGACGAAGTACACGCCCTTGCGCAGACCATCCGCGAACTCGACATCGAAAAGATCTACACCGGTCATTGCACGGGAGAGCGCGCACTCGAGATCCTGCAAGAGGAGCTCCCCGGCATCGTCGAGGCAACCTACGCGGGCCAAGTCTTCGAGCTGTAGGATGGGACAAGGGGACAGGTCATTTGTCCCACCCTACAACCGCCAGCGCCTATCCGACAGCCCCTCACTTCTGCCAGGGGGTCAGACCCCCTGGCACATCCACCTGTCCCATCCATTAAAGTTGGGCAACCAATCAATCGATAATCCCGCACTAGCCTGCAAAGCCCCATCCCGATTCATACAAGCAGAGGCCTTCTCTCAGCCCGTATTGCTGATTCCATTTCTGCTTCTTTCATACGCTCAGTCCCATGACAGCAAAAAACATCTTGCTAAGCTTCATATGTCAAAGGAGGGAGAAGGGAATGACAAAGCAGCGAAAGCCCGAAAGCGAACGTATTCTGACCGGCAATTTTGCTCTCATGTTCATGGGCAATCTCATCGTCGTTTCGATTTACTACCTCTTGATGACGACGATGGCCCTCTATGCCATAACAAAGCACGGAACCGACGGGGCAACAGGAGGCCTTGTCGCCTCCATGTTCCTGGCTGGCAGCATAGTCGGCCGAATCATCAGCGGCCGGTATGCTGCATGGATTGGCTCACGTAAATTGACGCTAGTCGCCCTTTTGATGCAAATCGTCTCATGCGGCTTGTACTTTGCTGACTCCCTCGGAATTATCTTTCTCATTCTGGTTCGATTCGTGCATGGGTTTTCATTTGGAATCGCAAACACGACCATCCCGGCCATGGCAATCGACGATCTTCCCCGCGACAAAATCGGAGAGGGAACGGGCTATTTCATGCTGTCCAGTTCCCTTGGTCTCGGTATCGGGCCTCTGATGTCCATCCTTTTGGTAATGGGTATCAATTACAGGGTGCTATTTGCCATATGCACGATTCTCGCAGTAGTATCCATTGCAGCTATTCTCATGTCTAGCTCGGGTAAGGATTTCGTAGAGCAAGAGCGTCCGCAACGTTTCGCCATTGGAAGTGTCATCGACAGGTCAACCGTCAAGCTCTCGATATTCATGTTCTTCGTTGCAGTGGCATACTCCTCACTCAATTCCTTCGCGACGGTATTCGCCGCCGAACAAGGATGGGACGCTATAGGCCCCTTCATTTTCCTCACGTACTCCATCGTCCTCATAATTACACGGCCCATCACAGGCAGGCTCCTGGATAGATACGGAGAAAACTCCGTGCTCTACCCCTCGATCTTCTGCATGGCCTGTGGAGTCCTCATGGCGGCATGTGCCGTAAATCAATGGATGCTGCTGTCATGCGGCGCATTTATGGCGTTGGGATTTGGCACATGCATGTCTTGCGGCCAGGCCGTCGCGACCAAGATGACAGATCAGCCGACCTCCGCATTGGCCATATCAACCTTCTTCCTGCTGAATGACTCTGGATGTGGCCTCGGGCCGGTGATATTGGGGATAGTCGTGAATGCCGGGGGCTATCGCACCATGTATTGGGTCTGCGTGCTCATCGCTCTCGCCGGCCTCATCTATTACTTCTTCGCGCATGGTCGCAAAGCCGGAGAGAAGTCTATCCATCAAGGATAGAAAAGCGTTGCGCCGGGGCCAAGCGGCAACCCCAGCAGAAACCAGATGATGAGAAACAGAGTCCACATGATGAGAAATGCAATCGAGTAAGGAAGCAGTCCTGATATGAGGCTACCGAAACTCGACTGCTTGTCATATTTTGTCGCAAGGCCCACCAGCATTGCGAAGTAGGCAAACATCGGAGAAATAGGATTGGTCACAGAGTCACCGAGCCTGTATAGAAGCTGCGTCAACGCGGGATCATATCCCATGAGCATAAACATGGGGACGAATATCGTTGCCATAAAGGCCCACTTTGCGGAGGCCGAAGCGATGAGAAGGTTAATTAGACCGCAAAGCAAGATGAACAAGATAAAAAGCGGCGGTCCGGAAATACTCGCATTGCTTAAGGCTTCGGCACCCCCGATAGCAATACACATGCCCAGATTGCTCTTGTTGAAGTACGCGATCATTTGTGCCGCGACGATGCAAAACAACACATAGCTCGACATGTTGCTCACAGCTTTGACAACACCCTCCACAAGGTCCTTGTCGTTTTTGTACATCCGCGTCTTGAAGCCGTATACAGAAGCAGGAATGAGGAACATGAGCATGATGATTGGAACAATGCCACCCAGAAGACCGCCCTTCATGCTAAGCAGGTCACCCGTCTCATCCCTAAAGGGAGATGACGGAGGAATGCAGGCAATGATGATAATTCCCAGGAATATGAGTTCGGCGATACCGCCCCATATCAAGCCTTTCTTTTCGAGAGGTGTTACTTCGGCGGTCTCAGCCTCTCCATGGTCATCACAATCTCTGGTCAGGCGCTTCTCGACGTAACGATTATTTACAAACGTTCCCACTATGACAAGAAGGACCACCGATGCAGCCATGAAATACCAGTTACACGTTATGTTCACATCATATTCAGGATTAATGATCTTTGCCGCAGCATCGGTGAACCCGATAAGGATGGCATCTGTGGGACTCACGAGAAGATTCGCAGAGAAGCCCCCTGCGACACCCGCATAGCATAACGCCATTCCCGCTATGGGGCTCTTGCCCTTTGCCTGGAAGACGATCGCGCCAATCATAGGCATAACGATAAAGCCGGCATCACCAGCGATATTGGAGCTTACGGATATCAGAAGCAGGAGTGGAATTAGGATCTTGTCGGGAGCTTTGACCACGGAGGCGCGCATCAGAGCCGAAGCCATACCGGTTACCTCGAACAGCCCGACACCTAGCGCGACAACCAAACCGAGAACGATGGTTGGGAATTTGATGATGTTGTCGCAGAAGCTCGTGAGCATCCATACGGCACCGTCGAAGGTCAGCAGACTCTCGACGGTTACCACTTCCCCGGTTGCCGGATTCATAACCGAGGCGCCGGCGAAGACGGCAGAACACGCAATGATTATCAGACAGATTACGAGATATAGCGTGATTGGGCTGCACATCTTGTTGCCAGCCCGTTCGACCCAGTTCAAGAACCTGTTGAACCAACCTGGTTTGCTTTTCGCGAAGGGTACGTCCCGCATGGCCTTCTCCTCCGAGAATGCGGCTTATCTCTCGATAGGAGCACTCTCATTATCCCATTTAAATCAACGAGTTGAGCAAAGGCCCCCTGGCGGTATCGAGTGCCAGGGGGCTTCACCCCATATGCTGCCTTGCGCTTTATTGCGCATCAGAACAATAGCGACGTAGTTTATATTCGGCATCGCGCTGCTTCGTCTTCAGGGCCTTGTAGTCCTTGGATTCGCGCAACGCCTCGTAAATGAGAGCCGCCCCCAGCGCGACGATGACAAGCATGGCAAATACGGATTCGAAAACCGGCACGCCGATAAAGGAGAGCAGCTGCACGATCAGACATTCGGCAAAGAGCGCTGCCACCCATTTCATCGAGCGCTTGACGACGGTTTTCTTCGCGATCTTGCATCTCTCGATTCTGTCGTAAAGCTTGTTGAACCTCTTGTCTTGCCTAAGCTGCTCGTTTACGTGAATCATGATATGCCCTCATCCTCTTCGATGGGATTACTGATAAAGACCGCACACTATGCGATTCCGGCCATGCCCATGAGCAATATGACAATTAGAGCCACACCGGAACACACGACGGATATTGCGAAGAAGTGCTTGTAACCCTGTTTATGCGTAAGTCCCATTGCCGTGAGCATGGCGAACATGCCACCCGCGTTCGGGAAAGCGCCGCCAATGCCAGCGGTAACAGCCATGATCTTGTAGAGAATCGCGGGGTTTACGCCAGTCGACAGGTAGAAGTCCAGGAAGTTCTGGATGACGATGGAGCAAGCGGCAGTACCCGTGCCAAGAATGGCGCCTAGGATAAAGACCATGGTCGAGGCGGAAACAAGCGGACCGCCGGGCATCGCAAAAATGAGGTCACGAAGCACGACGAAGCCTGAAGATGCGGCCAGGACCGATCCGATACCGGTTGCGGCTGCGGTGAAGAGAATCGGTGCCATAGCATCCGACGCGCCCTGGCCGATAACCTTCTTCTGCTCGCCCTTGAGGTTCTTCCTGTAGACGAATGCGGCAAAGACAATGCCGACAATCATTGCAAGCAGGATGCTGTTGGGAATCTGCAGGGCACTTCCACCGAAAACGAACACCAGGAGCGCGATCATGGGAACGACGGCCTCGACGATGCCAGGCATGACATCCGGCTTGACTTCGTTTATCTCGAGCGTGCAATCATAATGCTCGTTCTTCGCACGCGCTCGCTTAATGGACCACTTGATGTAGAGAGCGGAAAGAACGATTGTGATGATCGTTGCAGTGACACCGAGGATTGGAGCTGACGTAATCGTCACGCCGCAACCCGCCGCAGTGATAATGTTGCAGTTGTTCGGGGTGCCCGGAATCATGCACATCGTGAACGAGCATGCACCGAATGCGAACGGTGCCACGAACAGGTGCCACGGAAGATCCATTTCCTCGAACATGGGCTTCGCAATCGGGATGATGGCGAACATGACCACGAACAAGGAAACGCCACCATACGTGAGTATGGCAGTAACGATGCCTATGCCCATTACCACTGCAAAGTCACTGTTCTTGCCAATCTTTCCCATAAGCCAGTCTGCCAAGGTCTTGGCTGCGCCAGACGCATCGAGGTACTTGCCGAAAATCGCAGACAACACGAAAATCGGGAAGTTGTTCCTGACGAAATTACCGAGACCAACCATGAATGAATTCGTCGGATCGCTAATCATGTATTCGACGAGATTCATCTGATTTGTCAGGATGATGATTGCGGCGGTTATGGGCGCGGTAATCATTACAGTGTAGCCCTTCATCGCGGCCACGATGAAGAATGCCAAGGCAGCAAAGATGCCTATCAATCCTATGATTTCCATTTTCCCTCCCTCTTTCTCAGTTTTCTAGAGACGCGGTGCTTCTGCGAGCACCGTATTCGCGCATCGCCAGCAAGACGGGCCGGCGACGCGCGTTTCGATTACGCCATGTCGTTTCGAGTGGCGCGTAGGTATTCCTCTTCCGTATCGAACTTCATGCGAAGTTCGTTTCGAGCAATCGTTCCCTCATCGAATGAGGTGAGCGAGTCCGCATCCTCGAACATCGTTCCCAGGTCTCCTCGTGCGCTGTTGAGCTCTATCGCACGATTGGGGTCATAGGGGATAACGGGTTCCTTTTCGCGCTTGCCCCAAATGAGATAGGCAGGCTTAGTGATTTCGGGCGAGGGCATGCCAGGGCAGCTCCTCGTATCGCCATACTTCTCGACAAGGTCGTCGAGAGAACCAAAATCAAAGGCGCGCAGAGGGCAGGAGACAGCACAGATAGGCTGCTTGCCTTCTTCGAGACGATCGATGCACATTGTGCATTTGGTCATCTTCACGCCAGCGTCGGTCTCGTGAAACCTGGGCGAACCATACGGACATGCGTCATAGCACTCACGACAGCCAACACACTTGCTCTCGTCAACGAGGACCGCGCCGTATTTCTCTTCCTTGTAGATTGCGCCCTCCGCACATGCCTTCATGCAGGAAGGGTCCTCGCAATGTCCACACGAAAACGCGAGTGCATTGATCCTGACGTCAGGGAAGGTTCCCGTTTCCCATTCATATACGCTCATCCATTTCTCGGAGCCAGGCTCGAGGCTATTCCAGTCCTTGCATGCCACGCTGCAAGCCTGACACGCGTAGCAACGGTTCATGTCAAAATGAAATCCATACTGAGTCATCTGTCTACCCTCTCTCACCTAAAGCAGCACGTTTGTCGAGAACAAACTTTGCTCCGCGCATTCCCGCACGCTCCGCTTCCGGGCCAAAACCCTCGGTATCGCCATCAGCGACCTTCTCGACTTCGACCAACCCTGCCGTGAGCAACGCCCCGACGATATGAGGAAGATGAATATCATTGAGGAGCATATTGGGTGCGCCCCTGAAATCCATGCCAAAGGGATTGAGATCGGTCTTGCCGCCCCCGCCCTGGAACCACGCGCCGTGATGAATCGCCGCGGTCCCTGGCGTCATGCGATTCGTGACATATGCAGCAAGCGTCACTTCGCCCGTGGGGCTATAGACACGAACCGTGTCTCCGTCCTTGATCCCGCGTGCTTTTGCATCGACACCGGAAATCCACACGCCATGTCTGTAGCACTCCTCACGAAGCATGGGATTGTTGTCGTTGCTGGAATGCTGACGATAGACCGAAACGGGTGTTACGAGCGACAGGGGATATTTCCGCGCCTTGGGGTTATAGAAACCATCCTCAGACGAGACGCTCACGTCTGCATCCATGTACCTTGGCCTCCAAACCGGCATGGGCTCGAAGTCACCACGCCACTTCGTCTTGCTCAAATCAGTGTTCTTCACGTAGCTAGACTCGAACTCAATCTTTCCAGATTCCGTCTTGAAAGGAGTCTCCCCGGCAGCGATGGTGTACTTATACGCATAGTACGGCTCGTCAATCGGAATTCTGAATACGGGATTCTCATTGAATTCCTCCCAGGTCGGAGCACTCTCGCGTCCCAGATAGGCCGCGTAGAAAGCGAGCGTGGTATCTTTTGCCGCCCACTCTTCATATGCCGTTTTCCAAATCTGCTCCTGCGCGTCGACCCAGTCCTCCCAAGGCACATCTTTCATAAGCGGGTTATATTCCTCGACAATGTCAAGACGCTTCGCGAGCTCGGTCCACACCCAGTCATGCGAACGCACCTCTCCGGGAAACTCGCACCCACGCGCACTGTACAGGAAGTAGTTGCGCATGCCAGACGGGCCGCATACGAAACGCTGATGTCCGTACTTGTAGGAGTCCATGCCCTCGAATTGCCAAACCGGGCATGGCAGGACAATGTCGCAGAATTCGACTGACGGCTGGTTCATGTGCCAGAGCAATCCCCAATTGAACTCTGTGGATGCCATGCCAACCATACGCTTGTTCGTGTCATGACAATTGTTCACGTAGTTATTCGCGAATATGATCATTTGCACGTTGGGAAGCGGTGAATCATCGGAAGGCG
>OHWK01000978.1_pt1 | contig 11310 bp, 8 predicted proteins | sample 1579761 | NCBI WGS metagenome assembly OHWK01 (sample SAMEA3882516, study PRJEB24775) | human gut metagenome | biome: human-associated habitat; feature: intestine environment; material: feces | place: Netherlands | collected 2009/2010 | reverse complement strand
ACGCTTGGGAACAGCGGAAGTTGGGGGATAATATTGTAGAGTACACAGAAGTGACTACTGAAAACAACCAATATCCCCCGCTTACTTCATCACGAAAGGGGATTTTTCTTCAGACAGAATACTTCGCAGGTAATCAAATTGCATCAGACGATAATACAGGCTATAATATTGTGCCTTATGGATACTTTACATATCGACATATGTCCGACGATGAAGTATTTCATTTCAATATCAATGATATAGTAGAAAAAGGCATTGTTAGTACGCTTTATCCAGTTTTTACAACGGATGAGAATTTGGACTCACGCTATTTGCAGTATCAATTAAATTATGGACACGAGTTTGCAAAATTTGCCATCCTACAAAAGCAAGGTGGTTCGCGTACATATATGTACCTTAACAAGTTAAGACAGTTGCATTTAACAATGCCAAATCATGTTGAGGAACAAAAAGCAATTTCTTCTTTTTTTATGAATCTTGACCACCTTATCACCCTTCATCAGCGTAAGTTTGACAAGCTGCAAGTTTTGAAGAAAGCCATGCTTGAAAAAATGTTTCCGAAAAATGGCAGCAGCGTTCCCGAAATTCGATTCAAGGGATTTACTGACGCTTGGGAACAGCGGAAGTTAGAAGATTACCTTACTGTTTCCGCCGAAAAGAACACTGATAACCTGTACACAAAAAAAGATGTACTATCGGTGTCGGGTGATTTTGGTGTCGTTAATCAAATTGAATTTCAAGGTCGCTCTTTCGCTGGAGCATCAGTGTCCAATTATGGCGTTGTTCATACAGGCGATGTGGTTTATACAAAATCACCACTAAAGGCAAACCCGTATGGAATCATTAAAGCAAATAAAGGAAAACCCGGCATAGTATCGGTACTTTATGGCGTTTACCACACGAGAGAAAATGCAAACGCTGACTTTATTCAAATGTATTTTGAGCAAGATGCCCGTTTGAATAATTATCTCCGTCCGCTCGTTAATAAAGGTGCTAAAAACACCCTTTTAATTAGCGATACGGATGCTCTTGAGGGGGAAGTCTGTCTTGCGCCGACATTTGACGAACAGAAAGCTATTGGACAGTTTTTTGATTCCCTCGACAACCTTATCACCCTTCATCAGCGTGAGTTAGAAAAGCTGCAAAATATCAAAAAATCCATGCTCGAAAAGATGTTTGTCTAAGGAGAATCGTGAAAAAATGGGAAAAATTATTTTATATCACGGCACTCCCGACAAAATCGTTGTGCCAAAATTTGGCGGCGGGGATGATAAACACGACTATGGCAGGGGCTTTTACCTTACCGAGAACATCGAACTTGCCAAAGAATGGGCGGTCTGCCGCCCGAACGACACAAACGGCTGGGTTCACAAGTACGAGCTGGAAACCGCCGGGCTGAAAATTCTGGATTTTCAGCAGCACAGTGTTCTTGCGTGGCTGGCAGAGCTGATGAAGCACCGGGACGCCGCCGACTCTAAGCGATACCGTATGCTGGCAAAGAAATTTATCGAAAAATACGGCATGGATACCCGCGATTATGATGTGATTTGCGGCTGGCGCGCAAACGCCTCCTACTTTTACATCGCCAAAGAGTTTGTGCGCGATAATATTGATGTGGATATTCTGGAAGATCTGCTGTCGCTGGGCGGTTTGGGCATCCAGTATTGCATCAAGTCCGAGGCCGCGTATGCAAATCTGAAAGAAATAACCGACGAGCTGCTTGCCGTGGACTACACTGAATTTAACGACAGGTACAATCAGCGCGACATAACGGCAAGAAAACGGATGCGCGAACTGGTGGATTCCGACGCGAACACGGTCACAAAGGTGTTCAGCACACTGTTTGAGAGGTGAGGGGCAATGCGCGCGTATGCAAAGGAATATGTAAGCGATGTGGTCGAAAATCAGGGCAAGCTCTTTGACCTTGTGGCACAGAAATACCCTGACAAGGATACTGCGGCTTTTATCAATTCCTATATGGCAAGCAAAACCAGAAAAAGCATCGACGAAGCCAAAGCCTATGTAAACACGATGAGCGCCCCCGAATTGTGGGATTACTTTTGCAAAACCGAGGACTTTACACTGAAGGACGGCAAAGCCATCGAGGGGTTTATGCCGGATTGGATCGGCGAATTTTATGCGTATTATCAATGGTATTATAATCTGCCCAGCAGCGAGGTCGTAAAAAAAGTGCCGGTTGCTTTTCTGGAAAAAGCATACGGCGGGCTGCATGATCTGGAACTGGATTTGGCGGTACAAAAAGTCGGTGAAGTATAATGACGGTTGTTTGCTTTCATAACCCCAGTGAGGAAAACGGATATTTGAGCAACTGGTACCCCTGCCGCTTTACGGTGGAGGGGGTGGACTTTTCCTCCATAGAACAATATATGATGTACAAAAAGGCTGTCTACTTTGGTGACAAGGCTGTGGCGGCCAAAATTCTTGCAACCGATGATGTTGCCGAAATCAAGGCGCTTGGCAGGCTGGTTGCCCATTACAGCGAGCGCTATTGGAATGGTATTCGGCAAATCGTTGTTTTTACAGGGCTGCTTGCTAAATTCACCCAAAATGACGACCTGAAAGCGCAGCTTGCCGCCACCAAAGGTTCCGTTTTGGCTGAATGTGCGGTCAGGGATACCATTTGGGGCATCGGCTTGTCGATGAAGGACCCGGACAGGCTGGATATTGGCAAGTGGAAGGGGCAAAACCTGCTGGGCTATGCTCTGATGATGGTGCGCGAACGGCTGTAAAAGCGCACACAAATACCCGGAAAGGGGCAAAACAAATGACCTTTCAAAAGGAATCGGACTTTGAAGAAGCGCTTATAAAAATCCTGACGACCAAAGGCTGGGAGAGCACAATTCTGAAATATCCCACCGAGCAGGATCTGATTCGCAACTGGGCAAACATTCTCTTTGACAATAACCGCGGCATAGATCGCCTTGGCGATTACCCCTTGACCGATGGCGAGATGCAGCAAATTGTGGAGCAGATTCGGGAACTGCGCACGCCGCTGAAGCTGAACGGCTTTATCAACGGCAAAACGGTTTCTGTCAAGCGCGATAACCCCGATGACAAGGCACATTTCGGCAAGGAAGTCAGCCTGAAAATCTACGACCGCATGGAGATTGCCGCCGGGCAAAGCCGCTACCAGATCGTGCAGCAGCCGATTTTTCCCGGTAAATCCAAAATGCTGAACGACCGCCGCGGCGATTTGATGCTGCTGATCAACGGTATGCCGGTTTTCCATCTGGAATTAAAGCGCAGCGGTGTGCCGGTGAGTCAGGCATATAACCAAATCGAAAAATACGCCCACGAGGGTGTGTTTACCGGGCTGTTCTCGCTTGTGCAGATTTTTGTGGCAATGAACCCGGAAGAAACCGTCTACTTCGCCAACCCCGGTCCCGACGGCAAATTTAACACCGATTACTACTTCCACTGGGCGGACTTCAACAACGAGCCAATCAACGATTGGAAAGAGATTGCCTCCAAGCTGCTGTCCATTCCCATGGCGCATCAGATGATCGGCTTTTACACCGTGGCCGACGATGCGGACGGCGTGTTGAAGGTTATGCGCAGCTATCAGTATTATGCTGCCAGTGCGATTTCGGATGTAGTTTCCAAAACGAAATGGGACAGCGGCAAGCAGCGCGGCGGGTATATCTGGCACACCACCGGCAGCGGCAAGACGATGACTTCCTTCAAGTCCGCACAGCTGATTGCCAATTCCAACGATGCGGACAAGGTGGTTTTCCTCACGGATCGTATCGAGCTGGGGACGCAGTCGCTGAAAGAATACCGCGCCTTTGCCGATGAAAACGAGACCGTGCAGGCAACAGAAAACACCTATGTATTGATTTCCAAGTTGAAAAGCATTGCCACCGCAGACACGCTGATTGTGACATCTATTCAGAAGATGAGCAATATCCGTGACGAGGAGGGCGGCAAAAATGCCCGCGATATTGAGTTGATCGGCAAAAAGCGATTGGTGTTTATCGTGGACGAGGCGCATCGCTCCACCTTTGGCGATATGCTGGCAATTATAAAAGAAACCTTTCCTCGCGCGATTTTCTTCGGCTTTACCGGCACGCCCGTGTTTGAGGAAAACGCCAAAAAGAACAACGCACAAACCGATGTGTTTGGCAATGAGCTGCACCGTTACAGCATAGCAGACGGCATCCGCGATAAAAATGTGCTGGGCTTTGACCCGTACAAGGTACTTACCTTCCGCGACAAAGATGTGCGGCAGGCTGTTGCACTGGAAAAAGCAAAGGCAGCTACGGTTGCAGATGCCCTGAACGACCCTGCAAAAGCAGCTGTGTACTATAAGTACATGGACAACACGCAGGTGAAAATGTACGGCGAACCGGGTCCGGACGGAAAGTGGATCAAGGGGATTGAGGATTATCTGCCCAATACACAATATCTGACGGCCGAGCATAAGCAGACCGTTATCGAGGATATTAAGGAAAACTGGCTGACCTTGAGCCACAACGGTAAATTCCACGCGATTTTTGCCACAAGCAGCATCCCGGAGGCAATCGAATATTACCGCATGATGAAGACCACCATGCCGGAATTGAAAACAAGCTGCCTTTTTGACCCGAACATTGATAATAACGGCGGCGCGATTTACAAAGAGGACGGGCTTGTTGAAATTATCGAGGATTACAATAAGCGCTATGGGCAGGATTTTACAATACCCACCCATGCACGGTTTAAGAAGGATCTGTCGCTGCGTTTGGCGCACAAGGAGCAGTATAAGCGCATTGAACGCACCCCCGACCAACAGCTTGATTTGCTGATCGTTGTTGACCAGATGCTGACCGGCTTTGACTCCAAGTGGGTTAATACCCTCTATATGGATAAGATGCTGGAATACGAGAACATTATACAGGCGTTTTCCCGCACGAACCGATTGTTTGGACCGGATAAGCCGTTCGGCGTGATTCGCTATTACCGCAAGCCGCACACAATGGAGCAAAATGTGCTGAAAGCGGTGAAGCTGTACTCCGGCGACCGCCCAATTGGATTGTTTGTTGACCGCCTTGCCCACAACCTTGAAAAAATGAACGAGGTGTACGGCGACATTGCGGAGTTGTTTACGAGCGCGGGTGTGCCGGATTTTGAAAAGCTGCCGCAGGACAGGAGCGTCTGCGCCAAGTTTGCAAAGCTGTTCCGTGAGCTTAACGACTACATGGAGGCAGCGCGTGTGCAGGGCTTTACATGGAATCAAAGCGTATATCATTGCCCGGACGATGCTACCGATGAAACCATTGATGTCGAAATGCTGTTTGATGAGTCGGCCTATCTGATTTTGGCACAGCGCTATAAGGAGCTGTCCGCCGAGCCGTCGGACCCTTCCGATGATAGCGATGCGCCGTATGATTTGGTGGGCTATTTGACGGAAATCGACACCGGTGTGATTGATTCCAACTATATGAACAGCCGCTTTGATAAGTACCTGAAGCTGCTGAATCAGGCGGGTGCATCGGGAGAATCCATAGAACAGGCAAAAGCTGAACTGCATAAGTCCTTTGCCAGCCTGACACAGGAAGAACAGAAGTTTGCCAACATCTTCCTGCACGATATTGAACGCGGCGACGCCACACCCGAACCCGGCAAGACGCTGCGGGATTACATTACCGAGTACCAGTGCCGTGCGAAGAATGACCAAATCCACCGCTTTGCCGTTGTGTTTGGCTTGGATGAAGAAAAGCTCCGCAATATGATGGGTCTGGGGCTTACGAAAACCAATATCAACGAGTTTGGCCGCCTTGACGAACTGAAGAAAAGCGTAGACAAAGCAAAAGCAAAAGCCTATTTTGAGAAAAAAGAGGGCGTAAAGCTGATACCGCCCAAGGTAAACCAAAAAACCGACAGCCTGCTGCGGGAATTTATTGTAACCGGCGGCTTCGAGGTGTAAGGCTGCATATTTATAGGCGATAAGTCGAACAAAAGGGCCAAGGAAAATCCGAGGCCCTTTTACTTTTGCTTGGGAACAGCGGAAGTTGGGGGATAATATTGTAGAGTACACAGAAGTGACTACTGAAAACAACCAATATCCCCCGCTTACTTCATCACGAAAGGGGATTTTTCTTCAGACAGAATACTTCGCAGGTAATCAAATTGCATCAGACGATAATACAGGCTATAATATTGTGCCTTATGGATACTTTACATATCGACATATGTCCGACGATGAAGTATTTCATTTCAATATCAATGATATAGTAGAAAAAGGCATTGTTAGTACGCTTTATCCAGTTTTTACAACGGATGAGAATTTGGACTCACGCTATTTGCAGTATCAATTAAATTATGGACACGAGTTTGCAAAATTTGCCATCCTACAAAAGCAAGGTGGTTCGCGTACATATATGTACCTTAACAAGTTAAGACAGTTGCATTTAACAATGCCAAATCATGTTGAGGAACAAAAAGCAATTTCTTCTTTTTTTATGAATCTTGACCACCTTATCACCCTTCATCAGCGTAAGCCATATTCACACATACAACGGAGGTGCAATATGCTTAACGAAGCACAACGCACAGATAAGTTCTGTGAATATTATGCAAAGTGGATTACTGTATACAAGAAAGGGGCGATAAGACAGGTTACAATGGACAAGTACCTGATGACGCAAAAATGGCTTGAAAAACTTATCCCGGATTTGAAAATTTGCGATTTGAATCGCATTGCGTATCAGCAGTTGCTGAATGATTATGCCGAATACCATGAACGGCAGACGACAATGGACTTTCACCACCAACTCAAAGGAGCTGTTTTAGACGCAGTGGACGAGGGGCTGATTGACCGTGACCCCACGCGGAAAGCGATTATTAAAGGCAAGGCACCATCTACAAAGAAAATAAAGTACCTTAACCAATTTGAACTGCACACGCTCCTTGCCTCGCTTGAATTAAAAGACGAAGTGAACTGGGATTATTTCATTCTTTTGGTGGCCAAGACCGGAATGCGCTTTTCGGAGGCACTGGCACTGACCCCCAAGGACTTTGATTTCTATCATCAGACCCTTTCCATCAGTAAGACATGGGATTACAAGGGCGCCGGTGGGTTTCAGCCGACAAAGAACAAATCATCGGTTCGTAAAATTCAAATTGATTGGCAGTCTGTTATTCGTTTTTCCGAGCTTGTAAAAGGTCTGCCGGACGATCAACCTATTTTTGTGGATGGCAAGGTCTACAACTCCACCGTCAATGATGTTTTGAGCCGCCACTGCGAGAGGTGCAATATCCCGGTCATTTCTATCCACGGTCTGCGCCACACCCACGCATCCCTGCTACTTTTTACCGGCGTATCTATTGCGAGTGTTGCCCGGCGACTGGGACACTCCAGTATGACAACCACCCAAAAGACCTATCTCCATATCATTCAGGAGTTGGAAAACAAGGATATTGACCTTGTTATGCGATCATTGTCCGGGCTGAACTAAAATATTGATTTATGGCTTATGTTGATTTGCTTAATGCAAAAGTGACTGTGGCGCAGAGATCCACTTTGCACCACAGTCACTTTTGCATTGGATCTTGAATGCTAATCTGAAAAATATTGTACCCGCTATATTGGGATTCATAAATTTACCAGACGCTGTCTGGCAAATTGAGTTGACCGCACTACTATGGGTTATCATCTATCCTCTGCGCGGATAAAGGACGGTGCAGCGATTTTTCTGACTATATTCTTTAATGGAAAAATGTCTTGTATATCTCAACCACCCGATTTTCCAGTCAGCGACTGGAAAATTGAACGGAACACATTATGATGAATGAGTATATCACCTGCTTTTGCTTGAATTACCGATTTCCTTGATGGCGGCATAGTGTTTTCCACATTTTCGGCTGATCTCGTTGAAAAAATCGGATGTCACAAATTCCAGCAGCCATACTTTGGGAATCATGTACTTGGGTGTCTGTAAGATAGCTTTCAGCAAGCCCTTGCTGCACCATTTCAGAATTGTGTGGCGTTGATAGCCTGTCACCTCGCAGACTTGCGCAACGGTCAGTACATCCGGGTAATTTGCCAGTTGCTGCTCGTACCATTCCTTGGCCAGCAGCCGTTCCTCGCCCTTATAGTTCAGCTTGCGCTCCAACGATGCGGCAGGTTTCTTGTGCTTGGGGTAGTTGTAATACCACCCGCTGGGCGGAGTGTAGCGCATCGGGTCGGACTCTCGGCGGTAGAGATACTCGGCAACATCTTTCTTGGCGATTTTATAGCATCGCGTTTTCTTTCCGTTGTTTTTGCAGGGAACAAGCCCGCTTTGCAGGAGATAAAGCGAAGTGCGCGTTCCGATATGGCATACGATGCGGAAATCGTTGCGGCTCATCGGGTCCGGATAGGGCGTTAGGATTTCTTCAATCTTTTCTGCCAAAGGGTCCTTGCTTACAGTTTTTTTCTTCATTTCGGGTTCTCCTTGTTTGTAAAGTGGAACCCGAAAAATCACTACTTCATTTTTCTGTTTCCTGCATTTTTTCTCATTCGTGTCCGCAAGACCGCACTATTATCCGGCTTTTGGGGCAGGGCTTATGCTGCTGTCACCGCCCAGGCAAAGCTGAAGCGGGAAGAACAGGCCCGCCAAAGCAGCCGACAGGAGATTGCTCACTCGGTTACGGAAGCGAATGTGCTAACCTCGGAGCTGACCGATCTGCTGATCGAAAAGGTGTATGTATTCCCCGACAACCGCATTGAGATTGTTTACAAGGTCCATGACCTCTTTGAATAATTGAAGATACAAAAACGGAAAACCCAGGCTATCAAATCCATCTTAGTGGCTTGGGTTTTCTGCTCTTTGGCGCTTTTATAGTCAAACGACAAGTGGTACAATATAGTTAAATTCTATTTACTATGAAAGCTGTACCAGGGGGAACAAAAATGGGAAATCGAACATTTGAAGATGTGAAAAGCTATGTAGAATGGCAATCTCAAGGAAAATGCACAGTATTGAGCGCAAAAACAGAGCAACACTTCAATGATTTGGGTGTTGATGTGCGCGTCTGGAATGTCAAAACCGATACTGATGGAGATTGGTGGGTAGTGGAGGGCGACGGGATTCCGATGAATCTCTATCCCCAAAGTGCATATTATTTTGGAGCAGATGAAGTGTATTCTTTCCACATGGGCTTAATGCAGAGAATGAGCGCAGCCCAGGGTGAATATAGTCCAGAGGATTTTGTAAATGGTGTGACGCTCGATGCAGAAATTGCTCCTCAACTTTTCCGAAAGCTCAAAAGTGTCGCTGCGCTAATTGATACCGCTAAGGAGATTGAAGATTTTCAAGCGATAGGTGTTCAGTGCAGAGAAACATTGATTGAACTCGGCAACCACATTTATGACCCTGCAATGGCTGGTGATGGGGAGCAGCCCCAAGCATCGAATTTCAAGAGAAAATGTGAACTATTTATTCAGTTCTATTTGAAAGGATCGGAAAACGCAGATTACAGAAGTATTATTAAGAAACTAACAGAATCCACCTGGGATTACGCCAATAAGATTACACATTCGCGTAGTGCTACATACTACGAAGCCTCAACCTGTGTTACGCTTTGTATTTCTCTTGTTGGCGTTTATGAAAACATCCTTCAGAAAGTTTTCGATCCACTTTCTCAATACCATTGCTCAGTTTGCCAAAGTAAGAAATTAAGCATTGATGGTGATGATTCAGATGAAGATGGAATGGTGAAAAAACTATATCTCCATTGTGAAGAATGCGGTGCTACAACAGAAGTAGTCTTTGAAGGAAATGATGGAGATAATCCCACCTATACTACGAGCAAAGTCGTAGAATAAAAAGCAAAAACAGAAAACCCAGACTATCAGCACTAAGATTGGTAGTTTGGGTTTTCTGCTTTTCAGAATTATATTTTTTTGTCGTGTGCTTGACATACGGGTGGCGCAAATCGTGAAAGCGGATGCGCCGCAGATGATAATTTTGCAAGATAATCTGGAACGAATTGGAGAGATAATCCGGCTTGAGCAGATTGCCCATTGCGTCTACGCAGATGTAGTCTGCGTATTTTTTGTTGTAGCACCTACCGCACAGCTTGCGGTTTTCTTTCTGTTCCTCCTGCAAGGCCAGCAGCCGTTCCCGGAAAACCGGTACAAGCGGCAAGGTGCGCTTGCTGGATTTGGTTTTTGTGCCATTGGATTCTACAAGCACTTCTTTTCCATCCAGCCGAACCGTTGTGACCGTGTGGCAGATTTCAATCGTGTTCTGCTCAAAGTCCACAGCAGCCCATTTCAGCCCTACAACCTCGCTGCGGCGCAGACCATAAAAGGCAGTCAACATAACTGCCACCTCAATTTTACTGCCGCGCACAGCGTCGAACAGCGCGTTCATTTCGTCCTTGCTGTAAAAGTTCCCGGTAAATTCGTTTTTCTTCGGGCGGTCTACCTTGTCGGCAGGGTTCACATCGATCAGGTCCGTTTTCACTGCGTATTTCAAGGCGCGGTGGATAACCGCATGATAGTGAATGACCGTATTGGGCTTCACACGCTCCAACTGCTCCTGATAAAATGCTTGGATATGAACCGCTTTCAGGTCGCCCAGCGTAACGCCGAGATTTCTAAAGTAAGGAATGATCCTGCTGTTCGACAGTTCTTTGTAGCTTGCGTAGGTTGTCAGCTTGACGGTTGACTTTGCGATTTCCAGCCATTGCACCAGATAATCCGCAAACAGCATGGCTTTGCTGGGCGGACCGTTGGGGTCAACGGGTGGCTCAAAGTCGTCTTGCAGCTCACGCATCATCGCCTCGGCGCGCCGTTTGTTGCCCTTGATGGGCAAGCCCGTGGATTGCCATTTGGTTTTGCGTTTGCCGTCATAAGTTTTGTAGGTTAATACCACATAATAGATACCATTTTTTTCTTGCAGATGTCCTGCGACCATAAATAAATACCTCCTTCGGTTTGGGTCGCCCCCGATCTGCTGTTGACAAGAACAGCATAACGCATCGGCGCAAAACAATCAACACTGTCGATTCTCTGCTCGACAGTGTTGACCGCAAATCTGAAGGTAGGTAAACAGGTGGGCTTTGGGAATGCGATACGAGCGCCCGATTTTCATCGCCGGGATTTTGCCTTCGTGCAGCAGCTTGTACCCCGTTTTGGTGCTGATTCGCAGGGCATCGCACATCTGCTCGATGTTCATCACATCGGGATACTTGCGCAGCATCACACGGTAGGCATCGCGCTGGTTAAATCCTTTGCTGCTTATACAAAACACCTCTTTTTTGAAAATTTGCGGATTTAATTCCACAAGCATAGCGGCCACTTGTGGAAAACAAGTGACCGCC
>OHWK01000970.1_pt1 | contig 11366 bp, 9 predicted proteins | sample 1579761 | NCBI WGS metagenome assembly OHWK01 (sample SAMEA3882516, study PRJEB24775) | human gut metagenome | biome: human-associated habitat; feature: intestine environment; material: feces | place: Netherlands | collected 2009/2010 | reverse complement strand
CTTTGTCGTTATCAATCTTACAAGGGCAGGCTACGATGTAGTTGAGGCAGACTGCGGCGAGGCGGCTTTGCAGAAATATGAAGAAAACAACGGTGATTTTGATGTTGCGATTCTTGATGTTATGATGCCGGGTATTGACGGTTTTCAGGTTTGTAAGGAGCTGAGAAACCGCAACGGCGGAATCGGAATTATTATGCTTTCGGCAAAAACTCAGGAAATGGACAAGGTAACAGGACTTATGCTCGGTGCAGACGACTATGTTACAAAGCCTTTCTCACCGAGTGAGCTTCTTGCAAGAGTTGATTCACTCTACAGAAGAGTTGCGCTTGCACAGTCACATTCCGAAAACAACTTTAAAGAAGAGCTTAAATCAGGCGAGTTCACACTCAATCTTCGCAACCGTGCGCTTATGAAGAGCGGAAAGATGATTGAACTCACACAGGTTGAATTCCAGATTATGGAGTACTTCTTCTCGAATCCGGGTGTTGCTCTTGACAGAATCGACATTCTCAACCATGTATGGGGAGACGCTTATGTCGGCGAGGATAAAATTGTCGATGTTAATATCCGCAGACTCAGAATGAAGGTTGAGGACGAACCTTCAAATCCTAAACATATCATCACGGTTTGGGGACTCGGCTACAAGTGGGATTCAGGCGAATAACTTTGCAGAACAGCCTGCATAAAATTTATACAATCTAAAGAGGAGGGCGGCAACAATTTTTAAGGGTATTTCAAAAAGATGGATGCTCAACACATTGAGTGTTATACTGACAATCATAATCCTTATTGTTGTCAGCCTTATTTTCATTGTTACATATATTTTTCAAAACAGCGTTGAACAGAACCTGAACACAACAAGCAGCGAACTTTCACTTGTCTTTTCGGGATTTCAGAGCGACAGTTCAACCTCGTTTACGGCGTCTGCCCGTGATTATGTTGAAAACTTTGACAAAAAAGAAGAAATGGAGGTTCTTGTAATCAATTCCTCCGGCAGAGTTGTCATGACTTCAACAGGATTCACCCCTGATGACAACGAGCAGATTCCCGATTTTAATGATGCACTCTCAAACGAAAACGGCTGTGCATATTGGAACGGCAAGCTTTCATCGAACGAAAGTGCAATGAGCCTGACAAGAATCATCACCAACGAAAACGGAACCTGCGTCGGTGCGGTAAGATACATTGTTTCCATGGAACAGGTCAACACGGCAATTGTGCTTGTTTCTGCGGCAGTTATTGCGTGCGGTCTTGTTATCATCGCACTTGTAATATTGTCGGGACTTATGTTTATCCGTTCAATCGTTACCCCGATAAGAAAACTTTCGGAGATTTCAAGCAAGATTGCCCACGGCGATTTTTCACAGGCAAAGAAGATTGAATACAAATACGATGATGAAATCGGCGACCTCTGCGATGCAATAAGCGATATGGCTCTTGATTTGCAGACAGCCGATCAGATGAAAAACGATTTTATTTCACGAGTATCACACGAGTTGCGTACTCCGCTTACGGCGATTAAGGGCTGGGCTGAAACAATGCAGCTTTCCGAAAGAGGAAAGCTTGACCGCAAAACCTTTGACCGTGGTATGGGAGTTATTATCAGCGAAAGCTCACGCCTTACAAGCATTGTAGAAGAGCTTCTTGACTTCAGCCGTATTCAAAGCGGAAGAATGAAGCTCATCAAGGAAAAGCTTGACATTCTTGCCGAATTTGACGATGCGGTTTACTTCTTAAAGGAAAGAGCCGTTACAGAGGGCAAGCATCTTCTTTATGATGAACCCGAGGTTGTTTATCCTGCCGTTTACGGCGATAAAAACAGGCTCAAGCAGGTTTTCCTCAATGTGCTTGACAATGCGTTGAAATACACACCAAAGGGCGGTGTTGTTGCCGCTCAGGTAATCTACAGCAAAGATGAACCCGATATTATCAAGATTGTAATAACCGACACGGGTTGCGGAATTTCTGCCGAGGATCTTCCAAAGGTTAAGGAAAAATTCTACAAAGCAAACCAGACTGTCGGCGGTTCGGGAATCGGACTTGCGGTTGCCGATGAGATTATGAACCTCCACAACGGTTCACTTGATATCGAAAGCGGAGAGGGTGTCGGCACAACCGTAACGCTCACCTTCCCTGTGTATAAAGAGGGCAGTGAAAACTCACTTCCCGAAAACATTAAGCTTTAATCTTATTTCTCTGTGCAGCCTAATACAGAAAGGAACAGCTAATGGCTAAAAATACTACTAAAAAAATCACCTCAATCGGCGGCAGCGCCCTGATTGAAGGCATTATGATGAGAGGTCCGAAACGCACAACCGTGTGTGTTCGTACCGCACCCGACAAGATTTACAGCGAGGATATAAGCATAAACACAATTCCCTCAAAATGTAAGCTTTTCAAGCTTCCGTTTTTAAGAGGAATCGCAGGTCTTATTGACTCAATGCGACTTTCCTACAAAGCGCTTATGCTCTCTGCCGATAAGGCAATTGAATCAACCGAAATCGAAGAAGAACCGTCAAAGTTTGAAAAATGGCTTGACGATAAATTCGGCGACAAGCTTGTTAAGGTTATGATGGTAATTGCGTCAATCCTCGGTGTTGCGCTTGCCGTGGGACTTTTCTTCTTTGTCCCCTCTTTCCTGTTTGACCTCAGTGCAAATGTTGTGCCGGCTTTCAAGGGTGACGGCGGAAACGCTGTTTTCTGGAAGTCTGTTTTTGAGGGTGTTCTCAAGATTATTCTTTTCTTACTTTATATTATAGTATGTTCACAAATGACAGAAATGAAAAGGGTGTTTATGTACCACGGTGCCGAGCACAAGACAATTTTCTGTTACGAAAACGAAGAAGAACTCACAGTTGAAAATGTTAAAAAGCAGAGCCGTTTTCACCCGAGATGCGGAACAAGCTTTATGGTTCTTATGCTGATTGTCGGCATCCTTGTCGGTCTTTTCGTTCCTGTTGCACCTTTCGGCATCGGATTTTTAAGACCTGTATTCAAGATTCTTCTTCTCCCCGTTTCATGCGGAATCGGTTACGAGCTTATCAAAATCTGTGGTAAGCACGACAATGCCGCAACAAGAATCATTGCCGCTCCCGGACTTTGGGCGCAGAGAATCACAACAAAAGAGCCTGATGACACTATGATTGAAGTTGCAATTGAGGCTATCAAAGCTGTTATCCCCGAGGACGGCTCGGACATTGTAAGCAAGTAATGACTGTAAACGAAATTTATCAAAGCGGACTTAAACTGCTTGAAAATAGTAATATTGAAAATTCAAAATTTGAGGCGCAAAGTCTTTTACAAAAGGCTTTTTCGCTTGACAGAGTCGGCTTTATCATGCACAAAACTGATAAAGCCGATGAAAACTGTTCGCATAACTTTTTAAATTTTATAGAAAAACGAATTTCAGGCGAGCCGTTGCAGTATATTCTCGGCGAATGGAGCTTTATGGGATTCGATTTTAAGGTGGGCAGAGGCGTGCTCATTCCCCGTGATGACACGGAAGTGGTTGTCAATCTCTGCATTGATTTTCTCGAAAACAGAACCGACAAAAAGACGGTTGACCTCTGTTCGGGCAGCGGTGCAATTGCCGTTGCACTTGATAAAATTTCGGGTGCAAAAGTTACGGCAGTTGAAATTGACGAAACCGCTTTTTCATATCTTGAAACAAATGTAAAAGAAAACAATTCGTCAGTAAAGCCTGTTATGGCTGACGCTCTCGAAATCTGCGAAACATTTGCTGACGGTGAGCTTAACCTCATTGTTTCAAATCCGCCTTATATAAAATCAGCCGACATAGAAACACTTCAAAAAGAAGTTCGGCTTGAACCAAGACTTGCACTTGACGGCGGCGAGGACGGCTGCGATTTTTACCGTGAAATAGTGAGCCGTTGGAGCCGTAAACTCAAAAAAGGCGGTGCGCTTGCATTTGAACTCGGAGAAAATCAGGCTGACGCAGTAAAGGCACTTATGACTGACAAAGGCTTTTCGGATTTTAAAATTTCACTTGACTTTGGCGGTGTGCAGAGGGCGATTATTGGGACTTTGCTCTGATTTTAGAAATTTTGTTCGATAAAATTACCGCCAAATTATTGCATTTTCCCCTCACATATTTTATAATCTTAGTGTGAACATAACCGCCGATGAAGTGACGGTTATGTTACAGACCGAAAAACATCAGCTCCATTTGCGGAGTACGGAGGTATATAAAATGGCAGTAGATAAAAACAAAGCGCTTGAAACTGCGCTCACACAAATCGAAAAACAGTTCGGCAAGGGTGCTGTAATGCGTCTTGGCGAAAATAAACATATGAACATTGAACACATCTCAACAGGTTCGCTTTCGCTTGATATTGCACTCGGAATCGGCGGACTTCCCCGCGGAAGAATTGTTGAAATTTACGGACCTGAATCTTCGGGTAAAACAACACTTTCTCTCCACTGCATTGCAGAGGGACAGAAAAACGGCGGCAATGTTGCATTTATTGACGTTGAGCATGCACTTGATCCGACATATGCGGCGGCTCTCGGTGTTGATGTTGATTCACTGCTCGTTTCACAGCCCGACACGGGTGAAGACGCTCTTGAAATTGCAGAGGCGCTTATCCGAAGCGGTGCGATTGATGTTATCGTAATCGACTCCGTTGCGGCTCTTGTTCCGAAGGCTGAAATTGAGGGCGAAATGGGTGACAGCCATGTAGGTTTGCACGCAAGACTTATGTCACAGGCACTGCGTAAACTCGCAGGTGCAATTTCAAAGTCAAACTGCGTTGCAATCTTCATCAACCAGTTGCGTGAAAAAGTCGGTGTTGTTTACGGCAACCCCGAAGTAACAACCGGCGGTCGTGCGCTCAAGTTCTACAGCTCCGTTCGTATTGATATAAGAAGAGTTGAAACCCTTAAATCAGGCGGTGAAATGGTCGGTTCACACACAAGAGCAAAGGTTGTAAAAAACAAAATTGCTCCTCCGTTCCGTGAAGCTGAATTTGATATTATGTACGGTGAAGGCATTTCCCGTGAGGGCGAACTTCTTGACCTTGCCGTAAAGGCTGAGGTTGTTCAAAAAGCAGGAGCATGGTTCAGCTATGACGGCAGACGACTCGGACAGGGACGCGACAAGGTCAAGGAACTTCTCAAAAACGACAAGGAGCTTGCTGCTGAAATTGAGAAGAAACTCTGGGAAAATATTGACAAGCTTTATGAACGCAAAAAGCCTGCTCCAAAGGTAAAAATTACCGAAGTTCCGTCTGCAAACCAAGAAATCAAGACTGATTCTGCGGATAAGACAGAGAAAAAGAGCGGTGCAAAAATTGATGTTCTGGTTGACGACTGATGCTTATAACCGCAGTTGAACCACGAAGAAAGGCGATGTGTGCGCTCTACATTGACGGCGAATATGTTATGAATCTTGACGCACGCACAGTTATTGAAAACCGATTTGATGTCGGCAGAGAGATTGATGACAAGGAGCTGCACGAGATTATCAGGCTAAGCAATGAACGCCGTGCAAAGGAAAAGGCTTTGTGGCTTATTTCCTATCGTGACCACTCAAAAAAAGAACTCACCGACAAAATCAAACGCACCTGTGACGAGGAATCGGCGGAAAAGGCTGTTGAGCGAATGGAAGAACTCGGTCTTGTAAATGACGAAAACTTTGCAAGACGATATGCCGAACAGCTTTTGTTTTCAAAACATAATGCTCCGAAAGGTGCGGTAAGACAACTTGTTCAAAAGGGAATTGACCGTGAACTTGCAGAAGAGATTATCGAAGGAATCGACTTTGATCCGTGTGACGGAATAAGGGCGGTTATCGACAGAAAATATAAAAACATAAATGATGAAAAAATAAGGCGAAGAGCCGTTGCCGCTCTGCAAAGGCTCGGATACGGATGGGATGACATTAAGACCGTCCTCAGAGAATACACAGAGGAAGACTGATTATGAATTATAAAGTAGGCATTGTATCACTCGGTTGTGCAAAAAATCAGGTTGACGCCGAGATGCTTTTGTACACACTCAAGAACAGAGGATTTATTATTGTGAACGATCCGGCAGATGCGGACGCAGTAATTGTAAACACCTGCGGATTTATCGAAAGTGCAAAGCAGGAAAGCATTAACGAAATTATCGAACTCGGCAAGCTCAAGGACGAGGGCAAAATCAAGGCAATCATCGTAACAGGCTGTCTTGCTCAAAGATATAAGTCAGAAATTTCCGAACAGCTTTACGAGGTTGACTCGGTTATCGGAATCGGTGCTAACGAAACTATCGCAGACATCGTTTTGGAAACACTTGACGGACAGAAGTGCGAAAGCTTTCCCGACAAGGTTTGTCTGCCGCTTGAGGGCGGAAGAATTCTTTCAACTCCCCCCTACACTGCTTATCTCAAAATTGCCGAGGGTTGCGACAACCGTTGTTCCTACTGTGCAATCCCGATGATTCGAGGAAGATTCCGCAGCAGAGATATTGAAGATGTTGTAAAAGAGGCGGAAGGTCTTGCTGAGCGTGGAGTCAAGGAACTCAATGTCATTGCTCAGGACACAACCCGTTTCGGTGAAGATAAATACGGCAAACCGATGCTTGCAGAGCTTCTCAGAAGACTTTGTAGGATTGACGGCTTTAAATGGATAAGGGTTCTCTACTGCTATCCCGACAGAATTACAGACGAGCTTATTGACACAATTGCAAGTGAAGATAAGATTGTAAAATATATGGATATTCCGCTCCAGCATTGTAACAAGGATATTCTCCGCAGAATGAATCGTCACGGTGACAGAGAAAGCCTTACTGCACTCATGAACAAGATTAAGGATAAAATTCCGAATGTAATCTTCCGCTCAACCTTTATTACAGGTTTCCCCGGTGAAACCGAGGAGCAGTTCAATGAGCTTGCAGAGTTTGCCGCCGATATGAAGTTTCAGCGACTCGGCTGTTTTGCCTACTCTCCCGAGGAGGACACAAAGGCAGCTGAAATGCCCGACCAGATTGACGAAGAAATCAAGCAGAAGCGTGCCGATATTATTATGGAGCATCAACAGCAGGTTATGGCTGAATACTGCGAAAGCCTTGTTGGCAAAGAGATTGAAGTTCTTGTTGAAGGCTTTGACAAGCTTGCCGAATGTTTCTTCGGCAGAAGCTATGCCGACGCCCCCGAGGTTGACGGCTGTGTATTCTTCACCTGTGACGGTGAAAAGCCAAAGGCAGGAGATTTTGTCAAGGTGCGTGTAACCGATTACACAGGCTGCGATCCTGTAGGCGAATTTGTCGGCAAAATCGACTAAGTGGCTAAAAGACTCAGCAATTTCATAATATTTAACTTTGAAAGGCACATAAAATGAACTTACCAAATAAACTGACAGTAGGACGAATAATTCTTGTTCCGTTCTTTGTGGCGGCATTGCTTGCAAACTTTTCGCTCAACAATGCCGTTGCTATGATTATTTTTGTAATGGCGTCACTCACAGATATGTTTGACGGAAAAATTGCAAGAAAAAACGGTCTTGTTACAGACTTCGGAAAATTTGCAGATCCGCTTGCAGACAAAATTCTTGTGCTTGCCGCATTGCTGTGCTTTGTACAGCTTGGAATATGTGACTGCGTTGCGGTCATAATCGTGCTTTTCCGTGAATTTTCCGTCACCTCAATACGGCTGATTGCCGCCTCAAAAGGCAAGGTTGTCGCCGCTAATATGTGGGGCAAAGCAAAGACGGTTTCACAGATGATTGCTATAATTGCAGTAATTGCAATGCAAATCGTGCTTGAACTGCCCGAAGTCGGACTTAATTTTATAAACACGGCAACATTTGAACCGATTTTCTTTGTGGTGGGAGAAATTCTCATCTGGATTTCGGTTGTATTCACAATCATTTCGGGCGTTGTATATATAATTCAAAACAGACAGTTTATTTCTCAGACCTGAGAACATACTCTCACGGTCTTGACAGGAGGGTGATTGCGTGTTTAAAACCCTGAAAGCGGATATTGATGCGGTTATGGAGCGTGATCCTGCCGCAAGGAGCAGAGCAGAGGTGTTTTTTCTCTACTCGGGTTTCAAGGCGGTGCGTTCTCACCGAAAAGCCAACTGGTGTTTGCGACACAACCTAAAGTTTCTTGCAAGGTGGATTTCTCAACGCAGTCGTCACAAGACGGGAATTGAGATTCACCCGGGTGCAACCATCGGCAAGGGACTGTTTATAGATCACGGAATGGGTGTTGTCATAGGCGAAACTACAATAATAGGAGACAACTGCACCATTTATCAGAATGTTACTCTCGGAGGAACAGGCAAAGAAACGGGAAAAAGACACCCCACACTCGGCAACAATGTGCTTGTCGGCTCGGGTGCAAAGGTTCTCGGTCCGTTCAAGGTTGGTGACAACGCAAGAATTGCCGCAGGTGCGGTTGTTTTAAGCGAAGTTCCGCCGAATGCAACGGCTGTCGGCGTTCCGGCAAGAGTAGTAAAAGTCAACGGTGTTCGCAGTGAAACCCTTGACCAGATTCATGTATCGGATCCGGTTGCACTTGCATTGTGCAATCTTGAGCATAAAATTTTTGAACTTCAAAAACAGCTTGATGAGCTGAAAAAGGAAAATGTAAAAAGTGAGGAATAGCAAATGATTTTATATAATTCTCTCGGACAGACAAAGCAGGAATTTGTACCGCACACACCCGGCAAGGTTAATATGTACACCTGCGGTCCTACTGTTTATCACTATGCCCACATCGGCAATCTTCGCACCTATATTATGGAAGATGTTCTTGAAAAATATCTTCGTTTTTCGGGTTATGATGTAAACCGTGTAATGAACATCACAGATGTAGGTCATCTTTCAAGCGATGCCGACACAGGCGAGGATAAGATGCTTTCAGGCGCAAAGCGTGAGCATAAAACTGTTATGGAGATTGCAAAGTTCTACACAGACGCATTTTTTGCCGACTGCGAAAAGCTTAACATCAAGCGTCCCGACGTTGTAGAGCCTGCAACAAACTGCATTGACGATTTTATTAATATGATTTCCGTTCTGCTTGAAAAGGGCTATGCCTACATTGCAGGCGGCAATGTTTACTTTGACACTTCAAAGCTCGACAACTACTATGTGTTCGGCAACATGAACGAGGATGACCTTGCTGTCGGCGTTCGTGACAGCGTTGAAGAGGACGAAAACAAGCGTAACAAGGCTGACTTTGTTCTCTGGTTCACAAAGTCAAAGTTTGATTCACAGGAGCTCAAGTGGGACAGTCCGTGGGGCGTAGGTTATCCGGGCTGGCACATCGAATGTTCATGCATCAGCTATAAGCATTGCGGTGAATATCTTGATATTCACTGTGGCGGCATTGACAATGCTTTCCCCCATCACACAAACGAAATTGCACAGAGCGAGGCTTTTCTCGGTCACAAGTGGTGTCCGTACTGGTTTCATGTACTTCATCTCAATGATGCAAGGGGCAAAATGAGCAAGTCAAAGGGCGGTTTCCTTACAGTTTCACTTCTTGAAGAAAAGGGCTACAATCCGCTTGTTTACAGAATGTTCTGCCTCCAGAGCCACTACCGCAAGCCGCTCACATTCTCATATGACAACCTCGACAACACAGCCACAGCCTACAACAAGCTTGTAAAGAGAATTTCCGCTCTTTCAAGGGACGGCGAGCCTGATATGGCAAAGGCTGAGGAGCTTACAAAGGGATTTAGCGAGGCGCTTGACAATGACCTCAACACTTCTCTTGCTCTCACCTGCGTTTATGATGTTCTCAAGGCTGACGCAGACGATGCAACAAAGCTTTATGTAATCGGCGAATTTGACAAGGTGCTTTCACTCGATCTTACAAAAGTTCCCGAAAACAACAAAGCGGACGCTGACGATGACTTTGCCAAGGAAGTTGAGGAGCTTATTGCACAGCGTACAAAAGCCCGTGCCGAAAAGGATTGGGCGACAGCCGACGCTATCCGTGACAAGCTTAAAGAGATGAAAGTTGTTGTCAAGGACACAAAAGACGGCATTGAATGGCATGTTGAGGGTTAACTTGACCGCTATCGCCCAATGAACGCACCTAATTAAAACAAAATATGAATAAATAAAAATCCCCTTCATATAAATTTGGTATGGAGGGGATTTTATGCGTTTGTATATCATAACAAAACGAAATCTAATATCAATCGGATTCTGTCTTTTAATCGGAGTGCTTGCAGGGGCAATTGCAGTCACATCAACAGTTCGAGCCGTTCAGAGTGCGGCTGCTCAGCGTGAAATTCCCATTTACTATGTTGACACGGACAAAAAGCAGGTTGCCCTGTCGTTTGATGCGGCATGGGGCAATGAACAGACCGAGCATCTGCTTGAAATTCTCGACAAATACAAGGTGAAATCAACATTTTTCCTTGTGGGCGACTGGGTTAAGAATTATCCCGACAGCGTAAAAGATATTGCAAAGCACGGTCACGATGTGGGCAATCACAGCAACACCCATCCGCATATGACGCAGATGTCATCGTCCGATATGGTCGGTCAGATTCAGTCCTGCAACGAAAAAATCAAGGAGCTTACGGGCAAAACTCCCACCCTGTTCCGTGCCCCCTACGGCGACTACAACAACGATGTTGTAAAGTCGGTCAACGGCTGTAATATGTATTGCGTGCAATGGGATGTCGATTCGCTCGACTGGAAAGATCCGACTCCCGAGCAGATAAAGCAAAATATTATGAAAAAAATCAAGAACGGTAGTATTATATTGATGCATAACGGTGCAAAAAATACCCCCGAAGCATTGCCGACGGTAATCGAGGCAATCAAGTCCGAGGGCTACGAAATCGTTCCGATTTCGCAAATTCTGCTCAAAGGCGAATACTACACAGATGTTGACGGCAAAATGTGCAGTAAAACCGCCACACAACCGAGTTCGTGAGAGAACATTTTTATTAATGCCGCAAAACTACCGTCATACTGTAGGGGCGTTCATCGGACGCCCGCCAAGTAAAGGCATAAATTATATGTTAAAACAAATTTTATAAATGAAATGCAGTTACCGAAATAATGTAGCGGCGATCAGTGATCGCCAATCGTTTTGGTTTTGCAACCAAAACGAAGATAAGCATATCTTTGCCATCTTAAAATTATATATTAATAAACAAAATATTTTCTGCGATTACTTATTCATTTCGTGTGTATTTGCAAACGAGGTTAGCCGCTACATTGCATTGTAGAAAAGGTAACAATTTTACGCTCGGGCATAATTTGTGTTAAGTCGCACCGATTTTACAATCGGTACGATTGGCGGTCGCTGACCGCCGCTACAGATTATACACAATTTTCATTACATCAAAACATTTTAGTAAAACAAATAATTTCATCAAAGCGGGCGAACGATGAACG
>OHWK01000967.1_pt1 | contig 11382 bp, 9 predicted proteins | sample 1579761 | NCBI WGS metagenome assembly OHWK01 (sample SAMEA3882516, study PRJEB24775) | human gut metagenome | biome: human-associated habitat; feature: intestine environment; material: feces | place: Netherlands | collected 2009/2010 | reverse complement strand
GACCACTTCGATACGTCTCCATACTATTGGAATAGCGTCTAGAAAAGAACGCATACTACTTTTATAGTATACCATGCCGTTTGCAGAAAAGCAAGTCCCTCTTGAGAATTTTGTGAAAATCACTGAATCTATGCAGAAATAAAGCTGGTTGATTGTGAAAAATGCTTTTTTTCTGTCGTTTGATTGACAGCATTTCAAAAAAGTACTAAAATAATAGTAAAATTCGACTATGATTTTTTTCCATCTGGAGGCTTTTTATGAAAACATCCTTAAAAACAACGATTCAAACATTTTGCCATGACCTTTCTGCAAAAACGCGGATTACCGTTCTATGCTGTGGGTGCTTTTTGGTATTGACAGGATTCTTGCTGGTATTTTTAATGCTCTGTCCGGTGAAGAAAGAAAATCTTTCCAACCATGCCAACGAAAACTTGATGTCTGCCATTACAACCAGTGCTCCAACCGCAACCACAACGGCAGAGGAAACAACAACATTCAAGCGGACACGGAAAACAACTGATAAGAAACGTGCTCGTTCCACCACACAGACCACTGTGAAAACAGAACTGATAGAAACCGAAGAACCGCTGATGACAGAAGAGAACAGTTCAGACGACCTCTATAGCAATGATTACAATAATAATTATAATTACAACTATGGTTATGACAACAGCTACAACAACGGCTATGATAACAGTTATAATAATGGTTATGACAACGGTTATAATAATGGCAATGGTTCTTACGAGCCGGCAACTGATGCACCGAATTATGACTCGATTCCAGATCCGGAACCTGTTCCAAGCGAGGGCGATGCAGGCGGATCGGATCTTGGATTCTAAAAAAATAATTTTTTTCAAGTTTCACTTGACAAACTGCAAAAAAACCGTTATAATAAAATCTGTAAAAGGGAGTAGCTGACAAGAATTTGTTTCTTGTTTATGCGGCGTCAATACGATTGCAGATTTCTGCGATCCGCTTCATAAGTTCAAAGCTATGCCTCGCAAGAATGGCATATGTGGAAAATGGCAAGACTTTTACTGAATAAATGGCAGCCTTAATGGGTGAAGTGTCGATTTATTCAGTAAGAGCCTTGCCTTTTTTGCTGCCAAAAAAAGATGAAAGGAAGTTTTCCCATGGCAAACAAATCCCCCTATCAACAACCCCTGAACGACCTGTATGCGGCGTATCACTCCGGACGAGAGGGCCTGAGTACCGCACAGGCAAACCAAAACCGGGAACAGTTCGGTAAAAATCAGCTGGCACAGAAAAAGAAGAAGCCAGTCTGGATGATTTTTCTCGAACAGTTCAAAGATTTTCTGGTTATCATCCTGATTATTGCTGCTATTATCTCTGCAATTACCGGAGAACTGGAAAGCACCATTGTCATTTTGGTTGTCATCACCATGAATGCGATTTTGGGCACCGTGCAGACGGTCAAAGCGGAAAAATCGCTGGACAATTTGAAATCGCTGTCTGCTCCGCATGCAAAAGTTCTGCGAGATGGTACAACGGTTTTGCTCCCAGCAGCAGAATTGGTCGTTGGTGATGTCATTTTGCTGGAGGCTGGCGACCAAGTTCCGGCAGATGCTCGTATTTTAGAGGCTGCATCGTTGCAGACCAATGAAAGTGCACTGACAGGTGAAAGTACCAACGTAGAAAAAGAATGCTGTGAGATTCCGCAGGAAGTTCCGTTGGGCGACCGGAAGAATATGGTTTATTCCGGCGGTTTTGTCACCTATGGACGGGGTGTCTGTCTGGTCACGAATGTGGGCATGGAAACAGAAGTCGGAAAGATTGCAGCGTTGATGCAGAACGCTTCAGAACGCAGAACGCCTTTGCAGCGGACGCTTGACCAGTTCGGACAGAAACTGTCGATTGCAATTTTGGTCATTAGTGCGATTGTCTTTTTGTTGGAATTGTTCCGTGTCGATGTTCTGAACTTCGACAGCATTATGAATGCTCTGATGTTTGCGATTGCTCTGGCAGTTGCAGCCATTCCGGAAGCCCTCAGTTCCATTGTTACCATTGTGCTTTCGTTCGGAACACAGAAGATGGCAAAAGAACACGCCATCATGCGAAAGTTGCAGGCAGTCGAGGGATTGGGCTCTGTTTCTGTTATTTGTTCGGATAAAACCGGAACACTGACCCAGAATAAAATGACCGTTCGGAAAATCGTTGCCCATGGACACAGCGTTGCAGAAGAAGATGTGAATTTGGAAAACGATGATGAAAAGTGGTTGATTATCGCATCTGTTCTGTGTAGTGATGCAACCTGTCAGGGAGAAACTGAAATTGGTGACCCAACAGAAACAGCATTGATTCGCTTTTCTCAGAAAAACGGTATGCAGGCAGAAGACCTCCGCAGCCAGTATCCCCGTCTTGCAGAAATTCCGTTTGATTCTGACCGAAAATTGATGTCCACCTTGAACCAGACCCCACAGGGAAAGATTCTCTTCACAAAGGGTGCAGCAGATGTTCTGACAGAACGGATGCTGATTACTACGGAAGAAAAGGAAAAGATTCACAAGCAAGTGGAAGCCCTCTCCAAACAGGGGCTGCGGTTGCTCTGCTTTGCAGGAAAGCCATTCGATGGCGATACTATCTCGCTGGAAGACGAAACAGACTTGCAATATATGGGCTTGATTGCCATGATGGATCCGCCACGTCCGGAATCAGCAGAGGCAGTTGCAGCCTGCAAGGCAGCAGGAATTAAGCCAGTTATGATTACAGGCGATCACGTTGTAACTGCTGCGGCAATCGCAAAGGAAATCGGCATTCTGGAGCAGGAAACCGAAGCGGTAGAGGGTTCTGCATTGGATGCCTATACAGATGAACAGCTGGTGGACTTTGTCAAGGATAAGTCCGTTTATGCCCGTGTTACTCCAGAACACAAAATCCGGATTGTACGGGCTTGGCAGGCTCGAAATTGTATGGTTGCCATGACAGGGGACGGCGTAAACGATGCTCCGGCACTAAAACAGGCAGATGTCGGCGTAGCGATGGGCATTACCGGAACGGAAGTTTCCAAAGATGCTGCAGCAATGGTTCTGACAGACGATAACTTTGCAACGATTGTCAAGGCAATTGAAAACGGTAGAAACCTCTATGAAAATATCAAGCGTGCCATCTTGTTCCTGCTCTCCGGTAACTTGGCAGGAATTCTGGTCGTGTTGGCTTGTGCTCTTGCTGGACTGGGGCAGCCGTTTGCAGCGATTCACTTGCTCTTTATCAATCTCTTGACGGACTCTCTGCCAGCAATCGGCTTGGGCTTAGAACCGCATCAGGCAAGCGTTATGCGGAAAAAGCCCCGTCCTGCAAATGAATCCATTCTGACAAAACCATTCTTGATTTCCGTGGGATATTCCGGCTTGATTATCGGAATTATGACTTTTCTTGCTTATGTGCTCGGCAGAAGTGAGGGTGGCGATTATCTGGGCATGACAATGGCGTTTGCAACACTCTGTATGTCCCGCTTGTGGCATGGCTTCAGCTGCAAGTCCGAAGAACCGGTACTGTTCCGGAAGCAGATGATTAACAACCCATTTGGCTTGATGGCATTCTTTGCCGGCATGATTTTAATCAATGCAGTTCTGTTAGTTCCGCCGTTGAAGAGCTTGTTCAGCATTGCCAGCCTGACTGGTTTGCAGTATGCATGGATTCACATTTTCAGCTTTGGTTCAATGATTCTGATTCAGATTGTGAAGTTTGTGAAATCTGTGGTGCAGCGGTCTGCATCGTAATGGCATATGAACAAAAATGTAAAAAAATTATGAATCCTCTTGACAAATCCGAACGAAGTGACTATAATAAAAGCATCTTAAAATTCTTAGAGCAAAGGCAAGTAACCTGCTGAGCGGCAACAGAGAGAGTCAGGGATGGTGGGATCCTGATATGGAAGCGGTATGGTGAATGGATTTGTGAGAAGCACAGGGAATCCAAAACATTTGGTAGTAACTGTCGCCGTATGTCCTACGTTATCGGGATAAGAATATATCCGGTGGAAGTCCGGCGTATTCGGAAAGAGGGAAACAGCATTCCGGCAAAGTAGAATGATGTTTCTGAAATTGGGTGGCAACACGTTAAGGATTTTACGCCTGACGTCCCATAGCAGTGGGATGTCAGGCGTTTTTTGTTTTTTCTGCATCTCCATTAAGGACAATCGTGACTTTCATTTGACAATATAGAACAATATTCATCATTTTCTTATAAGGAGGAAAGCATATGCTTACACCATCATTGGAACAAGTGAAACAGCTTGCCAAACAGTATAATACCATTCCTGTTTTCTATGATTTCTCTGCGGACAATCAGACCCCCATCAATTTGTATCGGGCAATGTCTGAGGGTGCAAAGAATGCCTTTATTTTTGAGAGCGTGAACAACGGCGAACAGTGGGGACGGTATTCCTTTGTCGGAGCAAATCCGAAACAGGAAATTCAGATGCACGGCACAACGGCTTGCATTCTGGAAAACAATCAGAAGAAAACATTCATGGTGGAACATCCCATTCTGTTCTTGAAAGAACGAATGGCACAGTATTCCGCTCCGGTTTTGCCGGATGCACCGAATTTCACAGGCGGATTGATTGGCTATTTCGGATATGATACCGTGCGGTATCTGGAAAAAACATTGGTGAATGTTCCGGAAGATGACATTCACATGCCAGACTGCGATTTGTTTCTGTATGAAGAACTGGTTGCCTATGACCACCTGAAACACAACGGGATTGTAATTCAGAATCTGCACACAGATGGCAACTTGGATGCCCAGTATGCAGCAGCTCTCTGGAGAGCGGAAGAACTGGCACAGAAGATTCGCACTTATAACCCAACACCAAAGCCAACCTTGAAAACAGGAACTGCCATCGTACATTCCAACACGAGCAAGGATGCCTATATGGACATCGTTCGGCAGGCAAAGGAACACATTGTGAACGGTGATATTTTCCAGATTGTTCTTTCCCAGCGGTTTGAAATCCAGAATCCGCCGGATAGCTTTGATGTTTACCGGAAATTGCGGGTCAGCAATCCATCCCCGTATCTCTATTATTTCCATACACCAACTTATGATGTTGCCGGAGCTTCTCCGGAAATGCTGGCAAGCGTAAAGAATGGTACGATTCACAACCGTCCAATTGCCGGAACAAAGCCACGGGGCAAGACCAGAGAAGAAGATATGCAGAATGAAACCGATTTGCTGGCAGACCCGAAAGAACGAGCAGAACATACGATGCTCGTTGACCTCGGAAGAAACGATGTCGGTAAGGTTTCTGAATTTGGCAGCGTTTCCGTAACTCGCTATATGGTGACGGAACGGGCATCCAAGGTCATGCATTTGGTTTCCGATGTAGAGGGAACACTGCGGAAAGACTTGACCGCTTTGGATGCACTGATGGCAATTCTGCCAGCCGGAACACTTTCCGGTGCTCCAAAGGTACGGGCAATGGAACTGATTGACCAGTTTGAACCGAAAAAGCGTGGCTTGTATGGCGGTACGGTTGGTTATCTCGGATTCAATGGCAATATGGATACCTGCATTGCGATTCGAACCGTGCTCTTTACCAATCAGAAAGCATATGTACAGGCAGGAGCTGGCATTGTAGCGGACTCTGTGCCGGAAAATGAATACTATGAAACCGTAAATAAAGCATTGGCAGTCATCAATGCCATTAAGGAGGCAGCACAATGATTCTGTTTTTGGATAATTATGATTCTTTCACTTACAACCTGTATCAGTATATCGGGGAATTGTATCCGGATATTCAGGTAGTTCGGAACGATGAAATCACATTGGAAGAAATCGAAGCCATGCATCCGGATGCACTCTTGATTTCTCCAGGGCCGGGCTATCCGAAAGATGCTGGTATCTCGATTCCAGCGATTCAGAAGTTTGCCGGAAAAATGCCGATTCTGGGCATCTGCTTGGGACATCAGGCAATTGCAGAGGCATTCGGCGGAAAGATTGTCAAGGCAGAACACCTCATGCACGGCAAAGCAAGCAACATTGCAATTGACAATCAGTCGGTTCTGTTTGCAGGGCTGCCGCAGGTGATTGCCTGCGGTCGCTATCATTCCCTGATTGTGGAAGAAGCATCGCTGCCATCTTGCCTGCGAATCACCGCACGGGATGAAAATGGACAGATTATGGCACTGGAACATACCAAGTTCCCAATTTATGGCTTGCAGTTCCATCCGGAATCCATTCTGTCGGAAGACGGAAAGGAAATCCTGATTCGATTCTTGAACCTGCTGCCGGGCGTTTCGATTCCGACCAAGCAGCAGACACCGCAGCAGCCGAAGAAAGCCCTGCTCCCATATGCAGAAAAGGTTCTGAACGGCGAAAATCTGACCGAAACCGAAGCCATGGAAGCCATGGATTTGATTATGAGCAATGCGGCAACTGATATTCAAATTGCAGAATTTCTCACTGCTCTGCGAATGAAGGGTGAAACCATTGAAGAAATCACTGGATTTGCAAAGGGCATGCGGGCAAAGGCAAAGACCGTTCCCAATTGCAAGGATGCAATTGATATTGTCGGAACGGGCGGCGATTGCTCGAACTCCTTCAATATTTCTACCACTTCTTCTTTCATCATTGCAGCAGCTGGAGCAAAGGTTGCCAAGCACGGCAACCGCAGCGTGTCCAGTAAGAGCGGTGCAGCAGATGTGTTGGAACGGCTCGGTGTAAAAATTCAGACCACACCGGAACAGGCTGCCAACTGCATTCACGAAATCGGCATTTCATTCCTGTTTGCACAGAGCTATCACGGTTCGATGAAATACGTTGCCAAATCAAGAAAAGAAATGGAAACTCGTACCGTATTCAATATTTTAGGACCGCTTGCAAATCCGGCTGAAACCGATTATATTTTGCTGGGCGTTTATAGCGATGACTTGATTCCGGTGATGGCAAAGGTGCTCTGCGGTCTGGGCATTCGTCATGCAATGGTCGTACACGGAGAAGATGGATTCGATGAAATTTCAATTTCCGCTCCGACAAAGGTTGCAGAAATCAAGGACGGCGGTATTTTTGAATACACCATCACACCGGAACAGTTCGGGTTGCCGCTGGCAGAAAAGGAAGAAGTTGTTGGCGGTTCTCCGGAAGAAAATGCACTGATTACACAAGGCATTCTGGCTGGAACGATTCGGGATGCAAAGCGGAACATCGTTCTGCTGAATGCTGGCTGTGCTCTCTATGTGGTTGGTCAGGCTGGCAGTATCGGCGATGGGGTTGCACTGGCAGCAGAGATGATTGACAGCGGTGCAGCACTGGCAAAGTTAGAGGAACTCAAGCAGTTTACCAATGCTCTGGCATAAGAAAGGAGCAGGCTTATGATTTTAGATGAAATTGTTGCAAAGCGAAAAGAACAGCTTGCACGGGAGTTACAGAGAACCGACCGGGAAACCATGCGGAAACTGGCATTGCAGACGGAACGGGAAGTATATTCATTTCCGGATGCTCTGAAAACCGGACGGCTTTCCATTATTGCAGAAGTCAAGAAAGCATCGCCTTCGAAGTCGGTTATCTGTGCAGACTTTCATCCGGTCGAGCAGGCAGCTGCTTATGAACGTGCCGGAGCAGATGCGATTTCCTGCCTGACCGAGGAACATTACTTTCAGGGCAGCAGCGATTATTTTCGGGCGATTCGAGAAGCAGTTTCCATTCCGATGCTGCGGAAAGATTTCATCATTGACACCTATCAAATCGACGAAGCACGGGTCATGGGAGCAGATGCTATTCTGTTGATTGCAGCCATTCTGGACGCTCCAACGATGCGGCATTTTTACGAATATGCAACGGAATTGGGGCTGCATTGTCTGTTTGAAGCACACAACGAAGCAGAAATGGAGCAGGTGCTTGCTTGCGGTGCAAAAATCTGCGGCATCAATAACCGCAACTTGAAAAATTTTGTGGTCGATTTAAAGACCACGGAACGACTGGCAGCAATGGTTCCGAACGATTGCATTTTGGTTTCGGAAAGCGGTATGCAGACGCATGAAGATTTGGCAGCTGTCCGGAAATATGGAGCAGATGCGGTATTGATTGGAGAAACCTTGATGCGGAGCGGAAATGTTGCCGTTGCCATGCAGCAGCTGCGGGAGAACTTATGAAGATTAAGTTTTGTGGAATCCGGCGGCTGGAGGATGTTGCAGCCGTGAATCTCTGCCAGCCGGATTATATGGGTATGATTTTAAGCGGTGGTTTTCGCCGGAGCATTTCTCAGGAGCAGGCACAATGCTTGGTACAGGAAAAATCGGATGCAATTGCAGCGGTTGGGGTGTTCGTAAATGAATCATCAGAAACCATTTGCCGTATGGCAGAGCAGTTGCACTTGCAGGTGATTCAGTTGCATGGCAATGAATCGGCAGAGCAGATTCAAACCTTGCAGCAGAAAACCGGCTTGCCAGTTTGGAAAGCCCTTCGCATTGGCACGCTGGAAGAACTTGAAGCCGCCGGAACAAATCCGGCAGATTGCCTGATTCTAGAGGGAAAGACGGGTGCAGGGATTGGCGGAACAGGTGTTTGTGCAGACTGGGAGCTGCTCGCCCGACACAGCTGGAATCGTTCGTTTTTTCTGGCAGGCGGGTTGCAGCCGGAAAATGTTTTGGAGGCAATTGCAACGGTTTCTCCCACGGGCGTGGACTTTTCCAGCGGCATTGAAGAGGATGGCGTAAAATCACTGAGAAGAATGAAACAATTGATGACATTGATACGAGGAGCGTAGAATTATGGGTAAAGTAGGAAGATATGGAATATTCGGCGGACAGTATGTTCCCGAAACGGTCATGAATGCGGTACACGAATTGGAAACTGCCTATGAAGAAGCAAAGGCAGACCCGACTTTCTGGGAAGAATATCGCACACTCTGTCGGGATTATGCAAACCGTCCATCCCTGCTGTATTATGCAGAACGAATGACAAAGGACTTGGGCGGCTGTAAAATCTATCTGAAGCGGGAAGATTTGAACCACACAGGTGCACACAAAATCAACAATGTATTGGGTCAGATTCTGCTGGCAAAGCGGATGGGCAAAAAGCGGATTATTGCGGAAACCGGTGCTGGTCAGCACGGCGTTGCAACAGCAACCGCTTGTGCCCTGTTTGACTTGGAATGCGAAGTCTTCATGGGGAAAGAGGACGTAGAACGGCAGAAGCTGAACGCTTACCGGATGGAACTGCTGGGGGCAAAGGTTCGCAGCGTTGACAACGGAACGGGTACGCTGAAAGATGCCATCAACGAAGCAATGCGGGATTGGGTCACCAACATTGACACCACTTATTATTTGATTGGCTCGGTAATGGGGCCGCATCCGTATCCGATGATGGTTCGGGACTTCCAGAAGATTATTGGCGAAGAAGCAAAGCAGCAGTTACAGGAAAAAGAAGGCGTGTTGCCGGATTGTGTCGTTGCCTGCGTTGGCGGCGGCTCGAATGCCATGGGTATGTTCTATGATTTCATTCCGAATAAAAGCGTTCGGCTGGTTGGTGCAGAAGCTGCCGGAAAGGGCGTGGATACTGCTCTGCACGCTGCAACGATTGCAAAGGGCAAGTTGGGAATCTTCCACGGCATGAAGTCCTACTTCCTGCAAAATGATGAAGGACAGATTGCACCGGTATTTTCGATTTCTGCCGGTCTGGATTATCCGGGCATCGGGCCAGAGCACGCAAATCTTTATCAAACCGGACGGGCAGACTATGTTGCCATTACGGACGAAGAAGCTGTTCAGGCGTTGGAATATCTGTCGAAAAAAGAAGGTGTTATTCCGGCAATTGAATCAGCACACGCTGTTGCAGCTGCAATGAAGATAGCACCAACTATGAGAAAAGACCAAATTATGATTATCTGCCTGTCCGGTCGTGGGGACAAGGATATGCAGCAAATCGCACAATACAGAGGAGTGAAGATTGATGACTGAGAATCGAATTGACCGCACTTTGCAGGCATTAAAACAACAGGGGAAAAAGGCACTGATTCCATTTGTAACAGCTGGACACGGCGGATATGACCGTACGGAACAGCTGGTATTGCAGATGGAAAAAGCCGGTGCAGATATTATTGAACTGGGCGTTCCGTTTTCTGACCCGATTGCAGAAGGTCCTGTCATTCAGCACGCCAGCGAACAGGCTTTGAAGCAGGGAACAACCTTAGCAGGTATTTTTGAACTGGTTAAGCGGCTGCGGAAGAAAACCGATATGCCGTTGCTGCTGATGATGTATCTGAATACGATTTTCTCTCATGGAACAGAGGAATTTTTCCGCACCTGTCAGGAAATTGGCATTGATGGAGTCATTGTGCCGGATATGCCATTTGAAGAAAAGGATGAGATTCAGGGCAGTGCTGACAAGTATCACATTCACAACATCAGCTTGGTAACACCGGCAAGTGAAGGCAGAATTCAGATGATTGCAGAGGATGCAACCGGATTCCTGTATTGTGTTTCCTCGAATGGTGTAACAGGTATGCGGACAAAGTTCCAGACGGATTTCTCTGCGTTCTTTACACCGATTCATAAGTATGCAAAGATTCCGTGCATGGTTGGGTTTGGAATCTCCAGCCCAGAAGCTGCAAAGCAGATGAGCCAGTATTGTGATGGGGTCATTGTGGGCAGTGCCATTGTCAACATGGTTGAACAGTATCAGGAACAAGCACCGGAAAAGGTGTATGAATTTGTAAAGTCCCTGCGGACAGCACTGGATGAATAAACGGCGATTTAATTTTTTAAGTAACAAGCAGGCAGGAAGATGAAATCCGCCTGCTTTTTGTTTTAATTTTGTTGTAATCATGCAATTATACAGAAAAAAACAAAATTCGATGATTTTTTCAAAAAACGCTTGACAAATACGGCGGAATGTGATATACTATATAAGTCGTCATGAGTAAGACGCAAAACAGTCTGAAAGAAGTTCAGAAAAAATTTTTTTGAGAAATTTGAAAAAAGTGCTTGACAGATCGGTGGGGTGCGTGGTATAGTAATTAAGCACTTGAGAGAGCGCAGCGCTAGAGATGCCGGAGTGGCGGAATTGGCAGACGCCTGGGACTTAAAATCCCATGGGAGCAATCCCGTGCCGGTTCGACCCCGGTCTCCGGCACCATATCGCGGAGTAGAGCAGTTGGTAGCTCGTCGGGCTCATAACCCGGAGGCCGCAGGTTCAAGTCCTGTCTCCGCAACCATAAAACCCTTGAGGCTCAACGGCTTCAAGGGTTTTCTTTTTGCTTATATATGGGAAATTTTGGGAGTTTTCTAACGGTTTTCTAACACTCCAGTTGAAACCAATTTTAGTGATTTTTGTAAATTAGAAAAAAAGGGGATTGATGGGTCAAAGAATCCATCTGATTTTCTTGTTCATGTGATCGCAGATGCCTTTAATAAAGCT
>OHWK01000954.1_pt1 | contig 11491 bp, 9 predicted proteins | sample 1579761 | NCBI WGS metagenome assembly OHWK01 (sample SAMEA3882516, study PRJEB24775) | human gut metagenome | biome: human-associated habitat; feature: intestine environment; material: feces | place: Netherlands | collected 2009/2010 | reverse complement strand
CCCCCGTCCCCCTGTCACCTCCCCGTCCCCACCGTCATCCGTCCAGGTACAATGTCGGCATGACTTCCAAGCAGGCAGACATATTGCAGCGCACGTGGTCGGGCAAGGCGATCCTGCTCGTCGACCTTGATGCGTTCTTTGCCTCCGTCGAGCAACTCGATCATCCCGAGTGGCGCGGCAAGCCGGTCATCGTCGGCGGTCGCGCCGATCGTCGCGGTGTCGTCTCCACCTGCTCTTACGAAGCCCGCACCTATGGAGTGCGCTCCGCCATGGCCTCGGCTGTCGCCGAGCGTCTGTGCCCGGACGCCATCTGGACGACGCCCCACTTCGAACGCTATCACGAGATGTCCCGCGCCGTCATGGATATCCTCTATGCCGAATCGCCGTTGCTCGAGCAGGTCTCCATTGACGAGGCCTTTCTCGACGTCACTCCCGGGCGCTTCACGGGAGATGATCCCGTGGCTATCGCCATGCGTATCCAGGAGCATGTCGCCGAGCTGGGTGTCACGTGCTCGATCGGCGTGGCAAGCGGCAAGACGGTCGCAAAGATCGCCTCCGACCTCGATAAGCCCCAAGGTCTCACCGTGGTGTACCCGGGAAGCGAGGCGGCATTTCTCGCCCCCATGAAGATTCGCATCATGTCCGGCATCGGCAAGCAGAGCGTAAAGCGTCTCGAGGCGGTAGGCATACGCACTCTCGGGGAACTGGCTGCTGCGGATGTGGAGACCCTACGTCCCATCTTTGGCGTGAACGCACCGGTCATGCGCGACCGGGCCGCGGGAATAGACGAGCGTCCCATCGTGACCGAACGCACGCTTAAATCCGTGAGCCACGAGCGTACCTTCGCAAGCGACCTCACCACCCGTGCAGAAATCGAGGACGCCGTCGATTTCCTGGGATCGATGGTTGGTCGGCGTCTGCGGCGCAAGCAGCTTGCGGGTCATACGGTCACGCTCAAGCTGCGCTATGACGACCTGTCGATACGCAGCGCCCAGCAGGGATTGGGCGCCAACATCGACGACGAGGGCGTCTTCATTCCCGTCGCCAAGAGGCTCATCGGCGAAATCTGGCAAGAGGGCGATGCCGTGCGCCTCGTCGGCGTGGGCATATCGGGATTCGACACGCAAGACGAGCAGCTCGACCTGTTTGCAAACGCCGAGACCGAACAGGGCAACGCCGAGGCCATTGCCGCAGCGGACAAGGTACGCGACAGGTTTGGCGATGGAGCGCTCAAATTTGGCCGCGAGCTCAAGCTCAAGACCAAGGACACCGGCACCCGCGGCATGAACGACGGTCATTTATGAGCTGTAGGCAGACGGTACGGGCATACAGGGCCGGCAGGTTTGCTAGTGAAGTGGCCAAGACCCGTACGCTTGCGCTCATCTGTCCAGATCGACAACCGCGTATTCGATTTTCACCTGCGGCTCAAGCAAATCACCTGGCATGCAGTGGAGCACGCGCGCAAGCGACTGAACATTGTGCGCGGCGGCTCTGTTTATGTCCTTTGCCCCCTGCTCGTATTGTTGGATTGCGCGAATCCCCACACCCGACCGGCGCGCGAGCTCGGATTGCGACAGACCGGCAATGAGACGGTATTCGCGCAGGCGCGAGACGTGTTCGACTTGCAAAGCCCTTTGATCCGCGGCCTCGGCAAAACGCTCTTCTGACTCCTCGTGAAACGTCGGGTACATCCGAAGCGCGTCCTCCATGGTCAAGAACTCATTGATATTCGAAAACGTCCGATTACTCGCCCATTGATAATACGCGAGTGCCCAGCCGCACCAGTATTCGGGAGTGAGGCCGGATGGGCCATAGTCCACCAGGGGCATTTTGCCCTGTGCCCAAACATCGACGAGCTCTCCTGCCGTCAGAGGCTCCTCAATAGGCGAAAGACCGACACACTCTGCCACCCGCAGAGCAAGCTCGATGCCCGACATGCCGACAATGACCCGAGGCGACCCTGTTTCGAATTCCCTTGCGAATGTCGTCACGGTAAAAAGCGTCCAGAAGCGCCCAAGGTCGATGCTGAAAGCTTGGGATGCGTAATCCGTCATCTCGCCCAGGGTCTCCATCGCGTCCATAAGGTAGGTTTCAGCGTAAGCATGCATGAAGGTCATCCTCCTCCAGCGTCATAATTTCACAACATCACTATGCAAGGATCTTCTGCGCAAGCGCCGGAGCATCGCTCGCGTCAAAACTAAAGAGCACTTCCTCCATGTTGGCCTCGGGACGTACGAACGCCATGTCGACATGCTCGCAGGCGCCCGAAGACAGCAGCGCGTAGGCATAGCACTGCGCCTGCAGGGCGTAGCGCTCGTGCAGGTCCTCACCCTGTCCGCTCGTGCCCGTCTTGTAGTCGATGACCAGGGCTCCTCCTTCGTCATCAAAGCATATGAGGTCAATGTAGCCTTCGAGCGGAACACCCTCGACATCGACGCAGAACGCATACTCCGCATAGCGACGCGCGTACTCCTGCACCATGGCGTAGCGCTCCGATGAGACCCAAGCAGCGACCGCGTTGGCAAGCCGCGTGCGTTGCTCCTCATCGAGTCCATAGCGACGCGCGGCGGCGAGCATGCGGCGCTCAATGCTGCGTTCATCGGCACGCGGAACCAACGCAAGCCATTGCGCGACAAGGTGGAACGACGAGCCGACGGGACTGACCGTCTCGACATCCTGTGAGCGATCATGCAAGGTGACTGCGGGGGCGACAAGCTCACGATGCTGCGCATCGCGATGCGCAATCGAGGAATACGAGTAGATTTGCCTGCGATCAAGCGGCTGCGCCGAAATACGCGGCGGCAATTCAAAAACCGGATAACGATGCATGACGACGAGCGAGCCCTTTTCGTCGTCCGCCTGCTCCTCTTGCGCCCCGTAGGGAACTTCGGTGATGGCAAGCTCCACGAGCGCCCCGGCATCTGTCCTGATCCTTGCATGCTGCGTGGGAATCTCCTTGCCAAACACCGCATGCAGGCAGCTGCTCGCGAGGCCCGCAGACAAGTCGCCCTTGGATGCGAAAGCGCCATCATGTGCCACGAGGATGAGCTTGTCTCGCGCACGCGTGAGCGCGACATAGAGCAAACGCTGCTGCTCTTGTGCATCGCGCAGCTTCTTGAGCTGATGGGCATGAGCCCGATGCTCGGCGACCTCACTGGCAAAGGCGAAGGAGCCGGGGTCCTGGTCTTCGTCGGTAAGGTAGCGTGCAGCGGCACTCGACCCCGTGACGCCAAGCGCGAGATAGCGTCTGCCCTCTTCGGAAAGCGAAATGAGCGGTGTGCCGGTATTACGTGCGCTCTTCTCGAACTCCGCAACGGCAACGATGGGAAATTCCAGGCCCTTTGAGCTATGAATCGTCATGATGCAGACGGCATCCTGGCCCGAGCTTACGAGCGTTCCAAGCTTGGCACGAGCACCCTTGCCCTCGCGAGCGAGGTCGACAAGGCTGCGGAAATAGGCGCTCGTGGCAAAGGGCGCATGTCCGTGAAGCTTCTCGTAGTCTTCGATGAGATCGCATGCGCGCTCGATATTCGCAAAAACCGCACCACCCTCGATACCGCGCGCAGACAGCGTGACCTGCCAGCCGGAAAGCGCGATGGCCTCTCGCACGAGCTGCGCGAGGGGGATGCTCGGCGAGGCGGCAAGCGCGTACTCGAGCGTATCGAATGCACGCGCAAGCGCCTCATCGGCATCGTCCTGCGCCTCATCGATATATAGGCATAGTGCGTCATAGAGCGAGGGCTTGGCGCGTGACTCGCCGGGCAGGAGCCTGAGGCGCTGACGGTTGATGACCGACAGGACGAGCAGCGCGTCATCACCTGCATTGAAGAAGTCCGAGCCGAGCAAATCGAAGAGTGCCTCGTCATCATCACGGTCTGCCAAAACGCGCAGTAGCATGACAACGGTCGAAACCTCAGGCTGCAAGAAGAAGTCCGAACCGCCCGAGACGATGACCGGTATGCCGCGTTTGCGCAGCTCGCGCAGATAGGGACCTGCCTTGGCGCCCTTCGTCGACTGGAGCAGAATCGCCATGTCGCCATACGGGGCGCCCTGTGCGTGCAGGCGCTCGAATTCGTCGGCAAGCGCCACGGCATCGGCCTGGCGCAACGCGTCAACCGAAGTCCTTCCCTGCCCCTTTTCTGCCTTGTGACCGGCCGAGAGGAGTATCTTCACACGTGGCTCGTCTGGCAGGAGCCATGACGGGTTGAACCCTTCCTCGCGACCCGAACTCACCTTGAGGAACTCCCCACCGAAGAACTCCGGTTTGGAGAAGATGTCCTCGACGAAACGCAGGATGTCGGGTTGCGAACGATAGTTAACGGTGAGTTCGACCTCGTTGGAGCCGCGCTCGCGCATCATAGCACGCGTACGCTGGTATACCTCGAGGTCGGCCCCGCGAAAGCCGTATATTGATTGCTGCGCATCACCCACTGTGGCCAGCGTCGCAAGGTTCTCGTCGCATATCTTGCTCACGATGCCAACCTGCAAGTTGTCCGTATCCTGGAACTCGTCGACCATGACGGAATCGAAGCTCTCGCGATATGTCCGCGCTAGTTCATCGTCTTCGTCGAGCAGCTTGTACGTCGCGATGAGCAAGTCATTTGTATCGAGCGCGCCTTGCGCCTGCTTGAGCGCACGATGGCGCTCGAGATGCTCTGCCGCAAAGTCGAGTGCCGCTCGCAGAAGCTCGTACGCGCTCGCAGACTGCGCCTCGGCCGCAGCCTCGAGCAAGGCATCTCTGCATTCGGCGAAGATGCCGTTATAGGGTGCGGAGAGATTGCCTCCACCCGGTGGCTTGCACTCCTCGATGGCGTTGGCAAGCGCGCTCCAGGAGAGAGGGCGCTTTTGGCTGGTGGACAGCGCCTCGAGAGCCGCTGCTACCGCAGCGACCTTATCGCGATTCTGGACATACGTTATCTTGCCCTCGGGAAGTCCCAACTCGTCGAGCTCGGCGAGTGCTCCCTGATACGTGGCGAGGAGCCCTTGCACGCGACTGGCGATGACGCGAGCCGACGCAGGAGCTGGCCCCAAGTCGAAATCATCCCTGCCGCCCGGTGCGAGCATGAGCAACTCTGACAGATTGTTGATGAGCTTCGTCGCGCTCTCGACGCCAAGATTGTCGAAAAGCAAGATGAGGCGCGCGTCCTTTGCGTTGTCCTGCAGCAACGCATCGAGCGCGAGGGCGGAAAGCGCCTGCGTCTCGTCTTCGGTGAGCAGGTTTGCGCCTGGGTCGACACCGACATCGAAGGCATGCGAAAGCAGTATGCGGCGGCACATCGAATGGATGGTTGATATCCAGGCGGCGTCAATCTTGAGGGACTCCTCGTCAAGGCCCTGCGCACGCAACTCGGCGCGCACGCGACCGATAAGCTCGCCTGCAGCCTTGTTGGTAAACGTGATGGTGAGCAGCCGATCGACATCGCTGATGAGCGGCCCCGACCCTTGCGAGAGGCCGTATGCGATGCGCTTGGTGAGCGTAAAGGTCTTGCCCGTGCCGGCGCCAGCCTGGATGAATAACGGCTCGTGGGCACTTTCGACCGCAGCTTGTTGACTAGGGGTAAGAGGCATCAGGCACCTCCCCTGGGACAAAACGAAGCCGCCTTGCAGTACTCGCACACGTCGCTCGAGAGCGGAGCCGGCGCAATGTCACCCGCACGGAGACGCTCGACACATGATGCGAGCACATCCTCGACACGCGTGAGATACGCATCGTACCCCTCGTCGCTACCGGCACGAGGCAACGCATCGAAGTCCTCGCGTAGTTGCTCGGTGTCACCCCACGGTATGCCGCGCGCATAGACACCGCGCAACGCGTTCTTGGCATATGAACGATAGACGGAGCCAACGACGTGAAGTGGCGTGCCGAGCGCCGCGAAGTGCCGCTCGACAAGCGTGGCGTATATGTCGGTCTGGATGCGCTGCGGCAGCTCGTCGTCACGGCCGAAGCCGTAGCCAGCAGAAAGGCCACTGAGCTTGTAATCGATGATGACGGCGTTTCCCTCCGCATCGACATCGACGCGATCGACCTTGCCACGCACAGGCACGCCGGCGTATTCGAGAAGCTGCTCTGAGGAACGGCCAAGCTCAAGCTCGAAGTAGATAGGGATAAAGCCCGGCAAAAACGTGGCATCACGACGCACGAGGTCGAAGACCTGTTGACGCAGCTCTTCGCACGCGCATGAGTCGTATTCGGTGCGCAGGTAGAGACCCCGACGCTCGCGCGACTGGTCATCTTCAAGTTGCTGGTCGAAGGCCTTGTTGGCAATGGCAAGCGCCTCGTCCACGTTCTGCTCCGTCACGCGATCATGCCCGGCCTGCTTGAGACGACGGTAGAAACGCTCCATGGTCGCATGAACGAGATTGCCCTGAGCGGCTGCATCGAATGTGACGTCCATGCCATTGTAGCCCACGCGCCGACATGCAAACCAACGATACGGACAGCGGTAATAATCCTCGAGAGCCGTAGGCGAAAACGTCAGGGGCTTGTCCTTGAGGTCGTGTGTCAGGTCCTTCTTCATCGCAGCCAATGCAAGCGAACCGCGCGTAACCGAGACATCGTCATGCGGCCCCTCGCTCGCGAAGAAGACGTCAGCCTCGTTCAACGCAAGCAGCCATGGCCTGAGAGCTTGCGGGACAGCCTGGACGGAAAGCCCCGCTTCGTCTTCCTCGGAACTGCGATACGCGGCGACGAGCTCCTCGAACAGCGCGCTCGGACAGCTTTCGTCACCACCTGCATCGTGTGTCGTGCGCGTAAAGGCAAAGCAACCCTCGCACGATTCGATGGCGTTGAGCAGCATAATACGCTGGTCGCGGGCAAGCGTGTCTGCGCGCTCGATGCCAAGCTTGCGCATGAGCGCGTCGAACGGGCCGCCCTGCAATGCCATCGGATAATGACGCGCATCCAGATCACATAGAATGATGGCACCCGCGCGAATGGTCCCGAGCGCGCCCGGATCGACGATGCGAAGAGCCTCCTCCTGGTTGCCGTATGAGCGATTGAGCATGACGGGAAGATTCGCCATCTCGTCGGCATCGGGCTCGCAGATGAAGCGCTCGCAGAGCTCGATATAGTCCAGCAAAGCCTCGGCTGCCGCGCAGTCGTCGACAAGCGTGTCGACATCGAGCTGCGCCGAGCGTGCGTGCTCGAAGAGAAGCCTGACGCGATCGGCGCGCGAAGCGTCGATGAGTTGCACGAGAGGTTCAAGACGCTCGCGCGTGATGGCAGCGCTCGCATTGCCTTGGGCGAAGCCCTCGCGCACGTCGCGCATTCTCTTGTATGGCACCGAGCCGGCTTGTTCGCGCCAGCGCATTTGCAGGGCACGAGCATCTTGGGCAGGTACCCCCGCATAAGGACCACACAGCACATCGACGAAGGGCTCAAAGGGCGCATCATCACCCGCCTGCACGATCGTCTCGAGCGCAAAGAATGCGGCTCCCAGGCCCGTGCGCGCACAAGGCACGGCAAACTGCGTGGCAAAGGGAATACCCGCACGCGCAAGTGCATCATGCAGGCGCGGGTATGCATCGGCAGCGCTGGCACAGCAAACGAGCATATCCGCATACTCGATGCCGTTTTCCTCGTGCATGCTGCGCACGAGACCCGTGACCACGTCGCTTGCGACATGCGCACCGTGAGCCTCGCCCACACGCACGTGGCCTTGCGCCCGAACGCCGCCCTTGCCCGTGAAAAGGCGTTGTCGCAAGGCAAGGAGCTCGTCGTCTTCTGGCAAAGCACCCGCGTTGATGTCGAGATGCTGCTGAAGGACGGAAACTGACGCACCTGGCTCGATTCCGGCGATGAAGCGGCGCAGATGTGCGCTGTGTAAGTCGGGGGCTTCGAAGACTAGGTGCATGCCCCGACAGACGCCCTCTTGCATGAGCACGTGCTCGGCCTGGGCAAGCTCGACAAGGCCTTCATGCTCGAGCTTTGCCTCATAGAGCGATACGAGCTCCATGAGCTTTGACTCCGAGCTCGATAACGCGGTGCTCGGGCACAGACCCGGATAGATAGCCTCCTCGACAAACGCGGCAAGCTGCGTGACGAAGTCAGGAGAGGGTGAGGTGTCGAAGAGGGCGACCTGCGTGATAAGCGGGCGCAGCAAGACCTTGCGCTCTACAGGTGCCACGATGGTGGAGCCATCACCGTAGACATCCCAGAGCTGGCTCACGAACTGCGCATGCGTCACGACATCGACACCAGTGCCAACAAGTGTGCGGAGCTGCAGCTTGCGCTGCTGCCCCCATGCATGCGAGGGTACGATGAGCGTGGCAGCGGCACCTTCGCCTTGTGCGCGCAGCAAAGCAGCGTTACTCGCCTCAAGCAGCGCGTCAAGCGTGCTGACCGTCGTTACCCCCATCGCGCAGACCTTCTAGTGGCTCGCGTCGACGATGTCGAGAAGCTCGAGCGGACTATCGATGATGAAATCGGGATATTCTTCCTCAAGCGTAGCGAAATCCCTGAAGCCCCAGGTGCAGGCAACGCTCGTGCATCTGGCGTTCTTGCCCGTGCGCACGTCGGGCTGAGAGTCACCTACGAACCATGCATCCTGCGGCTGTGCGCCGAGCTGCTCGAGCGCCTTGAGAGCCATGGCAGGATCTGGCTTGGGAGCGATGCCCTCGACGCGACCAACCGCGACGGGAATGTAATCTGCGAACCAAAGTTTGCGCAGAGCCTCGGTCTCGGGTTGAATCTTGTTGCTCACGATGGCCATCTTGATACCGCGATCCTTGAGACCGGCGAGTAGCTCCATGATGCCCGGATACGGATGCGTCGCATCATTGCAATGCGCCTTATAGTGCGCGTTGAAATCATCGAAGACGCGCTGAAACTCGGGCGAGCCCGTTACGAAGGCGTGCTTGGTGAGAAGCTCGATGAGCACGATGGAGCCGTACCCGGCTGCCTCGCGCGTCTCGTCGAACGTGACGAGCGGAAGACCCGATTGCTCGAGCGCGTAGTTGACGCTCACGTGCAGATCATCGAGCGTATCGAGCAAGGTACCGTCCATGTCGAAAAGTACTGTATCCACAACGCATCCTTTCTTTAGGTGCCAAAGATTCTACCGCAGGGCTGTGACATTTTTTCGTCATGCGCCGCGGGTATGGGTAAATCGCGCTACACTGCAGATCATGAACGACGAGACCGGACTCATACTGGCATCAGGATCGCCCCGGCGCAAGGAACTGCTTGCACGGACGGGTCGCACGTTTCGCGTCGTCGTAAGCGATGCTGACGAGAATGCCCCGAAGGACATGGTGCCCGTTGACGTTGCCATGCACAACGCGCGTGCCAAGGCGCTCGCTGTCGCTTCCGGACAGCCCGCCAGCGCAACCGTCATCGGCGCCGATACCATCGTCGTGCTCGACGGACGCGTCTTCGGCAAACCGCTCGACGAACGCGATGCCCGTCGCATGCTTCGTGAGCTGTCGGGCAAAACGCACCAGGTCATCACAGGTGTTGCCCTCGCGCACGAGGGCAATTGCGAAACCTTCGCGGAAATCACCGACGTTTGTTTCAGAGAGCTTTCCGACGCGGAAATCGCGGCGTATGTCGCCACAGGAGAGCCGCTCGACAAAGCCGGCGCCTACGGCATACAAGGTGCGGCCGGCGCCTTCGTCGACCACATCGAGGGCGATTATGACAACGTGGTTGGGTTACCTGTCGCACGTCTAGAGCGAGCGCTTAATCTTGAGAGCGGCGATGAGGTAGACAACGGGCAGAATGGCAAGCGCTAGCGCATAGAGCAGTGCCGTGACCATGTACTGCGGCGTCATCGCAAGAGCATATCCCAAGAACGCAACGACAAGCACGAGCGCGATGATTGCCATGACGATGGCAATCATGACCTTGCTCGGATGCTTGGCAACGTAAATCGCAATGACGGCAGGCGGCACCCAAAAGCCCGATATCGGGCATGAGTGCCGCCACATCGGCGACGCGGATGAGCTGCACGATGCAAAACGCGATGAGGATGATTGCGATAACGAGCATCGCGACGCCGAGACCCGCCAACACGCGATGTCCCCAGGTCTTCTCGAAGGTGAGAAGGTCGGGGTTGTCGCGATCGTCGGTGAGGACCGACGGATCGACGGGCTGCGGTTCATGTTCATGACCCGAATGACCGGGCGTCCTGCCCGTCCGCGGGGTCTCGCGATAGTCGCTGTAATTCTCCATACGTCTTGCCTAACTTTGCACGATGGTCTTCTCGCCGCATGACGGGCACTTCACGGCAATTTTGCCCTTGCCAGCCGGCACACGCATCTGCTGCCCGCAAAACGAGCAGCTCAGGTATTTGTACCCGGCATCGGCATTTGTCTTGTTCTTGGTCTTGCCCTTGCCCTTTGACGAGATGTCCTTCGACGAGGCGCGCTTGCGCTCTGCACGACGCGTGCGACGCCGCAGGAACGCCTCGTTCTCACGCCGGCGCGCATCCGCGTTGCGCGACAACATGCGAAAGAGCATGAGGACGAGCAAGATGAGCCCGACCCAATTGAGGATGGTCGATAGCCATGCGATCCACACAAGGCGCAGCATGTTGGCGAGGACGCCACAGAGGATCGAAAAGATCCACATGACGACCACGCCAACGCTCATGGCTTGGCCTAGCTGGTCAAAGCCGTAGCGCCCCTGCATGAACTTGTAGAGCCATGCGCTGATTCTATTCATAAACTACTTGAGCGAATCGATATGCTCGACGATGTCGCCGATGGTCTCGAGACCCTCGGGCTCGCCGAAATCGATGCCCTCGGCATCCTCGATATCGCAGATGAGCTCAACGAGATCGAGCGAGTCGATGTCGATGGAATCAAGCGTGGTGTCTTCCTCGACCTGCTCCGGCTCAATGGAGAGGTTGTCCTCGAGAATCTTCCTGATGGTGTCAATGGTAGCCATGGTTCTCCTTTCGTCATGGGCAGCATAACGAAACGTCACGTCTCTGGCAACGGGGGATGAGACACGTTGCTCAGTAGTTTACGTGCCAGAAGGTGAGGCCGCAGGCGGGGGCAGTCTCGCCCGCAGCGCCACGATCGCATGCTGCCAGAACCTCGGCAACCCAATCGGGGGCGCGATGGCCGGCGCCCACCTGCACGAGCGTGCCGACGATGGTACGCACCATCGAATGCAAGAAGGCGTTGCCGATGACCTTTATCACGAGGCATTCCTCCCCCATCTGTTCCTCGACCTCGATGGATACCTCGTTCACGCAGCGCATGGTCGTTTTACCCTCGGCACTTGCCGCTTTGCAAAAGGACTTGAAGTCATGCTCGCCAATGAGATGAGCAGCGCCCTGACGCATGACATCGATATCAAGCGAACCCTTGCGCCACCAAGCATAACCGCGCAAGAATAGCGGCGGAACCGAGCCCGTCACGATGCGATACCGGTACTCGCGACTCTTGGCATCGAAGCGAGCAGAAAACGTGGGCACATCAAAACGCACGGACTTGATGGCAATGTCATCGGGCGTGAGCGCGTTGAGCGAGATGACAAGGCGCG
>OHWK01000951.1_pt1 | contig 11504 bp, 10 predicted proteins | sample 1579761 | NCBI WGS metagenome assembly OHWK01 (sample SAMEA3882516, study PRJEB24775) | human gut metagenome | biome: human-associated habitat; feature: intestine environment; material: feces | place: Netherlands | collected 2009/2010 | reverse complement strand
CGGCAACAATCATCTTTTCTTCTTCTGAAAGGAAACTGCTGATCATGACATAGATTGTCTTACAGCTCATGAAGCAATAGCCTTTCAGTGTCTTATATCTGGAAGTTTCACTGACCACAATGTTCATCTGATCCATGATCTCAAATGGATCCCTGGTGCCATATTTCTTGATTAATTTCTTTGTTTCTCTATATATGTAAGTGTTTCTCAAATAAATCACCTCAAAAGTAAAAAATAAAAAGGGCAGAAATATCCTTGTAACTATAAGGTAACAGATTAGGTGTACAATAATCCCGCCTTCTATTATTTTTCCTCTTGGTTTTTCAGATATTTTTTCGGTGTAAATTTCTTTGCACGTCTTTTGGAATCCAGATAAAGGCTCTGGATCTCATCCATAAAAGCTATTTTATCTTCGTCTGTCAGTGATCCACCGGCAAACATAGCTGCAGCCTGTTCCAGAATCTGCTGAGCCTGTCTGGCACCACGGTTACCAAACTGTTCGGATGCTTCTGTGATAAAAGCTTCATTCTCACTCATGAGATAAGAAACGTCACACTGTAATGCATCTGCCAGTTTCTGATACAGAACATTTTGTTTTGGAAAACGTCCTTCTACTTCCCAGGATCGAATGGTCCTATATGAAACACCAACCATACTGGCCAGTTCCTGCTGACTCATCTTTTTTTCTTTTCTTAATGATCTTACTTTTTCACCGAATGTCATAAACATACCTCTTTCTAAGCCTTGTCTTATAAGTTTCATTAGCCGCTTCAAGGCAAAACGGGAAATGTGTCTCCTAAAAAATAAAAATTAATCTTGACAAAGGGAAATATCTCTCCTATAATGTGAATCACAGATAAGGGAAACATCTTTCCTATAAGATACACAATATTTCCTCTTTTGTCAATGAATATGTGAAATGAATTTCCTGTATTTTGAAGAAAACAGGAAAGATAGACAATCATTGATAGTTAAAATGGGATACATGTTACAAAAAGAGGAAAGACGTATGGGAGGTGGCAATGTGAGTCAAGATCAGACTTCTATTATCTGTATTGATCTGAAGTCCTTTTATGCTTCTGTAGAATGCGTAGAGCGTGGACTGGATCCATTTAAAGCAAACCTGGTGGTTGCAGATCCGACCAGATCAAAGTCAACAATCTGTCTGGCAATCACTCCGGCCATGAAGGCGCTTGGCATCAAGAACCGGTGCCGGATCCATGAGATACCGGATTGTGTGAAGTACATTACAGCCATGCCGAGGATGCAGCTGTACATGGATTATTCCGCAAAGATCTATGGAATCTATCTGCGGTATGTCTCAAAAGAAGATATTCATGTGTACAGTGTCGATGAATGTTTTATTGATGTGACAAACTATCTGCAGCTTTATCATCTCACTGCAAAAGAAATGGCGGTAAAGCTTATGCAGGCAGTCATGGAGGAAACTGGCATCACTGCAACTGCAGGTGTGGGAACCAATCTGTATCTTGCTAAGATCGCAATGGATATCGTAGCAAAGCATGTGGATGACCATATCGGAATCCTGGATGAATTCTCTTACAGAGAGAAGCTATGGGATCATAAACCATTAAGTGACTTCTGGAGGATTGGATCTCGGACTGAAAAAAAACTGGCCGGTTATGGAATCCATACGATGGGCGATATTGCAATGGCTTCTTTAAGATCCGAAGACTGGCTGTATAAGATGTTTGGGATTGATGCAGAGCTGTTGATCGATCATGCATGGGGCTATGAAACATGCCGGATGAGTGACATCAAGAACTATCATTCGGAAGAGCACAGCCTTTCAAATGGTCAGGTGCTGATGCGAAACTATTCTTTCGAAGATGCACTTGTGATCGTAAGGGAAATGACAGACAACCTGGTCCTGGATCTGTTTGAAAAGGGACTGGTGACAAGTTCTATCACCTTATGGATTGCATACGACCACAGGTATGAGCATGAGGCATCTAAAGGAACCGTAAAACTTGAAAGAGGAAGTAACAGTTCCAAAAAAATCATAGATGCAGTGGCAGATTTATATCTCAGGATTGCAGACAAATATACCGGAATCCGAAGAATCGAGGTGTGTGCGAACAGGGTTGCTCCTGAAAGTTATGTGCAGTACAGCCTGTTTGATGATCCCAAACAGACCGATAAGGAACGGCATTTACAGGAAGCAGTATTGAATGTAAAGCAGCGTTATGGAAAGAATGCGATCATGCGTGGATCCAATCTGCTGGAGTGTTCCACCTATAGAGAACGCAATGAACAGATTGGTGGTCACCGTGCTTAGAGGAGGTGCAAAAAGTGCTGGCAAGTGCATATCAACCGTATTTATATTTACCAAGACCGGTTTCCAGGAGGCATCCCATGGATGTAGGACGCAGGGCAAAACAGTTTGCTCCATTTGCGGCACTTCGTGGACTGGATGAAACGATCCGGCAACAGGAAATCATTTACGAACCAAAAAGAGATTTATCTGAGGAAAAGAAAAATGAGCTGGATATGAAATTAAGAATCCTGGCATATGGAATGAAGATACAGGCAACTTATTTTCAAAAATCCTGGAAGGATCCATTAATTGGTCAGTACCATACATTATCTGGAACCGTAGAATTTTTTGATCCATCAGTCCACTTACGGATCGATGATACTGAGATTCAGATCCAGGACATCTGTGATCTGACTGGGGATGTATTTGAAACTATAGAAATATCATGTTAATTAATCACAGCGGAATTTTTTATACCGGAAAGAGTGAGTGGTAGCTGGTGAAAGGATAAAAAAGGATGCACAGATCGACAAAGCAGATCTGATCAGAATAGAAATCGTGCTGTTCGTGTAGCTTTGGCACTTACGGAATGGATGGCATGATGCTCATAAGGCGGATTTGATTTCCCTTTGGTCCGTTGAGTAATAAATGGAGAAATATCTTATTGCTTAAAGGAGGAAGCCTATATGGGATCAGGTGCTATTAAATGGCATGTACACTGCTCTGTATGTGGAGCATTTATTGAAAAGAGTGCACAAAGCGATTCAGAAGTGGAGTGCAAAAAATGTCGCAGTACATTGGAGATATTTGTAAAGGATGATATGGTGTCGGTTCGTCCGATCCACATCAGAGATGAACAATTAAAGTCCAGGATGCGGACGTATTCCCGAAAGATGATGAATCAGGGATCATAACAGAATAGAATGAGCTGTCTGTAGTAAGCGTTGGATTTGGCAGGAACCATCAAGAACGCACCAGACAGTAAGAGTTTGTCAAGGAGCTGAATCTGACTGGAATCACTAAGAGCCCGGCAAAACATTTACGGATACACTGCAAGATCAGAAGTATTTTCTGGTTTTGGAGATTGTTGAAGTATTTGTTTTGTCGGGCTTTTTTGATGTATTTCAAAAAATTTTTAAATTTTTTGTCGTACCCCACTGTAAAACAGGCTCTCAGCGTTTCGTTATATAGAGGTTGAATTCTCTTCTGCAAAAATAATTGCGGAGAGAGATTTTGATAATATGGCGCAAAGGAGGAAGTAAAGATGACTGAAATCGAATACCAGGAATTTGTAAGGCATTGTCCTTACGATGCTATGGGCGATTATTCCATGTTTCGCAAAGAGCAAACAGAGAATGAATCAGAAGATGCACATATCAACTGAATAAGCCAGGCAATCTGGCAAACTTAATCTAAACGCAGATACATGCGTTACAAAGGAGTCGCGGACTCCCGTTCAAAAAAAACGGGTGAGTTCGTGACCTCTTGTACTGCAGTTCTTTATGTCTGTGCAGAAATTTCATAAAAGATGGAATGGACCACCCGGAGCCGAAAGGCAGAAAGGTGGTCTTTATGTTGACATTAAAAGAACTGAAAAAAATCGTGAAAGTTGCTGATGTGGAGAAGAGAATCCCAAGCGTGAAATCCTTGAAGGAACACAAAGTTGTAGTAAAGGAAATGATCAATGCAGATACAACAATCTCTGTTTATGATCACGGATATGTACTTTATACAGCAGGAAATCAATCAACCGTATTTCCGCTTCATAGTTGTGATGACTATGAATATGTGAGTGTAACTGGCGATAACAAGGAATTCAATAAAGAGTTCTTTGATAATGAAAACTGGTATATCCGTCTGCTGATGGAGGCTGAAGACCGTATGGCATACAGCCAGAGCAAAATCAGCACCAATCATGGTGTGTTTTCTAACAGCGATGTTACAGATGATGCGGAGATTATGAGAGGATCTTCAAAAGATTTTGTTGACGATGTTATCGACAGAGAAATTCTAAACGCTTTGATCAAAGAGTTAACAGAGAGACAAAAGACGGTACTCAATCTGGTTTATTTCGAGGAAATGCGTCAGCAGGATGTTGCAGATTATCTGGGAATCAAACAGCAGAGTGTAAATGACCTCCTGAACAGGGCATTAAAAACGATGAAAAAAAAGGCGGAAAACGAAGAATTTTAAAAAAATTGAATTAGACCACTGTAAAACAGGCTCTGAGCGTTTCGTTATATGAAGGGTTTGCATAGAACACCTTCATGTACCTTGAAAAATGAATAGCCTGCCCGGAGTGATATTCGGTTTGAACATGCATAGAGCGAAAAGCTGCGTGTCTGCCAGAAGAAAACGTATCAGAGATGGAAACTGATATAGGAACGGATCCGGGAAAGAAAACAGGAAAACGCTTAAATCTTAAATCAAAATAAAATGTCTGAATCTGAAAAGAGGATGACAGTAGAAATCATGTGGCGGTATTTGTGACAAACAGGTACCGCCATATATTTGTGCTGTTATCTCAGCTTGTGCTGACTGTCCCAAATAGCGCAAATTTCAGGAAAGGAGGCGATCATCTTCGTATAAAAGATAATACACAGACACGAACAGATAACCATACACAAAAAAATCAGAAAGGAAGGATTTAAGAGAATGAACGTGAAAAAGAAAGCACGCAGGGTGATGTCCGGTTTACTGACTGCAGTAACGGTTCTATCGACGGTACTCTCTCCCGCTGTTGCCTATGCTTCTGATGATGCCGGATCTGTAAAAAAGATTCCGTATTATGAGGAGATCAAGGATCAGTTGGATGAAGATGAAGTGGTAACTGCAAAGGATTATGAGATCAAGGTTGGAGACAATTTCGATGTAAAGAGTGATTATACCGGTCTTACGATCCAGGATGACAGCAAAGTAAAAGTTACATTTCAGGAAGCAAAAGATACGGACGGGAATGACTTTTCTACCGATTATGCCAATTCCTATAAGGCAGTCTATTATGTAGAACCACAGACAACGGATCACCCAACCTACCAGATCAATCGAAAGATCGTGGTAAAAGAAGCGGATCAGCAGAAAGATTCGCAGTCAGAAAGTTCTTCTGATCAGGATGCTGGTTCTTCCGATGAGACAGAAACAGAGGATTCTGAGGCTGGCTCGTCTACAGAGGAAACTGGTGATGCTAAAACGGAGAGCAAAACAGAACTGACAGAAAAAGAATTTGATGCAGAGATCGAAGCAACGGAGAATCAGGAGACCGTTGATCCGGAAACAGGGATCACACTCTCAGAGGTTATGCAGGAAGCTGTTGACCAGGAAGTTGCTCTTGCAGATCTTGAAGCAGGCGAAAGTATTACTTTTGATATGCCAATGATGCTTGCTTCCGGTGAAACAGGAACAAAATCAGTCACAGTCACAGCCGGTTCCTGGTACTATTACGCAGATTATGGATTAGGTTCTTATCTGACTTGTCCATATTATGTGAAATGGGGAAGCATCAATGCGACAGCATACTGTGTTGAACCATCGAAAAAAGGACCGGGAAATGGAACTTATACAATCCAGAAACTTGCCGATGGAAAGACACTTGCAAAGGTCTGCTATTACGGAACAAAAGCAAGTGATGAGAATGATTTCTTCGATGAGAAACATCCGGATTTTCCGGCAGGAAAGAGATTCATCATTACCCATCTTGCAGCAGCTTATGCAAATGGATCCAGTGACTGGGCATCCGGAACTAATGCAACAGGAAAGAACCTGGCAATGGAGCTTTACAATTATTGTGTAAATATGCCGGACATTCCGTCTGTAGATATGAGCTTTTCCGAATCTAATGTAAAGGCTTATGTGGAAGGAAACAGCCAGCGAATAAGCGTGATCACATTCAAAGCAGATAAACTGCAGACAATCACATTTAAGTTGCCAAGCGGTGTAAAGCTTGTAAATGTGACAACCGGTAAAACCAGTGCTGCAGGAGCAAGTGTAGAAATCAGTGGAGGTACACAGTTTTATCTGACAGCACCACTTGATCAGGCAGAGAGCGTCAGTGCTACATTTCCTTCTCGGATGAAGGGAAGCATTGATAAAGAATACTCTGCTTACAAGATTGTAACAGGATCTGGAACACAGGACCTGGCTCTTGTTTTCGGTGAAGGTGTCGGAAATGAGAAATATGTGGATTTTAAAGTAACCTGGACAAAAGAATGCAAGGTATCCATTGTAAAGAAAGACCAGGATACAGGCAACGCACTGGCTGGTGCAGTGTACGGGATCTATTCCGATGCTGCATGTACAAAGCTGATTGCAGAGATGCCTGCAACTGATCAGAATGGTGCTTCACAGCTCACAATGGAAAAGACACAGGAAGTTGTTTATCTGAAAGAAATCTCTGTTCCAACAGGGTATCAGATCGATACAAAGTCTTATAATGTGACTCTTGCTATCGGAAAGACAACGACTAAAAATGTAACGGACAAACGAGTAAATGCAAAGCTCAACATTGCAAAACAGGATGCTGAGACAGGCAATGAAGCCCAGGGTGATGCAACACTGGAAGGTGCGGTATATGGTCTTTATGCAAGGGAAGACATTGTTCATCCGGATGGAAGAACCGGAACAATCTATAAGAAAGACACCCTGATCACATCCCTGACAACGGATAAGAATGGCGAAGCTTCTGTATCGGATCTCTATCTTGGAAAGTATTATCTGAAAGAGCTTAGTGCTCCGGTGGGATATGTACTGGATCCGACAGAACATGATGTGGACTGTACTTACGAAGGTGCTACTGTTCCGACAGTAGAAAGAACTTCTGTATGTAAAGAAACTGTCATCAAACAGCCATTTCAGATCATCAAGGCAGCAAACAACGGAAAGACCGATGCAGATCTTCTGCAGGGAGTTGGTTTGTCAGCATGGCTTGTCAGTGATCTGAAAGTAAAAGCAGATGGAAGTTATGATTTTGATTCAGCCAGACCAGTTGTACTGACTGCAGATGGTCAGACAGAAATGTTTACCGATGAAAAAGGATATGCAAAATCGATTCCGCTTCCATATGGAACTTATGTGGTAAGAGAGACCACAAGCAAACACAACTATGCACCGGTTGATGATTTTGTAGTGAAGATCACAGAGAATCATCCGGATACACCGCAGACATGGCGAGTGCTTCTGGATAAAGAATTCAAAGCAAAATTAAAGATCATCAAAAAGGATGCAGAAACACAGAAATCTGTACTCCTGGCCAATACTGAGTTCAAGGTATACGACCTGGATAATCAGAAATATGTGGAACAGACAACATCCTATCCGAAGCCAACAGTACACAAATCTTATTTCACAAATGAGGAAGGATACCTGGTACTGCCAAAGAATCTGAAACCTGGTAACTACCGGATTGAGGAAGTGACGGCACCCGATGGGTACACGATATCCAAAAACTATGTGACAGTTGCCGTTGATACAGATACTGCTTATCTGACCGATCCTGTCACAGGAGATGCAGTCATTGATGTGGAATATACCAATGCCCCAGTCAAAGGTCAGTTAAAGATCTATAAACAGGGGGAAATGTTAAAAGGATTTGATAAGGATTTCCAGTATGAAATGGCCGGACTTGCAGGAGCAGAATTCGAAGTCTATGCGGCAGAGGATATCTATACTGCCGATCATCAGGTAGATGCAGATGGACAGAGAACTCTGTATTTTGCAAAGGATGCACTGGTAGCAACCGTCACAACGGATGCAGATGGTTATGCAACCGTAAAGAATCTTCCACTTGGCAGATACTATGTCAAAGAGAAGAATGCACCGGACACTTATGTATTAAATACTGTGCCGGAAAATGTCGAATTTGCTTATGCGGATCAGGATACTGCAGTGATCGAGAAAGAAATCTCTGTCACAGATGAACGACAGAAAGTGTCGATTACTGTCGAAAAACAGGATGCTGAGATAGGCAATACAGTAGCCGGAGCAGTGTTCGGTATTTACAATGCAAAAGACATTCAGACGAAAGATGGAAAAGTGATCGTCAAAGCAGATACTCTTTTACAGGAAATGACTTCTGATGAAAAAGGTCAGTCAGCATGTACACTGGATCTTCCACTTGGAGGCTATTATGTAAAAGAACTGAAAGCACCAGATGGATTCGTATCTTCGGATGAAGTACTGAGATTTGATGCTTCTTATCAGGGGCAGGATGTGCAGACAGTAACATTAAAATCCGTAAAGAAGAACCAGCCGACAACTGTTGAGATCACAAAATCAGATGCAACAACCGGTGTAGAACTGGATGGAGCTTATCTGAAAGTAACGGATAAAGATGGAAATATAGTAGATAGCTGGACATCTTCCAAAGATGCACCGCATGTGATCAAGTATCTGAAGGTGGGTGAGACTTATACCCTACATGAAGAGTTTGCACCGCATGGTTATCTGGTAGCCAATGATGTGACATTCACAGTCAAAGATACCGGAGAGGTTCAGAAAGTGGAAATGAAGGACGAGGTACCGGTTGGTGAACTCATCATCAACAAAAAGGGAGAATTTCTGGATTCTGTTACACTGGCCGATAAGGTCAAAGGTGTGGTGGAACACATTTTCAACTATGTAACCGGAAAACTGACAGATGTTACGTTTGAAGTCTATGCTGAGGAAGACATTAAGGCTGCCGATGGCGTCAGTGACGATTACTATAAAAAGGATGAACTGATTGCAACGATCAAGACAGATGAAACCGGTATTGCAAAACTGGAAAATCTTCCACTTGGTAAATACTATGTGAAAGAAACAGGAACTGCTTACGGTCATGTACTGGATGGTGAGATCCGTCATGTAGATCTGACTTACGTGGATCAGGATACACCGGTTGTAGTCTATGACAAAGACTGGCAGAACAACCGTCAGAGAGTAGAAGTCAGTGTACTTAAGAAGGAAAAAGATTCTGACCGTACACTGGAAGGAGCTATCTTTGGATTATTTGCCAAAGAAGACATTAAGTCTGAGACAACTGGTAAAGTCCTGATCGAAGCCGATGAGATCATTGAACTGAAATCTACGGATGAAGAAGGAAAGATCACATTTGTTGCAGATCTTCCAATAGGAGCAACTTACTATGTAAAAGAGCTCTATGCACCGGACGGATTTGTAACCAACGATGAAGAAAAGGAATTTACCTTTGAGTATGCAGGTGAGGAGCAGCCGACTGTAACCTATGATTTTACCTTTGAAAATCAGCCAACTGTTGTAGAATTTACCAAATCCAGTCTGACAACCGGAAAAGAACTTCCAGGATGTAAGCTGAAAGTGGTAGATGCTGATGGAAATATCGTGGATGAATGGACTTCCGGTAAAGAAGCACATGTGATCCGTGAGCTGACTGTCGGAAAAGAATACACACTGGTTGAAACAAAACCGACCGATGGTTATGTGACAGCTGAAAGCGTGAAATTCACGATCAAAGATACTGCCGATGTGCAGAAAGTTGAGATGAAGGATGATGTAACGAAGGTGAAAATCTCCAAACAGGATATCGCCGGAAAAGAACTTCCGGGAGCGAAACTCACAATCCTTGATCAGGATGGAAAAGTTGTGGAAAGCTGGACCAGTACAGAGAAAGCACATTACATCGAAATGCTTCCGATCGGAAAATACACTCTCCGTGAAGAAACGGCACCGGATGGCTATCTGGTTGCAAAAGATGTGGAATTCGAAGTAAAGGATACCTGTGAAGTACAGCATGTAACTATGGTGGATGAGAAAAAACCGGCAGAAAAGACACCGGAAGGTGGAAAACCTGTCAGTGATTCACCAAAGACTGGGGATAACACCAATCTGTGGCTGTGGTTTATGCTTCTCGGCATTGGTGCGACTGGTACAGGAGCCCTTGCATTTATGAGAAAAAAGAAACACTAATCAAATAAGAATGAGCGTTCATGGAAACCGAAAGGAATCTGTGGACGCTTTTTTAGATGGGAGAAACCATGAGAAATATCATTATTTTTGTTGCTCTTCTGGGAGCAGCGGCAATATTTACAGTTTTGTATTGTCTCATTGCTGCCGGAAGTCAGGCAGAGAAAAAACTGACAGAAATCATGAGAAAAGAGGAAGAACAGAATGAAGACTAATAAAGATCTGATCATAGAACCAAATGCAGCTATTGAGGGAAGAAAGTACAGCGAAGAAAAGCCATGGTCCTGCAAGTACTGTTACTGGTGGGGAGGCAAAAAGAAAGGCTGTAGCTTGAAACAGTGCCACTATCTGCTTCCGGAAAAGAAAAAAGCAGTAAAAACAACACCATGTGGTGGCTGTCCGTATGGAAAACATGTTCCATGCATCGGATATTGTATTGCCCGTCTTCATTCTGAAATGAAAGGAAAGAAAGGACGTGGGTAATTGCAGGAAGAAGTAAATCAGAAAGTGATCAGCCTGAGCATCCAGGGAGTCAAGATCACTGCCAGTGTGCTAAAAGCAGCCCTTCGGAAGTTCCTGGAAATGGACAACCGGAGGAAACAGAAAGCAACGCAGGTGAAAATGGCTGAAAAGACCGGACGGGCTCAGGAGAAAGGAAGGGAAAAAGCCCGAAAAAAGATTGAAAAGAAAAAGCCACATGGAAAGCAGACCATCAAGCAACTGAATGCACAGGGAGTACAGCTTTCCAACATAAAGATCACAGATGAAAATATCAAATCCTTTGACCGTGTGGCAAGAAAGTACGGGATTGATTACAGCCTGAAAAAAGAAGTCGGTGCTGATCAACCAAAATATCTGGTCTTCTTTAAGGCTAAAGATGTGGATGTGATGACAGCGGCTTTCCGGGAATATGCCGAAGTAGAACTGAAAAAGAAACAGGCGAAGAAACCATCCGTCAGAAAGAAACTGCAGAAATCTGTAGAAAGAAAAGCAAAGCACCGCCAGCGTGTGAAGCAGAGACAAAAATCCAGAGGTCAGGAACGATGATGCGGGAGAAATTACAGAAGGTCCAGATCAAACGGCTGGTGATCTTAAATCTCCCATATTTCTTTATCTTCTATGTAGCAGATAAAGGATCCTGGCTGTACCGACATTGCCTGGGAGAAAGCATGGTCCAGAGACTTGGCGTGATGTTAGTCAATTTCCGACTGGCATTTTTAAGCTGGCTGCCAAGTATCGCTTTGCAGGATCTTACGGTAGGTGTTCTGGTTGCAGGTGCATTAAAACTGGTGGTCTACTATCGTTCTAAAAA
>OHWK01000939.1_pt1 | contig 11627 bp, 7 predicted proteins | sample 1579761 | NCBI WGS metagenome assembly OHWK01 (sample SAMEA3882516, study PRJEB24775) | human gut metagenome | biome: human-associated habitat; feature: intestine environment; material: feces | place: Netherlands | collected 2009/2010 | reverse complement strand
TTTTCACATTTGATATATTAATCATAATTTCTTTCTTTTTTTTCTGTAATCTACTACATGCTTCGACTGCATTTGAAATACAATTTGAAAGTATTGTACAAATTGTTAAATCAGAAATTTCATTCCTGCCGCTAAAATTTCCCATACAAATAAACTTAATTAATGGATTTTTTTGATTAAAGTAATAGATAATTGCATCAATTATTCCGTTATCATAATATGATTCCAATTTTTTACCTATATCATAATGCATTTTGATGTCATATATATACTTAACAGCTTCATCGTATTGTTCTGTATCTAACAGATTATACAATATATTTATATGAGCATTCATATCATGTTTTATTTTCCGTATTTCTCGCATATGAGAATACAATTGACTATAATGTTCTTTTTGAATAATCAGATAGTTTTGTTTTATCTTATTATCTATCTCAAGTTGCTTCTTATATGCACCCAAAAACATAAAAACAATTCCAAATATTCCTAACATAACAAATGAAATCATTGTTAATACATTTATTACAATTTTAAGTCTATCCTGACCAGGTAAAATTATATCATCGGTCATTACAATTATTCCCATATTGATTATTTCTATCATGGACGAAGCCATAAAATATATAGGATCAATACGCGCTATCATGGACGACACTTTTTTGAATTGATTTATTATTTTGCCAATAAGACAAATTATAATAATAGTAATTATGTATACCACTAACTCATTATTGCTGCCAACTATAATTTTAATCGGATATTCTATTACATCGATATATCCATATGCAAACAAAAACACTGCTAATTTACGCCACATCGTTTCTTTGAATAGTATCCCTGTAGCAATTAAAGCACTCGGAAGCGCTAATATGGTATACCATATGCTTTGTGTCGGTCGAATAAAGATAACAATAATTTCACCTAACTGCATTAACATTATGAGCATAAACGCAAAATATTTTTTTAACTTGATATCACCAATCTCCAGCTTACATATCAGCCATTCAAATAATATTAATTCTAAAATCATCTATCTGCTCTTTCAACCCTTGCCACTTTACACATATAATTAAAAAAATCTTCTTGTATTTGTTTTTTCATTCTTCTACTACTCTTTAGCTTCACCCCATCTGTCATAATTATCTCATCTCCAATTGTATTAACATTTTCAAAATTAATTATAACACTCCTGCTTATTCTGGCAAAATTCATATCCTTCAACATTTCATAAAGCTGTGATACACCTTTATCTGTAATAAAATATTCGCTCCCATCTAACATGTATATCTTTAAGTACCTTCCCTGTGCAATACCATATACTATATCTGAAATTTTAAACTTTGTCAGTCCACTTATAGTATTTAGACAAATCCATTTTACCCTTCTATTAATAATATTTATCGCATGAAGCAATTTCTTTTCAATTTCTTCTTCCCTCACAGGTTTCTTAATAAAATCTGTAACACTTCGCCCATATGCTTTACTCATTATTTCATCATGGCTAGTACAGAAAATAATCAGTACCTCATTGTCCGTCTGTTCCAACAAATCACGGACTTCCAGACCATCTATGTGTTCCATCTCTATGTCTAGTATCAATATGTCAGGTTTCTCACAATCCATAACCTGAATTCCTGACTCATACTGGATAATTTTAACTTCTATATCATTTTTTAAAGCTATATTTCTTATACTTTCCGATATTTCTATTCTACATGCTTCTTCATCATCACATATTCCAATTCTGTACATCATCCTGTATTCCTTTTCTAAACTTACTCTATAATAAATAATATACAATCTATAATTCATTTGCAATCAAATCTGCATAAATGACATAAATTCGCACATAAATGATATTCCACGTATTTATGGATAAGCTTAATCAGGATGGCATACTCAATTTTATAAAGTATAGAATTACAGACTTTAAGAAGGATCTCAAGACTATGGTTGCTGATTAATATATCTTTAAATCCGCGATATCACAAGCCTTCCATCCTGCACATCAACCCTGACCTTATTAGACTCTATCCCCGCTGCCTCAAGCATCTCATCAGTGAGTTTTATCCTGTGTGCCTTATCCAATACCGTATATTCCATTGCAGGATGTTTCTTCAATTTCTCCGTACTTACCTTTCCGTCAGATATAAGCACTATGCGGTCTACACGGCCTGCAAGTGCCATATCGTGTGTCACTATGATGATGGTTATACCAAGCTCTTTGTTCAGCTTATGAAACAGCTCATAGATTGTATCAGCAGTCCTTGTATCCACGGCTCCGGTGGGCTCATCCGCAAGCAGTATGTCCGGCTTATTTGCCAGTGCCACCGCTATCGCTGCGCGCTGCTGCTCTCCTCCCGATAGCTGAGCCGGAAGCTTATCCTTATGCTCCTGTAATCCCACTGCATTTAACAGTTTAAGGGCATAGCTTTTATTATCATCCTTGCGTTTTTTTATAATTTCTCCATGTTTTAAATTATCGGTATTTCCAGTATTTTCAAACATCATCACTGCCTCGACATTCTGCAGCACAGTCAGGTATGGGAACAGATTTTTGGCACTTTTCTGCCACACAAAGCCCACCTTGTCCCTGCGGTATCTTACCATTTCAGCTTCTGAATATGTGGAAATGTCTTTTCCGTCAATAGTGAGCACTCCCGCCGTTGGAGTTTCCAGTCCTCCTATCATATTTAAAAGGGTGGATTTTCCGCTGCCGGATTTTCCTATTACCGCAAGCATCTCCCCTGTTTCCACCGTCAGGTCAAGCCCCTCCAGTGCCATCACCTTTTTATCGTCTGTCTCATATATTTTTACCAGTCCATCGCAGTTTATCATCTGGTTTTCCCCCCTTTTAATTTAAATTACTATGCCGTCACTAAGCTCAAACACTTCATCTCCCAGCTCCATCAGGTTCGGATCATGCGTGGTCATAACTATTGTGATGTCCTCATCGTCTATCAACTCACGGAACAATCGCATGACTTCAAATCCAGCAGCGGTATCAAGTGCTCCTGTCGGCTCATCCGCAAAGACCACCTTCGGGCGATGAACCACAGCGCGCGCTATCGCAACTCTCTGCTGCTCACCTCCTGATAACTGATCCGGCATATGATCCATGCGCTTTGAGAGTCCGACACGCTCCAGCAGCTCTGATACTCTGTCATGCATATTCTCATTTATCACATCGTTTTTTACATCTCCAACGTCATTATCCATATCAGTCAAATTCTTCCGTATCTGACGTTTATTTTTCGCAAGTCTAAGGGCAAATTCCACATTCTCATATGCCGTCATCGTGGGAATTAGTGCTATAGACTGGAATACAAATCCCATCTCATACCGCCTTAGCATTTCCCGGTCTTTCTCGGTCATCTGCTCGAGGTTTTTATCCAGAAACTGCACACTTCCATCTGTCGGCATATCAAGCGCACTAAGGATATTAAGAAGTGTGGTCTTTCCGGAGCCGGAACGCCCTTTTAAGATGGCAAGTGTTCCTTTTTTTATCTCCATGGATACTCCGTCAAGTGCGTGGACTGTTGTACCATCTCCCGCCTTGAAATATCTTTTTATATTTTGAGCAATTATCGCATTTTCCATATGTCACGACCTCTTTTTTTACATGCTAACTATCTTCTCCAAGCCTTAGTGCCTGTGCTATCTTCATACTCTTAAGCAATCTGCTGATAACCACATAGCATACGGCTACAGCCACGAAAAGTACTCCTGCAAGCTCCAGCATATCAGATTGATAAATATATACATTTACTCCGATATTGTGTTTCTGCGGCAGATATATGATCGATATGAGCCTTACAAACATCGCTGTTGCAGTTATACCTATGCCTGCTCCCGCAAGAAGCGGCAGAAATGATAAAAATATCTGCTCGTTTAAAAGCATTGCTTTTACCTCTCTCATTCTCATTCCCATTGCGCGGTATATACCAAACTGCAGCTCCCTCTGTTTTAGTGTCATAACCCAATACAGCAAAAATCCTACTGAGCACACTATCAGTGAAAGTATAAAACTTAATGTAAACATACCGTTTGTGATCTGCACTGTTGCTGAGTTTTTATTCTCGTCTATAAGCTGCTGCGCGGATGTTAAATTTTTGTATATATCATCCACCGTTTTTCCCTTTGACAGGTTCATCCACACACTGTACGGTGTCATGCCGAACTTTTCCACAACCGTAGCATAATTTGCAACGATCAGGTATTTCTCCTGCTCGGTCACATTTCCTTCTGCATCTGTCTCATAGGTGTAACGCTCGTAGCCCGGAAAACCTTTTACTATGGCACATACCTTTACATTCTCGGATGCGTAGATCTGATCATCATCGACAGCCTCCGGTACATACCTTGAGTAATTTAAGCTGTCACCAACTTTAAGTCCCAGAGCTTTTGCCAGATTTGAGGAAATGATGACTCCGTCCGGCTCCTTTGCCAGCTCATTCAGGTAATTGAACCAGTGCGCGTCATTAATATCATCATTTTGGTCACTCTGCAATTTCGCAGTCTCACCGAATTCTTTTGTGTTTATCGCCATAAGATATGCATCCGAAATCGAACCACTGCCTGCGGAAATGTCTACCCGCTCGTCCTCAAGCACACGCGTGACCCCGTCACAGATGCCCTCATTTTTGAGCGACTCGTATTTACCGAAATCAGGCTCGTCATACATCCAGTTTACAGAGCCATCTTTATTCTTCTGTATCCTGAGTCTGAAATCTTCGTTGTATATCGCATCACAACCCACATTGTAGACGATCCGTTTTTCCATATTGCTGTTCATGGTGCGCGCCATATTCGCGTCAAAAATACCGCCAGCCACTGTCATGATAAGAAATACTGCCAGAAATCCCTGATTGTATCTGGTTCGTTTCAGCTGTAAAAATGATGCATACATTGCCGGAGAAAAACGCTTTTTAAAGAGCCTGTCCACAAGCAGAATAATAAGTCCGGTAAGTCTTACGCACAAAAGTGCCGTTGCAAATATAAAAAGCGAATTGTCGAGTATCATGACAGGATCTATACTCCTGTTCTCAAGAACAGATATCGCAAGCATACTCTTCTGCTTGTTGTAATTGTAAAGCAGATATGCTGACAGAGCCAAAAGTATAACGTCTATAAAGCATTTCTCCCAAAGAGGCTTTTTCTTTGATATTCGTTCCTTGCTGTGCTCTGATATGGCATCCTTTGATTTTTTCCACACCGGAACTGTGATAAACAGCACCATGATAACTGCCGCTGCCACCGCATAGACAAGCATCTGCCATACAAATTTGTAAGTGCCTATATCCTTTGCCGTAAATCTTAAAAATCCGTCTGTAGATGCGGCAGCCCGGCACATTATATATCCGAGTACTATTCCAAGTACACAGCCCGCAAACGCTATTATTCCCGACTGCTGTAGGTACAAAATAAATACCTGTAATTTTGTCGCACCGCGGCTTCTTAAAACAAGTATGTCATTTTCCTCGAGCGAAAGTATCTGTGCAGATATCATTCTTATAAATAAAATCAAAAGCACAAGACACGGCAGCTCCAACGCCCAAAGCATCAGCTTTATCGTCTTCTGCTGTGTAAAAAAGCGCTCCAGCGTATCACGGATGTTGTCATTGTAGAGCTTGTCAGCATCCTTAAACTGCTCCATATAACCGTCATAAAGTGAGGCATTTTCCGTGTTGATCTGCCTGTAATCCAGCATGAGAAAATCACTGTAGCTGATATTGTCCTCGCTGTAATACTGCATCATTTCGTCAAAAACATCCTGCGAAACAAATATCACATCGCCCATATCCGAAAGCGTCTTGGCCCAATATGGATCGTTTATATCTTTTTCACGGCAGATCTGTGATATGACGAAAGAAATTTCCTTTTTCCCACTGCCATCAGGTACATGTAAATAGATTTTTTCACCTGCTACAAGTCCGTAGTGATCCATTGTCTTTTCGCTTATACTGCATTCGAATGTGGCTGTGTCAGTCTGAGATTTTACAACATCCGCGTACTCCGAAAGTCCCGGCAGATATCCTATTGTAAAATAATTGTTAGGTCCTCCAAACTCTGTATCTGCGCGTCCTCCTGAGAGTGTGATAAGCTGCTGTGAGGAAACCTTGTTTATATCCACATATTCAGTCCACTTCTTTTCGTATCCTGACAGCTTATCAAGCACTGACTGCGAATCAGGATAATCTGCCACCGCATATGTTCCCTCGCGGCTCATCCGTGCTGGAAACTCATTCTGCTGTGTGGCATGATCCGTAAAAAGTCTGTCGAGTATCTGATTTCCCGCACCCTTTTCAAACATAGGGTGGCACACAAAAAGTGCTATAAACAAAGCCACTCCCATAAGCAGACACAGATTTAACCATTTTCTGTTTTTTAATTTATTAATTACGAAGCCAAACATATTTCATCGCCCTCATCAATACCGTAAAGCACAAGTGTATTGCTGCCTGATGTATAATCGCCCAATATTACCGGCTGCTTTACCACGCTGTCCCCATCAATTTTCCACACATAGTATGATATATCATCTTTGTCCATAGGATTGACCTGCTTGTGTATGATCGAAGTCGGCACCACTACCACCTTTTTAAAAGAAACATAAGAAAACTTTACAGCAGATGCCCTGGTCAGATCATCCGGTATTCCATTGTCAAGTTTTATATAAAATGCTGCATTTCCATATCCCGAATCTGTGTTTCCGGTAATATGCACACCTTTATCATCCTGATTTATATATCCCTTTTGATCAACACTACCGTAACCGGCAAAACCGATACAGCTTCCGTAGATCGTTGTACCGTCCAGCTCAAGTGATACGCGCTCTCCCACATCTGCTATATTGTCCTTATATACTTTATAGCTATTGCTATCCTTTACCTGAACCAGCAGTACGTCCGTGGAATTTCCGGTTATCTGCAGGATATCTGAGCCTTCCTCCACATTATCTCCTGCCTTGACACTCACCTTTGAAACTTTTCCGTCATTTTTGGCATATACTGAAATATTTCCTTTGCCGTCATTTCCTGCGCTTATGCTGTCATATGCTGACTGTAGCCTGGAAAGCTGATAGGTGTGGTCTGCACAGGCAAGTTTTTTCTGCAGATTCAATAATTGTAAATTCAGTTTCAACTGCTGCTCATCATATGCTGTATCCGGCTTTTCATCCTGCCGGTTATTTTCTTCTGCGCTACTACCACCTTCAGATAAATCTCTCACCTGTTTATCGTAATCAGCAATCTTCTGCGCATAGGATTCATTCTCCGAGTCGATCGCATTTTTCGCCTCTGTTATAGCAGCTTTGCCCTCTCCGGTATCCACCACGTAAAGCAGCATCCCCTTTTCTACCGTATCGTCCTGCTTCACATTGACCGATACGATCTGCCCTTCATAATCACAGGTTTCGGTTATCGTCCCTGCGTCAGATCTGCTGTAGCGCACACCGTAGTTTGCTATATCAAAGTCAGACCTTGTTACAGTATATTTGCTATACTTTGTCGGAACCTGATCTGTAGAATTATAGTAGACCAGCTCCCCCTCTTTTAAGCCCTCTGTGACCTGTGTATAGTTTTCATCAGACTCACCTGTTGTTATGATGCGTTTCTCGCGGCCGCCCTCATCATTTTTCACATAGACATATCTGGTATCGCCATCCTTATAGATGGAATCTTTTCCCACGACAAGTGCCTGATTTGCTTTTGTCTTTTCAAAATATACCGGATACATCTGTCCTGCCGTAAGAAACGGCTTTTCCCTGCTTTCCACGCACACATCCGGATATCGGTTGTTTATCTTTGAAAGTACCAAAACCTCTGATGTATATTGAGACTCAGTGACATCATATTTTTCGCCATCGACTATCACATATTTCTTGTCATAATCGCTGTATTTGTACTCATTTATGGCTGTGCCCTTTATATCCAGCACAAGGTCATCCGTATCTGAGACAATGACTATATTCTCGTATGCCGCAGCAGACCTTCCATCTGTCAGCTTCTTAGTGTAAGTGACAAGACCGCTGTGGGCTGCCTTAAGCGTTCCATCATCAACAATCTGCTGATATGAAGCCATCTGCTCATTGATCTTTTGCACTCGGTATTCGTGAAGCTGCTTATCGTACCGCTGATTTTCCTGTTCTGTGGCAATCTGCGTATTGTAATCCTCTTCTGTGCTCTCTTTTTTCTCAATCTGTTCTGTTGAAAATTCGTCCGTATCCGCAGCCTGACTCTCCCATAATTTGATCTGCGTATCCGAGATCTGAGCGGATATCTCATATGTCTCATTCTCATGCGCCAGCGCATCCTTACATTCCTGCAACTGTTTTTTTGCCTCATCCACATCACAGACTGCAAGCACATCCCCTACATTTACTGTATCTCCCGGCTCCACATATATCTGTGAAATATTTACATTGGCACTGTAGTAATTGCAGTAATCCCTCGAAACTGCGGTAGCCATCAGCACCTGCAGGGAGCCGATCGTACCGTATTCCACAGGTCTATAGGCTTCATTTAACGCTACAGGTTCTTCAAGCTTTGGTATGCTGCTTTCTGTCATTTTTCCACAGCCGCCCGCCACAAACGATACACATATCCCCAGTACTGCCAGTTTTTTTATTGATAAAAGGTTTCTGTTCTTCACTGCAAAACCACCTCATCCCCGCTTTTAAGTCCTTCTGTGATGATCCGGTAGTCTCCCACCTGATCTGCGACACTTATCCATACCGCCTGTCTGTATCCATTCTCATCCAGTGTGTATACAAAATACCTGCCATCCTTCTCATGTACTGCGTCCTTTTGCACATACACAGCATTTTCTATAGCGGGGCACGTCACTTCCATTGAAAAAATCTGTGCATCCGATACTGCCGACATGTCCGATACCGGTTCAAAAACAAGTTTTTTATCGTCCACCTCTTTTACCTTAAGTTCAAACTCTATATCAGATGCTGTTGCCGTGTATACATCACCTACATTAAAGTCATAACCTTCCGGTCTGTCAGCTTCGTAATTGCCGTTTCCGCTGATTTCTGTTATAAGATTGCTGCCCGGTTCAAAAACTCCCGCCAAAAGTGAATTGTCCATTGCTGTGATCGTACCATCCTCTGATGCCGTGATCTGATATCTCGACAGTTTTTCCTTAGCCTCATCAAGATAAAGCTGCGCAACCTCTGTATCCTTATCAAGCTGGGCTATATCGCTTGAATAATCCTGAGTATCATCGATTTTCATAATAGCCCTGTAGTGCTCTGCCAGAAGCTTATTCTGACTGATCTGCCCGCTGTAGTCCTCAATCTTTTTCTGTATCTCCCCGGATTTAAAAGCCACCAGTATATCGCCCTTTTTCACATGATCACCCACTGCCACATTTACCTTTTCAAGCGTAAGCTCCGTGTTTGTCGCACCATAGGAAAACCTGGTATAGCCCTGCGCGCTCAGACTGATGGTAGTCTGCGGTGTGAGTGAACCGCTCTGTACCGTAACTGTCTGGTATGATATTTTCTCGTAGAAAGCTCTGTCCGTCTGTGCAAGCTCCTTTTGTGCCGCCCCACATCCTGAAAACAAAATAGAGGTAATTGCAGTGGCAAGTGTCAAACGCCCTATATATTTTTTCTTTTTATTAATCATATATTTTCCACTTCTTTTCCAAATAAATATGAACCTGATCTATTATCTAAAAATGTAACTCCATGTATAAACTTTATTGCAGCCAATAACAGTATCTTATATTAGATCATCACTCCTTATGATCGTGCCGTCTATCGCATTCACATACACCGGATATCTGTCGTAGCCCTTATCCTGTTTTGACAGACACCATGCCGGAACATAAGTACATTTATCCTTGTCAGATGCATCCTTCAAACGGATATATCCGAGCTTTAGATTGTTGTAAGTGTGATTTTGTGTAAAATCATACTGATCTGAGTTTTTTGTCATGTCATCCTTGATGATCTCTTTAATAGTGTCCATTGACAAGAGTTCTACGTTTTTTGACTCATTTACAATATCAACCGGGTAAGAAACAGTAAATTCCGTCACTCCCTGATCCGTCACAATAAAGGAACTGCTGCCATATGGCATAAAATCATCATAGTTATCGGGTGTCTCCCATATATCCATATTCCGGGTGAAATCGAGTGACTTGCAAAACGCTATGCCATCCACACCCTCGCCATAATCTATGATATATCCCCAGGCTGTATCCTTTATGACGCTCTCTTTATCATCAGTTTTTACAGTATCATCACCATCCTCTATCACTCCTGCGCTCCACTCGTAGTCTGATGTTCCTATATATACCTGTGAAGCCATGCCTAATTTATTTTGAAATTCTTCTGCCTTTTTTATAGCTTCGTCTTTTGATAATGCACACTCATTATCATATGAAGATGTAGTATCTCCACCTGTAGAGCCTCCGTTAAATCCCTCTACACCTTTCTCCTCTGCAAAGGATGGTGGTCCGTAATAGCCATACTCACTATCATCGTATAATGTCCCCTCACTTCCTGCCTTAAGAGGCTGTGCTGAAATATATTCAAGAGAGCCGTCCTCAGCAATTCCAAATCTAAGCTCACAGAAAACATTACCAATATATCCCAGATACTCATTACAATCCGTATAATCTGTAGCTTTTTCACGCGTATCCAGTGCAGACGGTTCTGCCTTTTCATACTGTTCCAGCAGATCATTTTCACTTTTCATCACCCTGCTGACGCCCTCTTCTGTGATAAGTCCCGCATCAATTTCCTGCTGATACCCGGCAATCTCATTTTTTACAACCTCCATGCTGTGATATATCTCTTCTTTCGTATAATGAGGTATGTCGTGATAATATACGGTACTATAGCCAAAATAAGCCTCTATCACACTCTTTTTGAAATCGGCACCCACCTTTATATTCTTCACCTCAACAACCGACATGCTTTTGCAGTCCGGCAGGGTAATGTCTGCTGAAATATCCACATCCACACTTTTATCCGATATCTCAACAGAAAAGCTGTCATTCCATTTCGTACTGTCGTCAAATGCACTTATATCACTTCCTGCTTTTGTGTTTATATTTTCAGTTTCCATATTATAATCTACTTTTTTTCCTGAACAGCCGGTTAATGCTATTGCAAGAACCAACGCCGATATAATAACGTTTTTCCTCTTCATAGCCTCTCCTTTACAGTGAATTTTCCAAATTTATGATCGTTCCATCTATAGCGTTTACAAAGATAGCATTTTGCTCATTGGAGTCTACCATACGTGACAGTGCCCACGCCGGAACATAGCTGTATTTTCCCTGCTCACTGTCACTTCTTATCTTAAGATAACTAAGCTGTAGCTTATTGAATGACGATGCAATATCATATTTATCAGGATTTTCCGTAATCTCCGCCTTGATGATCTGCTCTATATTTTTCAGAGAAATAAGCTCCACATCCTTATAGATCTGTGTTACATTTACCGGATATTCCATCTGCACATCAATTATTCCATCATCCGTGACTGTAAGAAGTGTACTGTCAGGCAGTGTAACATCATCTATATCACTATCAATTGCTTCATACCCCGACAAATAGGTATCCATATCAAATCCATCCTTAAATGTGATTCCGTCTATGC
>OHWK01000924.1_pt1 | contig 11710 bp, 11 predicted proteins | sample 1579761 | NCBI WGS metagenome assembly OHWK01 (sample SAMEA3882516, study PRJEB24775) | human gut metagenome | biome: human-associated habitat; feature: intestine environment; material: feces | place: Netherlands | collected 2009/2010 | reverse complement strand
CATATGTCAGACGATCACTCCATCGACTATCAGGAAGGAGATCGCTTTCATCTATATAATCCATCCGAATATTGTCAAAACGATCTCGTATAGCAATTCCTTTTCCAAACATGAGTAGGCCAGCAGCAGTCAGCCATTCCTTACCCGTTGTCCGATCAAGTGCATACCCGCCAAGATTTTTCAGGAAAGTCTTATCTGTTTCTCCATTCCATATATGTTCTGGATTACGATGTTCAAACTCAATTCTATATGAGCGCAGAGAGTTCGCATCTATGTCATCCATAGTATATCCATTTAGCAGGCCACCATCATTTCCAGAATCATTTGCATCACGAAGCATCGCCTTAACTTCCTCTTCTGTACAATGATAATCTCCTTCATAATTTCTCTTAAAGCTACCCTTTAAGGGATTTCCATTGATATAAACTGGACGTTGTCTATAGTTAGCTTGCGGAACATGTATCCACATAATAGTAGCGCCCTGAATTTCACATAGTCCTACATCAGCATCTATGAGAATATTGCTACTGACCTTTTCGCTATTGAGCGTATTCCAAAAATCTTTCAAGCGTTGCTCTGGATGATGGATCGAAACAAACGAGAAGCGTTGTTCAAAATCGCACTCTTTCTGATTTTCTTCAACACCAAACAAAATAATTCCACCATCAGTATTTGCAAAAGACGAATAGGTTTCCCATACAGAGTTCGGTAGTTTTGACTCAGCTCTTTTGCACTCAAAATCAATTCGCTCACCATACTTGAGCAAATTATAAATTTCCTCTTTGTTCACATCATTGCCTTCCTTCATCGTAGTAGTTTTATTATATCAACTTTTCAAAAAGAAACAACTCTATTGCTCAAAAAAGTTCTCCCATTTATCCCCCTTGCCAGCACTCTGTTTTCCCTGTATGATAGACCACGACCCCAAATAGAGAGAGGAGAATGTTCTATGAAACGCAGAACCAGCTTCCTGCTGGCCCTGGCTTTGGTGTTCGCCCTGGTGCTGTCCGGCTGCTCTGGGGCGCCGTCGCAGGCGGCCACGGACCTGAGCGGCGTCAGCATCAGCCAGTTCCGCAGTGAAAGCCCCTGGACGGAGCTCAACGGCAATGCGCCGGAGTTTGACGCCAGTGACCTGACCCGCACGGACCCATTTGAGACGTATTCCGACCTGGACTCCCTGGGCCGGTGCGGGGTGGCCTATGCCAACATCTGCATGGAGCTGATGCCCACGCAGGAGCGGGAGCCCATCGGCCAGGTCAAGCCCACGGGCTGGCACACGGCGAAGTATGACAGCGTAGACGGCAAGTATCTCTACAACCGCTGTCACCTCATCGGGTTTCAGCTGGCAGGCGAAAACGCCAACGAGAAGAATCTCATCACCGGCACCCGCTACATGAACACCCAGGGGATGCTGCCCTTTGAGAACAAGGTGGCCGACTATGTGAAGTCGACCGGAAACCATGTGCTGTATCGGGTCACGCCGGTGTTTGAGGGCAGCGATCTCGTGGCCCAGGGCGTGCAGATGGAGGCGTACAGCGTGGAGGACCAGGGCGAGGGCGTTTGCTTCAACGTCTTCTGCTACAATGCACAGCCGGGCGTGGGCATTGAGTATGCCAGCGGCGAGTCCTGGTCGGACCCCACGGTGGGGACTGGGTCGGATTCTGTGACGACCTCGTCCGGCTCGGACACGCTGGAGACCTATGTGCTGAACACCAACTCCCACAAGTTCCACAAGCCCGATTGCAGCGGGGTGGCGAGAATTTCCGCGCAGAACAAGCAGGAAGTGACGAGCAGCCGCTCGGAGCTGATCGAGCAGGGGTATAGCCCTTGTGGGACCTGTAACCCTTGAGATCGGGGGAGCGGGCCGCAGAGGTCTGCGGCCCCTACGGGGTTAATCTTAGTTTTTGGCAGGGGTTTCGGCCCCGACGGGGTTGACCTTGGTTTTTGAGAGAATTGCGAACAAGGACACGGCATACGCCGTGTCCTTGCTCGTTTCAGAGTGAAAGATAAGAAAGATAAGATGTTGGTCAGAAGGGTGAATGACCGAAGGATCAGTCCCCGTCGTATGCTTTCTGGAAGATCGCAATGATCTGCTCTTTGGTGGCCTTTCTGGGGTTGGTGGCGGCGCAGGCGTCCTGCATGGCGTGCTCGGCCATGATCTCGAAGTCCTCCGGCTTGACGCCCAGGGAGCGCAGGTTCTGGGGGATACCCAGGTACTTGCCAAAGGTCTTCAGGGCATAGACGCAGGCTTCGCCGGCCTCGAAGGGAGACATGCCCTGGACGTTGATGTCCATGGTCTCGGCGATGACAGCGAACCGCTCCAGGTTGCCGATCAGGTTGAACTCCTGGACATAGGGCAGCAGGATGGCGTTGCAGACGCCGTGGGGCAGGTTATAGAAGCCGCCCAGCTGGTGGGCCATGGCGTGGACGTAACCCAGGGAGGCGTTGTTGAAGGCAACGCCGGCCAGATACTGGGCGTAAGCCATTTCGGAACGGGCCTTCATATAGTCGCCGTTGGCCACGGCCTGGGGCAGGTAGTGGACGATCTTGTCAATGGCCTTGATGGCAGCTGCATCGGTCAGGGGGTTGGCGGCGGTGGAGACATAGGCCTCGACCGCGTGGGTCAGCGCGTCCATACCGGTGGCAGCAGTCAGGGAGGCCGGCATGCCGACCATCAGCTCAGGGTCATTGATGGCGATGGCGGGGGTGACTCTCCAGTCCACGATGCACATCTTGACTTTACGGGTGGTGTCCGTGATGATGCAGAACCGGGTGATCTCGGAGGCGGTGCCGGCGGTGGTGTTCACGGCCACCAGGGGGGGCAGGGCCTCGTGGGCCTGGTCCACGCCCTCATAATCGGAGATCTTGCCGCCGTTGGTCGCGACCAGACCGATGCCCTTGGCGCAGTCGTGGGAGGAGCCGCCACCCAGGGACAGGATACAGTCACATTCGTTCTCATGGTAGAACTGCTCGCCCTCGACCACGTTGGTGTCCTTGGGGTTCGGCTCAGCCTTGCCAAAGACGGCGGACTGCACCCCGGCGTCAGCCAGGATCTTCTGGATGCGGGCGGTCATGGGGTTTGCGGCCAGGAAGGCGTCGGTCACGATCATGGCCTTGGTGCCGCCGATGCTCTTGATGAGGTGGCCGGTCTCCTCGACGGAGCCTTCTCCGAACACGTTTCTGCTGGGTACGAAATAATAGGTAGACATACTCTGTTCCTTTCCTTTCTGACACGAGGTCACGAGGCCAGCCACGGCGGTGGGCCGTTGGTCAGGGCTGGCGGATATGGGGAGGGCGGAGGAGCGTGGCCCCTCCGCCCGCTGCACACATTTTCTAAAGCGGCTTCTGCTTACTTCTCAGGATAGAAGCCGGAGGGAGTCTCGTTGAGGTTGATCATGATATTCTTCTGCTGGGTGTAGTGCTCCAGGATGACCTTATGGGTCTCACGGCCGATGCCGGACTGCTTGTAGCCGCCGAAGGGAGCGCCGGAGGGGATCTGGTTGTAGGTGTTGACCCACATACGACCGGTCTCGACCCCACGGGCCACGCGAATGGCGCGGTTGATGTCGCGGGTCCAGACAGCGCCGCCCAGACCGTAGACGGAGTCGTTGGCCATGGCGATGACCTCTTCCTCGGTCTTGAACTTGATGACCACGGCCACCGGCCCGAAGATCTCTTCCTGGGCCACGCGCATGTCGTTGGTGGCATTGACGATCAGGGTGGGCTTCATGAAGCTGCCGTTGGCGCAGGCGCCGTCGGTGTAAGGCTCACCGCCGCAGGCGATGGTCGCGCCCTCTTCCTTGGCCAGGTTCACATAGGACATGATCTTACGCAGCTGGCCCTGGTCGACCTGGGCGCCCATCTGGGTGTTAGGGTCCAGAGGATCGCCGACGTTCACGTTGTTGAAGGCCTTGACGGCGGCCTCCACGAACTTATCGTAGATGCCCTCCTGCACAAACACGCGGGAGCCGGCGCAGCAGACCTGGCCCTGGTTGAACAGGATGCCCAGCTGCAGGCCGTCGATGGCCATGTCCCACTTGCAGTCGTCGAAGTAGATGTTGGCGCTCTTGCCGCCCAGCTCCAGGGTGGCGGGGATGAGCTTGTCGGCAGCTGCCTTGGCCACGTCCAGGCCGACCTCGGTGGAGCCGGTGAAGGCCAGCTTCCGGAAGCCGGGGTGGTCCAGCATGTACTGGCCGGAGCGGGAACCGCCGCCGGTGACGACGTTCAGCACGCCGGGGGGCAGCAGGTGGCCGATGAGCTTGACCAGAGTCAGCACGCTCAGAGAGGTGGTGGAGGAAGGCTTGAAGACGATGCAGTTCCCGGCGGCCAGGGCGGGGGCCAGCTTCCAGGCAGCCATCAGGAAGGGGAAGTTCCAGGGAACGATCTGGCCCACAACGCCGATGGGCTCCCGCAGGATCAGGCTCATCATGTTGCCGTCCAGCACAGAGGCCTTGCCCTCTTCGACCCGGATGGCACCGGCGAAGTAACGGAAGTGGTCGGAAGAATAGGGAACGTCAATGGCCATGGTCTCGCGGATGGGCTTGCCGTTGTCCATGGACTCGATGGTGGCCAGCAGCTCGGCGTTCTCGTCGATGATGTCAGCGATCTTTTCCAGGATACCAGCTCGCTCTGCGATGCCCATGTCCCGCCAGGCAGGGAAGGCAGCCCAGGCGGCCTTGACGGCGGCATCGACATCTTCCTTGGTGGCCTCAGCACACTCGGCCAGCTTCTCGCCGGTGGCGGGGTTGTAAGCGGTGAAGACCTTCCCGTCGGAGGCGGGGACCCACTGTCCATTGATGTAGAGGTCATATCTTGCATCCAGGTTGGCTTTCATAGTTGGTGCTCCTTTCTATCTTGGCAGGGGTTTCTACGTACCCTGCATATCAGCTCGTTTATCGTTGAAATTCTGTGGAGGATCGGTTTGATCCTGCAAGAGGAAGTTTCTTTCCTTGCTTCAAGTTATACCACAGCCGAGCCGAAATGGGAAACACCGAAAACTGATAGAGCCTATCACAAAAACTTATCACTTTTTCTTATGGCTGATTTTTGGGGGATTCAGGCCTCGTTCTCCCGCGCCTCCAAATCCTCCCGGATGACCTGGAAGAAGTGGTCTGCCGCCACGCTCACGGGGGGCATTTTCCGCAGCGCCAACGTGCGGATGCGGAACGAATCCCCCTCGATGGAAAACACGCTCACGTCACGGGCGAGCTTCTGCTCCATCCCCCCCGGCAGCGGGGCGATGCCCAGGCCGGCCTGGACTAAGATGGTCGCTTCCAATAAAGTATTGACCCGCTGGACGGGATTATTCGCCAGCCCCAGGCGGGTGTAATACTCCGGCAGGGGCTGGGACTTGGCGTCGTCGCTCTGGTCCTCCACCCGGAAGATGGTCTGCCCCGTCAGCTCCTCGGACGAGACGAATTGCCGCCCTGCCAAGGCACTGTGGGGGCCGGTCATAAAGCGGACCTGCTCGCTGCTCAGCTCCAGTTCCTCATAGCCCTCGTCCAAATGCAAGCCAAAGTCCGGGACGATCACCACGTCCAGCTCCTCATCGGCCAGGCCCTGGAGCATGGCGTCCCGGCTGCCGTCCTTCAGGGTCAGGTTGGCCTCCGGGTGCATCTGCTTAAACAGCCTGAGATAGTGCGGGATGCTCTCCTGGGCATACGGCCCATGGATGCCCAGGCGCAGGTCCCGCTTCTCCCCATCGGCGATGGAGCGGGCCTGCTTCACCGCCCCGGTATACTGAGACAAAATACTCTGGCATTGCCGGGCAAAAAACGCCCCGGCGGGGGTGAGCTTCACGCTGCCGCCGCCCCGCTCGAAGAGCTTAAAGCCCAGCTCCTCCTCAAACTGTTTGATCTGCTGACTGATGGCCGCCTGGGCCACAAAGCACTCCCTGGCGGCTTTGGTAAAGTTCAGGTGTTTGGCCACGGATAGGAAATACTCGATCCTACGAAAGCTGCTCATAGAGCGTGCCTCCCCTCTGATTAAAATACAATTTCTTGCCCTTATTTTAAAAAGAATTTCGTGGTTTGTAAAGGGTGGAAGCAACTCCGATCGCTTGACAGTGTGAAGCGTTCTCTTTATAATCTTTTGTATGATAGCGATAGGAGGTGTTTGTATGCTGGATGAAAAAGACCTGCAAGCAATCGACCAGTTGATGGCCCACCGCATGAATATTATCCTGGAATCCGAGATCTCCCCCAAGCTCAATCTATTGGCCGAAGGCATGGAGATCCTACAAGAGAAGATGGCTCCCCGTTCGCGCGTTGATGAGCTAGATGAAGAAATCAAATTCTTAAAACTCATGGTCCGCCAGATGAACGAACGCATCAACAATTTAGAAAAAGCCAATTAACCAAAAAACTGCTGTCCCAAACCGAGACAGCAGTTTTTTCCTATTCAATCCCTCAAATCACACCAGATCTTCCTCGGTGATCTCCGGCTCCGCCTGCTTCTTGGCCTTGCGCTCCTCCCACTTTTTGCTCACCTGCTCCAGCAGGTCCGGGATAAGCTCCACGAGACGGTCGGCGGGGCTTTCGGTGGCGGTGTCTACGGGGAGCATTTTGACGCTCGTGCCGCTAACCACCAGGAAGCCCACGGGGATGACCTTCAGGCCCGCGCCGCCGCCGCCGCCGAAGGGGTTCTCCCCCAGGTTCTTAGGGGCCTTGCCGCCGAACTCCGAGCCGCCGGTGCCGAAGCCCAGGGAGATGCGGGAGACGGGGATGATGGTGACCTCTCCGGCGGTGATGGGCTGGCCCACCACGGTGTTGGCGTCCACGGCTTCCTTGATCTTCTGGATGGTCTCGGCCATCAATTCACTGACAGGATGATTCTTTTCCATGGGTCTCTTCCTTTCCTTGGGCGGCCATGGCAGCCGCGCGTTGCTTCGTCGTTCTTGGGGATGGGCCTGTTTTTTTCCGCTTCCGCAGGCCCCGGATCGCTTCCTTCAGGATGGGCCAGAGGATCGACAGCAGCTGGGCCACGGAGATGGAACAGGCCGCCTCCGCCGTGAGCCTGGGACGCTCGATCTGATAGTCCAGCGCCACCGACAGGTCCCGGTTCTTCACCGTAAAGTTGGCCTCCGTAAAGGCCAGCAGTGCCTCCAGCACGCCCCAGGCCTGGCCGTAGTGCATGGCTGCGTCCGCCGGGTCCGGCTCCCCCCACACCAGATGCAGGGAAAGGGTGTCGATGCGGATGGTGTGGCGCAGGTCCCCGGCCATCTCTTTGAGCTTCGGCAGTAGGTCCAGCGCCAGATCCAAGGCCCCGCCGGGGGAGAAGGCGTTTTTCAGGGTTTTGCGGCGGGACGTTTTCTTGTTCTCCTGCGGCTCGGCTGTCCGCTTTTTCTTTTTGGCGGCTTTCTTCTCGGCCTTTGCCTCCCGCTTTCTCTTCTTCTCTTCGGAGAGAGGATAGAGCGTAAGCCAGGCCGGGCCGACCCGGACCTTCACCCAGCCCCCGGTCTCGTCATACCCCGCCGCCGCGCCCAGCCGCAGAAAGGCCACGGCCAGCACCAGCAGGACCAGGACGAGCAGGATCACCAGCCCGATCATGGCGCACCCCCCGCTTCCGCCGGGATGCCCTCCGGCAGGGGCGGCAGGTCTGCCAGGTCAGACAGGCCGAAGCTCCGCAAAAACGTCTGGGTCGTGCGGTACAGCGTGGGCCGCCCCGGCGCGTCCAGCGTGCCGCAGGGCTCCACCAGCTCCCGGTCTAATAATACCCCCAGGGAGTGGGCGCTGTCCACCCCCCTGGCCTGGTCCAGATACACCCGTGTCACCGGCTGGAAGTAGGCCACAAGCGCCAGGGTCTCCAGGGCCGACGCCGAGAGCTTGTCCGGCTTTTTCCGGGCCAGCAGCCCCCGGATGACCGCCCCCCACCGGGGGGCCGAGACGAGCTGCCAGCTCTCCTCCAGCTGCACCAGACGGATGCCCCGCGCCTGGGTCTCATAAAACGCGGCCAGCGCCTGGCAGGCCGCAAGGATCTGGTCCTCTTCCGCGTCCAGGGCCTGGGCCAATCGCGCTGTGGGCACCGGCTCTCCCAGGGCGAAGAGGATGGCCTCCACGGCCCGTTCCCGTTCTGCCTGTTCCACAGGGCATCCCTCCTTCCGATGGTTTGTTGGTTCAAGTGGGGAGCAAGAATATCTCCGGGTCCTCCCGGTCCCCCGACAGATGGACCCGCCCGCCCCGGCACAGCTCCAGCAGCGCCAGAAACGCCGCCGTGGCTTCCGACCGGCTCCGGCTGGTGCGGAGGATCTCCCCCAGCCGCAGCGGCCCACGCTGCTCCAGCAGGGCCAGGACTTGGGCGGCCTTGTCCTCCACCCGGTACGGCTCCGGCCGCACCACGGCCTGGAACTCCGCCAGGGCCGGGGGGATGGCCAGCTTCTGCCGCGCCTGCCAGGCGTTCAGGGCGCGGGTCAGATCGGACGGCTTGTGTTCATAGCGATAGACCCGCTGGAAAAACACGTTCTCCGGGGGCTTGGGGAAGCCTGCGCTCCCCCGCTGCCAAAGGGCTTCCAGCCGGGGCAGGACGGCCCGGACCCGCTGGGCGGACGCATGCCGCTGGCGGGCCTCCAGGGAGGCGATGAGCGCCGCCATTTCCGCCTGGGCTTCCTTGTCCTCCTGGGACAGGAGCATCCGGGTCTTGAGCAGCATCAGGTGGGAGGCCATGGCGATGAACTCCCCTGCCACCGCCAGGTCCAGCGCCCGTCTCGTCTCCATCCAGGCCAGAAACTGCTCTAAGATACCCGCCAGGGGAAGGTCTCGAATGGCGATCTTGTTCTTTTTCAGCAGGTGTAGGATGAGGTCCAGCGGCCCCACAAAGTCTTTCGTGGCCTCGGCCCCGTCCTTCACGATGCCCTTGAAATGATAGACCGGTCGCTCCATTTTGCGTCCTCTCCCTCACCGGGTCAGCAGGGAGAGCATCCCCAGGTAGGCAAAGTTCGCACCATTCAGCATTGCGTTCAGGACCAGGTTCCGGGCGGCCATCAGGAACCCGTCCAGCAGGCCGAACCACAGGGCGGCCATCAGCACGATCATGCCGTAGCGCTCCAGCTGCATCCAGCGGCCGTACCACCGGTCCGGCAAAAACATGGCCAGCACCTTCGAGCCGTCCAGCGGCGGGAAGGGGATGAGGTTGAAGATGCCCAGGCCGATGTTCAGGCTGATGAGCAGGGAGAAGAAGGTCAGCGCCAGGCCCAGCCCCGTGCTCTCCCCCTTCACCTGGGCCACGGCGAAGAGCATACTATAAATGATCGTAGACACATACGCCAGCACAAAGTTCGAGGCCGGCCCCGCCAGAGCGGTGATGGCCATGCCCTGCTTGGGCTTTTTGAAATACCGGGGGTCCACCGGCACGGGCTTGGCCCAGCCGAAGCCCACTGCGATCATCATGATCAGGCCAAAGGGGTCCAGGTGGCGCAGGGGGTTCAGAGAGAGCCGGTGGCTCTGCTTGGCGGTGGGGTCGCCCAGATGATAGGCCGCCAGGCCGTGGCTGACCTCGTGGATCACCAGGCACAGCAAAACGGCCGCGATGCGCAGGATCATCTGCCCCATGCTGGACCAATCCACCCCCTGGGCCAGCTGTGAAAACATACCCATAGTTCAGTTACTCCTTGATAGGATAAGTATAGCAGAAACGCGCCCTGTTCACACATGTCAGGGCAGTTTTTGCCAGCAGGATACTAAATTATAGCAAAAAAACGACCGCCTGACAAGCAGGCGGCCGTGAGAGCGCTTGGTCAAATGGTCAGGAAGCCGGCTCAGTCCTCCTGCACCTGCGCCAGGGTCCGCAGGAACGCCTTGCCATACTTCCGGGCCTTCACCTCGCCCACGCCGGAGACCTCCAAAAAGCCTTCCAGATCGGTCGGGCGGCGGCGGGCCATGTCGGCCAGCGTGGCGTTGGAGAAGATGACATACAGCGGCACCCCCTCCCGCTCGGCCAGGTCCCGGCGGGTCTGCTTCAGGGCCGTCAACACGCGCTCCGCTCCGTCGGAGAGCGGGGCACCCGGCGCGGAGGCGGACCGCTTGCGGGGCGCGGCAGTCTCGGCCGCCTGGGTCATGGAGACCGGTTTGCCGTGAAACAAAACCGCTCCGGAGGCCGGGGTAAAGCGCAGGGTCTTGTGTCGGGGTTCCGTGGTCACCACCCCCGCCTGTTCCATGGCGTCCAGATAGTCCCGCATGGTCTTTTTGTCGGTACCTTTCATAATGCCATACGTAGAAAGGGCATCCAGCCCCAGCTCCAGCACCCGTTTGTCCTTGCTGCCCAACAGGGTGCGGATGATGAGGACTGCCCCCACATAATACCCCAGCTTCGCCTGCGCCCGCTTGATGCAGGATAAGATCATCTGCGCCTGGCGGGTGATGTCCACCTGGACAAACGACCGGCGGCAGTTGCCGCAGTTGCCGCACCGTGCCTCATGCCGCTGGCCGAAGTAGTCCAGAATATGCCCCCGCAGGCAGCGAGACGTTTTGCAGTAGCCCACCATGGCCTCCAGCCGCTGGTAGTCCCGCGCCTGGATCTCTTCCAGCTCCGCCGGGGTGAGGGCCTCGTTGTTGTCCCCGCTCTGGTGGATGAAAAACTCGGCAGTGGCTACGTCTCCCTGGGCGAAGAGCAGGATGCACTCTGCCGCCTCCCCGTCCCGCCCGGCGCGGCCGGCCTCCTGGTAATAGGCCTCCAGGCTCTTGGGCATGTTGAAGTGGAAGACATAGCTGACGTTGGACTTGTCGATGCCCATGCCAAAGGCGTTCGTCGCCACCATGACAGGGGCGCGGTCAAACTGAAAATCGTCCTGGTTCTGCCGCCGCTCGGCCTCGCTCAGGCCCGCGTGGTAGCGGGTGGCGGGGATGCCCCGCTGCCGCAGATGGTCGCAGACCTTTTCCACGTTGGCGCGGGTGGCGCAGTAAATGATGCCGCTGCGCCCGGCCCGGTCCTCCACCAGCTGGGTCAGCAGCGGGAGCTTCTGGGTGGGCCGCCGGACCTCGAAATAGAGGTTGGGCCGGTCGAAGCCCGTCACGATCTTCACCGGGTCGATCAGCTCCAGCCGCTGGACGATGTCCGCCTGGACCTCCGCCGTAGCCGTGGCCGTAAAGGCCGACACCACCGGGCGGTGGGGCAGCTTGGCCACGAAGTCGGGGATCTTTAAGTAACTGGGCCGAAAATCCTGCCCCCACTGGGACACGCAGTGGGCCTCGTCCACGGCGATCAGCGCGAGCCGCGCCGTACGGGCGAACTCGGCGAAGCGCGGATCGGCCAGGCGCTCGGGAGCCACGTACATGAGGTCGTAGGCGCCCTCGGCCGCCCGGCGCAGCACCTCGGCCTGCTGTCCGGGCGCCAGCGTGGAATTCAGGTACGCCCCGCGGATGCCCGCTTCCTGCACGGCCCGAACCTGGTCGGCCATGAGCGACACGAGCGGGCTCACGACGAGCGCCATGCCCTCCATGACGACGGCCGGCACCTGGTAGCACACCGACTTGCCGGCACCGGTGGGCATGACTGCCAGCACATCGCGACCGGAAAGGAGCGCCGAGACCACTGCCTCCTGCCCCGGACGGAACGCGTCGTAGCCGAAACGGCTCGCCAGCACAGCCCGTGCCTGCTCCATCTTCTGATCCATGAACGTTCCCCGCCTTCGGTCGCCTCGTCTTTTGCAAGCCAGTATAGCGGGTATCGGCTCTGCCGTGGTCGCGGCAAAGCCGTCCCAAAACCGTCATCGGTTCCC
>OHWK01000912.1_pt1 | contig 11811 bp, 8 predicted proteins | sample 1579761 | NCBI WGS metagenome assembly OHWK01 (sample SAMEA3882516, study PRJEB24775) | human gut metagenome | biome: human-associated habitat; feature: intestine environment; material: feces | place: Netherlands | collected 2009/2010 | reverse complement strand
GCGGCGCTCACCTTTGCAGCATCCAGTATTATCTGCGCTTTTGGCTTAGCAGCTGTCGCACCTCGCTCGCCGTATCGGCACTTAGAATTATGCGGTATTGCCATAAAAATAATTATACGCGATTTTGCCCAGCCCTGCAAGCTTTTGTGTAATTTGTCCATAAATGCGTCCGGCATACTATTTGACAATGCCCTCGCTGCGCCTTATAATAGATTTAATTGCAATGTCGTAGTTTGATTCAGGACCCGGTTGCAGCCTTTCGGCTGAACTCTTCGCGTCCAAACCGTGATTCAGTAAATCGGCACAGTGCCGTACAAATTTTACATGCGACAAAACATCACGTCCGGGGTACGGTGCTTACCGTGTGTGTAACCACCAACCCTGGCCGAATACAATATGGAGGTTATGCAATGGAAGATCACAACAACGAAAAACGCCCCCGCCAGCAGGGCCGCAGCAATTACACCCGCCGTGCCCCGCGCGCAAATAATAATAACCAGAACCGCAAACCCGGTGCGCCTGCCCCTGCGGCCAGCGCCCCGCAGGCAGCAGCGGAAAAACCACAGCCCCAGCACCGCAAGCCGCAGCGCCGCCGTGCCCCGCAGCCCCAGCAGGCTGCAGCGAGCAATGCGGTGAATGCAGCAGCTCCGGCCCCGGTGCAGCGCCCCCGCAGCCCGCAGCGCCGCAGCTATAAGCAGCATTATTATGATGCTTCCACCCCGGCTGTTCCCATGCACATCTGCCCGCTGGGTGGCCTGGGCGAAGTTGGCAAAAACATCACCCTGTATGAATGCCAGGGCGATATGATCCTGGTGGATTGCGGCCTGGTGTTCCCGGATTCCGATATGTTCGGCGTGGACCTTGTCATTCCGGATTTCACCTATGTATTGGAAAATAAGGACCGCATCAAGGGCCTGTTCATTACCCATGGCCACGAAGACCATATCGGCAGCCTGCCGTATCTGCTCAAAAAGTTCAACGTGCCCATTTACACTGCACGTTTGACCATTGGCCTGATCAAAAACAAACTGGAGGAGCACGGTCTTGCCTCCAGTGCAGAGTTCCATGAGATCCGTCCCCGCCAGAAAGTGCGCCTTGGCTGCTTTACGGTGGAGCCCATCCATGTCAACCACTCCATCCCGGATTCTCTGGCGTTTGCCATTGACTGCCCGGCAGGCATCGTGCTGCATACCGGCGACTTCAAGATCGACTACACGCCGCTTTCCGGCGATGCCGTTACCGACCTTTCCACCATTGCGGAGTATGGCCGCCGCGGCGTGCTGGCTTTGCTGGCGGATTCTACCAACGCGGAGCGCCCCGGCTTTACGGCAACCGAGCAGACTGTGGCCGAAGGGGTGCGCAGCCTGTTTGCCCGCGCCAAAAACCGCCGCATTATCGTGGCAACCTTTGCTTCCAACATCTACCGCATCCAGCAGATCATTGACCTGGCCATTGAGTATGGCCGCAAGGTGGCCGTCAATGGCCGCAGCATGGTTTCCAACACCGAAATGGCGCGGGAGCTGGGGTATCTGCATGCGCCGGATAATGTGCTGATCGATATCGAGGAGATCAACAAATACCCGCCGGAAAAGGTTGTCCTTATCACCACCGGCAGCCAGGGCGAACCGCTGTCCGCTCTGTCCCGTATGGCGCAGGCCAGCCACCGTACCGTCAAGGTCGGCCCCACTGACTTTATCATTATCTCGGCCCGCCCCATCCCCGGCAACGAAAAGACCGTGACCAAGGTGGTCAACGGCCTTCTGGCCCTGGGTGCAGAGGTCATTTACGAAAACATGTACGATACCCATGTTTCCGGCCACGCCTGCCAGGAAGAGCAGAAGCTGATGCTGACTCTTGCCCACCCGCAGTATTTCCTGCCGGTTCACGGCGAGTTCAAGCAGCTCAAGCGCCACGCCGAAACGGCGGAGCACCTGGGCTATATCCCCAAGCAGAATATTTATATTGCTGAAAATGGCCAGAACATCCGCCTTTCCCGCGATGGCATGGCAGTGGAGGGCACTGTGCCCGCCGGTGCCGTGATGGTGGATGGCTATGGCGTGGGCGATGTGGGCAATGTGGTCCTGCGTGACCGCCACCACCTGTCGGAGGACGGTATCATCATCGTTACCGCAGCCGTGGATGGCAGCACCGGCCAGCTGCTTTCCGGCCCGGACCTGGTTTCCCGCGGCTTTGTCTATGTGCGGGAAAGCGAGGAGCTGATGGACGGTGCCCGCGTGCAGGTTGAAATGGCCCTTGACTGCAGTATGGCGGATAACATGCACGACTGGGCCAGCGTGAAATCCCGCGTGCGGGAGGCGCTTTCCAGCTATATCTACCGCAAAACCAAGCGCAGCCCCATGATTCTGCCCATTCTGATGGAAGTTTGATCCAAACCATATCTGACCGTGACCGCCTGCCCCACATTGCAGGCACCGAGGAACGATGATGAAAAACAAGCTGAGACGTGATATCTTTGTCATTATCTTTTTGCTGCTCGTTGCGTGCATCGCTCTGGCTGTGCCGCTGGCGTTCAGCAACCCGCGCTGGCTGCTGGCACCGGCGCTGCTTGTAGTGTTTGCGTTGGTGGTGGCGGTGCTTGGCATCCGCCGGCTGCGGCGCTTTGTGGCCGATATGCTGTGCGGGACCAACTTTGAGGGCAGCAAGACCCAGTATTCGCTGGCGGATTTTTCCATCCCCACTGCCCTGATTACCGAAGGTTCCGTGGTGTGGTATAATCCGGCCTTCCGGGAGCAGATCCTGGCGGGGCAGGATGCCCTGCTGGCTGCACCGGACCGCCTGATGACCGGCATTGACCTTTCCGTCTGTGCCCGCGCCCACGGCCAGGACCTGACCATTGACGAAAACCGCTACACGGCCTATGCCACAACCAGCCGCAGCAGCAAAACGGGCACATTGCTGTTTTTGGTCAACGATACGTTCTACAAAAACACGCTGGATGAATACACTGCCAGCCGCCCGGCTTACCTGATTATTGGGGTGGACAGCTATGACGAGCTGTTCAACGATATGAAGGACTCCGAGCAGGCGCACGAGCTGGAGGCCATCAACACCCTGCTGGAAGAATACATCGGCCGCACGACCGGTTTCCTGCGCAAGGTGTCCAACAGCCGCTATATTGCGGTGGTGGAAGAGCGGGATATCCGCTGGATGATGGAAGAACGCTTTGATATTCTGGATAAAGTGCGTGCGTTGCACCCCGGCGGAATGCTCACCCTTTCCATCGGCGTAGGCCATGGCGGCGCTACTATGCAGGAATGCCAGGAGATGGCCCGCGAAAGCATTGATATTGCCTTGGGCCGCGGCGGCGACCAGGCTGCCGTGAAAACAGTCGATGGCTTTGAGTTCTTCGGCGGCATTTCCCATGGTGTCGAAAAGCGCAGCCATGTGCGCAGCCGCATCATTGCCAACGCCCTGGCAGACCAGATCCGCCAGAGCGACAGCGTCATCATCATGGGCCACCGCCAGAGCGATTTGGATGCCATCGGCTCCGCCATCGGTTTGCTGCGCATGTGCAAAATGTGCGATGTGCCTTCGGTCATCGCAGTGCGCAGCAAGGCAACGCTGGCGGGCCAGCTGCTGGATGTATTCAACAAAGCAGGGGAGAACCACAACTTTATTGAGCCGGAAGAAACCTATAAGCTCATCACCCCCAAAACCCTGCTGATCGTAACCGATACATACCAAAAGCGCCTGCTGGAAGACCAAAAGATTTACGAAAAATGCAGCCGCGTGGTTGTTATCGACCATCACCGCATGGCGGTAGGGCATATTGATAACCCGATCCTTTTGTATCATGAACCCTTTGCTTCCAGCGCCAGCGAGCTGGTGTGTGAACTGCTGCAATTCATGCCCGCCCAAAACAACATCACTCAGTTGGAAGCCCAGGCGCTGCTGTCTGGCATCATGCTGGATACCCGCAGTTTTGCGCTGCATGTCGGCGTGCGTACCTTTGAGGCTGCCGCCTGGCTGCGCAGCCGCGGGGCCGAAACCGCCGCGACCAAGCGCCTGTTCAATATTTCCAAAGAAGAATACGAAGCCCGCGCCGCTATTGTGGAGGGCGCTTACCTCTACAAAGGCTGCGCTATCGCCACTTCGGATGAGCTTGACCCCGCCATGAGTGTGGTTCTGCCCATGGCAGCCAATGACCTGCTGACCATCAACGGCGTGGATGCCAGCTTTGTGGCAATCGCCAAAAACGGCGGTGTCAACATCTCCGCCCGCAGCATGGGTGCGCTGAACGTACAGGTCATTCTGGAGCCCTTGGGCGGCGGCGGCCACCTGACGATGGCCGGTGCCCAGCTGCGTGATTGTACCGTAAAAGAAGCCGAAGCCCGCATCCGCGCGCAGATCGACGAATACCGCGCCAACCAGGAATGCCAGGAAGAACTGGTGGGTGCAGTTTAACAAATTAAATTATCAGCGAATCCCTGCCAATGGCAGAAAATTATATCAATTACTACATAGAGAGGGGAACCACCACGATGAAAGTTATTCTCAAACAGGATGTCAAGAGCATTGGTAAAAAGGATGAAATCCATGAAGTGTCGGACGGTTACGCCCGCAACTTCCTGTTCCCGCGCGGTCTGGCTGCAGTGGCCGATGCTGACGCTGTGAACACCGCCCGCACCAAGAGCGAAGCCAAAGCCCACCATGAAGCCGAAGCTAAGGCTGCTGCTGAAGAACTGGCTGCCAAGATCAAGGGCCAGATCGTTTCTGTCAAGGTCAAGGGGGGCGCTTCCGGCAAGCTGCACGGCAAAGTGACCGCAAAGGAAGTTGCCGAACAGTTGTACAAGCTGACCGGCACCGAAATCGACAAGAAAAAAATCGAAATGCCCGCCAGCATCAAGGAGTTTGGCAGTTATGATGCCAAAGTCCGCCTGCATGTGGGTGTTGTGGCCGCGTTCAAGGTCAAGGTCGAGGAGGCTCCGCTGTAATTGGCAGGGGGTCTTGTAATTACATTCCAACAAAAACGGCAGGGAGGTGCCTGAATGGCAAACAATGAATTAAGCTTGTCCAGCCTGGGCATTCAGCTGCCGTATAACATGCAGGCGGAACAAAGCGTGCTTGGCGCAGCGCTGATGGATGAAACCATCCTGAACCGCCTGATCACCGAGATGGACCCCGATATGTTCTATTCGGAGCAGAACCGGGCCGTCTATGAGGAAATGCGCCGCCTGTTCAGCGAAAGCGAAGCGGTGGACGTTATCACTCTGGTGGACTCTCTGGCTCAGAACGGTGTGTTCAAGGGCGCAGATGATGCCAAAGTGTACATTACCCGCATTGCGGAAACCGTCCCGGCGATTTCCAACGTTGATTCTTACATCAAGATCGTCAAGGAAAAATATCAAACCCGCCGTCTGATCGAAGCAGCCCGCGATATCCTGCAGCAGTCCAGCGAGGAATCCGATTCTGACCTGCTGCTGGAAAGCGCCGAGCAAAAGCTGTACGATATCCGCAACGGCCAGGACCGCTCCGGCGTTAAAACCATTCAGGAGTCTATCCTGGAAGTTATTGATACCATGCAAAAGCTGTCCGGTGCGGACCGCGATAAATTTGCCGGTATCCCCACAGGCTTCAACTATCTGGATAATATCCTGACCGGCCTTGGCCGTTCGGACCTGATTATTCTGGCGGCCCGCCCCGGTATGGGCAAAACCAGTTTTGCGCTGAACATTGCTACCAATGTGGCCCGCCTGCAAAAGATACCGACCGTCATTTTCAGCTTGGAAATGACCTGCGAACAGCTGACCGACCGCATCCTTTCCAGCACCGCAGGCATTGACAGCCAGGCATTCCGCACCGGCCGCCTGAACAACTCCGACTGGAACGACTTTGCCAATGCAACGTCACTGTTGTATAACGTTCCCATTTACATGGATGATTCCTCCGGTATTTCGGTGCCGGAAATCAAGGCAAAAATCCGCCAGATCAACCAGGACCCCAAACGGGATAAGATCGGTCTGGTCATCATCGACTATTTGCAGTTGATGCAGTCCGCCAAGCGCACCGAAAGCCGCGTGCAGGAAATCAGCGATATCACCCGGAACCTGAAAATTATGGCCAAGGAACTGAACGTTCCTGTCATTGCGCTGTCCCAGCTTTCCCGTGCTGCCGAAAAAACAGCGGGTCGCTCGGACCACCGCCCCCAGCTTTCAGACCTGCGTGATTCCGGCTCTATCGAACAGGATGCGGACGTGGTGCTCTTCCTGTACCGCGCTGCCTATTACAATTCCCAGAACGGCGAAACCGAACAGGCGAACGAAAACGAAGCCGAATGTATCGTGGCCAAAAACCGCCATGGCGAAACCAGTGTGGTCCGCCTTGGCTGGGATGGCGCCCATACCCGGTTCAGCAATCTGGACGAGATCCATGAACAGTACTGACGCAGACAATTCATTACAAAACCCAGTAAACACGATGGAACAAACCTTGCTGGCCTATTGCCGCCGGCAGGGTTTGTTTCGGTTGGGGGACCGTGTCATCGTTGCCTGCTCCGGCGGGGCGGATTCGATGGCGCTGCTCTGTTTTCTGCTGCGCTGCAAAGCGGAACTTGGCATCACCGTCATGGCGGCCCATGTGGACCACGGAATCCGGGGCGAAGCTGCCCATGCGGATGCCCGCTTTGTGGCGGAGTTCTGCCGCACGCATCATGTGCCGTTCTTTTTGTACGATGCCGCTGCCAGCGGGGTGCAGATTCCCCCAAACCCCAGCGAGAACTGGGCACGCAGCCTGCGCTATACCTGGTTTGATGCGCTGGCCGCACAGCAGCATGCCTGCATTGCCACAGCGCATACGTTATCTGACCAGGCGGAAACGGTGTTGTTCCGCATGGCGCGCGGTACCGGCCTGCACGGCATGGCGGGTATTCCGGCGGTACGGGGCGTGTACCGCCGGCCATTTTTGTGCCTGACAAGGAGCGATACCACGGCATACTGCGCCGCCCTTGGGCAACACTATGTTCAGGACGAAAGCAATTTCAGCGATGCCTATGCCCGCAACCGTATCCGCCATTATGCTGTTCCGGCGCTGCAAACCATCAATCCGGCGGCAGAGCGGGCCGTGGGGCGGCTGTGCAACCAGCTGCAGGAGCTGAACATCTGGCTGGAAAACCTGGCCGAAAAACTGCTGGCGCAGGCTGCCTGCGGGGGCGGGTACAGCATCCCGATTCTTGCCGCGGCGGATGCCCCGGTGCTGGCTGCTGCCCTGCGCATGCTGGCAGCCCGCGCGCGTGACCCTGAAGAAAAATATGTGCAGGCTCTTGCGGCCATTGTTCGGCAGGGCAGCGGTGCGGTACAGCTGACGCCGGATGCCTGCTGGACCGCGGCAAACGGCATTTTGTACTGCCGCTCAGTGCTAAAAATGCAGCCGGAAGCCATTCCCGCGCCGCACCAGCTGCTAAAAACCGGCGTTTACTGCCTGCCAGGGGGCTATGAGCTGGAGATTCAACAACTAAATTATGAAGTTTTTTTGAAAAATCCATCATTTTTGAAAAAAGACTACACCTATTGTGCAGATTATGCTAAAATAAATAAGAATATTTTTGTGAGGACCCGCCAACCCGGCGATACGTTCCGCCCGGCGGGACGTCACGTTGGCAAAACGCTCAAAAAATATCTGAATGAGGCAAAAGTTCCTGTGGCTGAACGGACGCTGATGCCGCTGCTGGCCTGCGGCAGCCAGGTGCTTTGGCTGTGGGGGGCAGGCTTTGCGGACGGTTTGTCCCCGGATGATGGGACAAAGCAGATCCTGTTGATTCGGCAAAGCCGCCAGCCTGCGGCCCCGGAGCAGGAGCAAGATCATAATATTGGAGGAACAGATCATGCATGATATGAACAATGATATCGCCAAGGTTTTGATTTCGGAAGAGCAGCTGCAGGCCAAGGTGGCTGAATTGGGGGCACAGATCAGCCGCGATTACGAGGGCAAAGATTTGTTGCTGGTGTCTATCCTGAAAGGCTCCGTGGTGTTCATGGCCGATTTGATGCGCGCCATCACGGAACCCTGCAGCATTGACTTTATGGTGGTTTCCAGCTATGGCGGTGCCAACACCACTTCTACGGGCCTTGTCAAGATCGTCAAGGACCTGGATCAGGATCTTTCCGGCAAGGATGTTCTGATCGTGGAGGATATTCTGGATACTGGCGTCACGTTGTCTCACTTGGTGCCCATGCTGAAATTGCGCCGCCCCAACAGCGTGCGCCTGTGCACCATCCTCAGCAAGCCCAGCCGCCGCAAGGTGGATATTGAGCCGGACTACTGCGGTTTTGAAGTGCCCGATGAATTTGTTGTGGGCTATGGCCTTGACTATGACGAAAAGTACCGCAACCTGCCGTATGTCGGCGTGTTAAAACCGGAAGTATATTCCAAATAAAATTCTGTCTTGGCAGAATAACCAATCGCCCGCCGTTTTGGCGGATTTTGACAGGGAGTTGATTTTTTGCAGCACAAACCGCGTTTCAGCGGCATTATCATTGCCGCTGTCCTGATGGTGGCAGCACTCGTGATGATCTCCAGCTATTCCAGCCTGTTTGCCTCCAGCAAGAGCACCATGATGTTGTCCGAAGCCATGGGGTACTTTGAATCCAATCAGGTCACCTACTTTAACCTGGACCTGAACACCGGCGTTATCGAGATGAGCGTGAAAGAAGGTGAACATCCGCTGCCGGAATCCGGCACGTCCAGCGAAACATCCAACGGCCTGCTTGCAGAAATTTACGGCGATGACACCGATGCTTACGCCCCAAAGAACGGCGGGGCAGCGGTCATTACCTACAAGCTGCCATATCCTTCTTATTTCCTGCAATTCTACCTCAAGGATTATATCGACCAGTATAATGCAGCCAACCCGGATGCGCCCATGCAGTACGATATGGTCGCCGTTAAGACCAACGTGCCCTGGTTTGAGATCATCCTGTACGCCTTTATGATCGGCAGCGTGGTGCTGCTCTTCATGTCCATGTACCGCGGCGGTGCCGGTGGCGGCGGCCTGATGAATGTTGGCCGTGCCAAGGTCAAGGACCAGCAGGAAGGCCAGCGCAAGGCAACCTTTGCCGATGTTGCCGGTGCGGATGAAGAAAAGGCTGAACTCCAGGAAGTGGTTCAGTTCCTGAAAGCACCGGAAAAGTTCAACTCCCTGGGGGCGCGCATTCCCCACGGCGTTCTGCTTGTCGGCCCTCCGGGCACCGGCAAAACGCTGCTGGCCCGTGCCTGTGCAGGCGAGGCCGGTGTTCCGTTCTATGCCATCTCCGGTTCCGACTTTGTGGAAATGTATGTCGGCGTCGGCGCATCCCGTGTGCGCGATCTGTTTGAAAAAGCCAAAAAGACAATGCCTTCCATCATCTTTATTGATGAGATCGATGCCGTGGGCCGTCAGCGTGGTGCCGGCCTTGGCGGCGGGCATGACGAGCGCGAGCAGACCCTGAACCAGCTGCTGGTTGAGATGGACGGCTTTGACGCCAACGACGGCGTTATCGTGATGGCTGCCACCAACCGCGCCGATATTCTGGATAAGGCTCTGCTGCGCCCCGGCCGTTTTGACCGTCAGGTTTATGTTGGTCTGCCGGATGTGAAGGGCCGCGAGGAGATTCTGCGCGTTCACACCAAGAACAAGCCCCTTGGCCCCGATGTCAGCCTGAAAACCATCGCCAAGTCCACCGCGGGCTTCTCCGGTGCCGACCTGGAAAACCTTGTCAACGAAGCCGCCCTGCTGGCTGCGCGCAAGGGCAAAAAGGCCATCACCGAACCCGAAATCGAGGAAGCTTCCATCAAGGTTGTGGCTGGCCCCGAAAAGAAGAGCCGCGTTGTGACCGATGCCGAAAAGCGCCTGACCTCTTACCACGAGGCCGGCCATGCCATTACCGGCTATTTCTGCAAAACGCATGATCCCGTGCACCAGATCAGCATTATCCCGCGTGGTTCGGCAGGCGGCTTTACCATGTATCTGCCGGAAAAAGACCCCAGCTATGTGACCAAGACCGCCATGAACGAGAACATTGTCTGCCTGTTGGGCGGCCGTGTGGCGGAGCAGCTGGTGCTGGATGATATCTCCACCGGTGCTTCCAACGACCTGCAGCGTGCCACGGATACCGCCCGCGCCATGGTGACCCGCTATGGCTTCTCGGAGCGCATGGGCCCGGTGGTTTATGGCACCGACCCTGGCGAAACCTTCCTTGGCCGAGACTTTGGCCAGGGCAAGGGCTATTCCGAAAATACGGCGTCCGAAATTGATAATGAGATCCGTGATATCATGGATGAATCTTACGAGACGGCCCGCCGCATTTTGACCGAGCACATGACTGAGCTGCACCGTGTGGCCGGTGTGCTGATGGAACGCGAAAAGATCAGCGGCGAAGAGTTTGACGCCCTGATGAAAGGCGAAAACCTGGCACCCTTTGGGCTGGATACCCCCGCGCCTGCCGCAGCCCCTGCATCGGCAGAGCAGCCCGCCGCGCCGGAACAGCCCTCCGAACCGTCTGATGAAAATTGAGGCAAGGTGAAACACAATGGATCAAAATTTTTCCCTGATGGCGCAATCCCGTGCCAATTATTACACTGCCGGCAGCCCGGTCCAGTTTGTCCGTGTTGAGCTGCTGAAAGGGGATGTCACGGGTGAAGTTGCGGTCTGCCTGACCTTTAAGAATGTTGGCACAGAACCGCTGACAGGCTTTATCATCCACTTCAAGTGCAAAGATGCTTCTGGTCAGATCCTGTGCGAGGATGATTTCTATTATGAGCAGCTCAATGTGCAGCCCGGCGAACTGTTTGGTGCCGATGACGCTGTGTTTGTCAGCGATACGCCGGTTTCCAGCGTGGAAATTGAGCAGGACCGTGCTTTCCTGAACGGCCGTGGAGTGGATCTGCGTAATTATAAGCGTGTCCGCCTGCAGGCCCCCCGTGTGCTGCCTGGCTCTATTGCCCGCACACTTCAGACCCGCACCAACAATAAGATGCTGACCTGCGTCCCGCAGGATACCGAAAACGGCTGGTTCTGCGCCTGCGGCGCGTTCCACCCCAACGAGGAAGCTGCTTCCGTCTGCAGCGAGTGCGGCGGCGACCGCGCTTACATCAAGGCAACCCTGACCCGCATCCTGGAGGAAGCCCGGCAGGCCGCCGAACAGCAGCAGCGCGAAATCAACGCCGTGGCCAATGGCGTTGACCCCGCAGCAGCCCAGGCCGCTGCCACCGCCGCCGCGGCTCAGGCAGCCATCAGCCAGGAACCCACCGCACAGTTTACCCCGCCCGCCCCGGCCCAGGAACCGGAAGAAGAGGACGAGGACGACGAAGCAACCAACGCCGAAATGGACCGCGTGCGCCGCTATGTCCCCAAAGGCCATCTGTTTGCCGATGAAGAGGATGAAGAGGACGAGCATACCCGCATGTTTGATGATGAGGAAGAGGAAAGCGACGATGACGAAGAACCCCGCCGTGGCCGTTATGCGGACGATGACGAGGAGAGCGAGGACGATGTAATGGCCGAGCGTATCATCCATTGGGCACCGCCCATCACCGCAGTGGTCTGTGCGCTCATCATTGCTGTGTCGCTGATCTACCACTTTGTCATCGCCTGATCGCCTGCTGTTTATCGGCAAAGGCGGGCTGACCCGCTGATATTTATCCGGGCAGGATAAAGCAAAATAAACCAAAACCAGCCGCCGGGCAGGGGAAAATCCCTGAAGCCGGCGGCTGGTTTTCTATTTGTTCTATTCCGTGTCTGTGCTTATTGCTGCCATCAGGAATATAGGGCAATACCGCATAATTCTAAGTGCCGATACGGCGAGCGAGGTGCGGCAG
>OHWK01000911.1_pt1 | contig 11818 bp, 12 predicted proteins | sample 1579761 | NCBI WGS metagenome assembly OHWK01 (sample SAMEA3882516, study PRJEB24775) | human gut metagenome | biome: human-associated habitat; feature: intestine environment; material: feces | place: Netherlands | collected 2009/2010 | reverse complement strand
AACGCGAGGAAGCGGTCCTCGCGGCCGGTGAAGCCCATCATCGCGCTTGGCAGCAGGGTGGAGGAGTTCGTGCACAGGATGGTCTGCTGCGGAAGGATGTCCCTGATCGAGGAGTAGAACGCGTCCTTCTCGTCGATGATCTCGGCGATGGCCTCGATCACCAGGTCCGCGTCGCCGAACGCCTCCTGCAGGTCGGTCGTGAGCGATATGCCGTCAAAGGCCCTGTCGACGTTGCCGATGAGCTCGTCGATCGTCGCGGCCGGGACGTCGGGTGAGCCCGCGGCAATAGGCGGCAGGGTCCGTCTTCATGGCCTCGAGCGTCTGCTTGTAGATGGCGCGGAGGCGCTCGAGCTTGGGCTTGGCACGCTCGATGGAGCCTTCGCTCCGGAGCCACATCGTGACCGAGAATCCCTTGTAGGCGCTCTGGAGTGCGATCTGGCTGCCCAGGACTCCGCCGCCCGCAACCGTTATGTTCTTGATGTCCATGGTCGTTCTCCCATCTGTGCCGAGGCCGTCTGATCGAAACGAGAATGCCGTGCTTGGCAAAGCGATTTGGAACGATTTTGCCATACCGACATTGCCTGCAAAGAGTGTATCAAATCGGCTTCGTGACGGTCTCCCCGCTGGATGATGCCGCTTTCAGGGAGTATGCTCTCGGCTATCATCATCAAAAGCATGGAAGAGGGATCCGATGTCGAAGAAGCAATCTCTGACGAGGCACAGCCTGCACTTGATGGGTCTCATCGTTGACCGCATCATCTCCTTGCCTGCGTCTTCATGCTTGTCTCTTCGCGCATGATAGAATCCGGGTATCGTTTGTTTCGGCCAGCCTAGGAGCGGGAATCAAATATGCCATCAGGTATTACGACATATGTTCTGAAGCATTTTGACACGCCGCTCGTCCGGTTCTCGGCTAACAGCGATGCGTCGGCGGCTGACTACAAGGTGCTCTGGGTGGACGAGAACAAGAGGCAGCTTCTGCCCTTTGGGTTCGATGCATCTCCGGAGGGCGTTGAGATGTGGGTCAGGCGTCGCGGCATTCCGAAGAACAGGGCGTTTGCCAACAATTTTCTTGCCAAGAATGGGTTGACCTTGCTCTCAGCAGGGCACTTTCCCTAGATGACTGCTATTGGGTTGTCGAGGAAGGCGATAAATCCAAGTTCGAAGACGTCAACCTCTACGATAACCGAATCAGCAGGCTTCTTGCCCAAGTCGCGTTTACCGGATATGGGAGCTCAGTTCGCTCGGGCTTCGCGTCTTCGCCGGAGTTCACAACCAATGGTATGCTTCCGAAGTGCTGGAGGCGCATCGACGGTCGCATCTATCTCTACAAGGGCGGAACGGTCGGATTCGCCAACGCGGGTTTCGAACCCTATTCGGAATATTATGCCGCCGGTATCGCTCAGCAGCTTGGGTTCGATGCCATCAATTACGAGATCCACCAGTGGAAGGGCGTCCTGTGCTCGTCATGCGAGCTGTTCACAAGCAAGGCTCTCTCGTTCGTGCCGATTGCGGACGTGGTGGGAAGCGCGGGCTGGGATACGGTTCTATCGGAATACGAGACGATGGGCGTGAAATACCGGGAAGCTCTTTCGGACATGCTCGCCTTCGATGCCCTCATCTGTAATACGGACCGGCATCTGAATAATTTCGGTTTCCTGGCAGATGCTGAGACGAACAAGATTGTGGCTTCGGCACCCCTTTTCGACCATGGTAATTCGCTTTTCTATCAGGCTTATGGTAGCGACTGGGATAGTGATGATGCGCTGGCCGCTTACGGAGAGTCACAAAAGCCGAGCCTATACGACGACTTCTTCGAGACGGCACGGCAGATTATGACCAAGGGCACGCGGGACAAAGTCCGCAAGGCACTCGATTTCTCCTTTGCACGAGGGTCCGTGAAACGCTTTTCCAAGAAACGACTCAAGATGATCGAGCGCCAGATCAGAAGTCGAGCTAAGAGGCTCCTTGCGTAATCACTTGCCGTGCAGGTCAGTTGTGGGCATCATACCGCCAAAGGGTCCGTCGACGTTGACGATGAGCTTGTCGATTGTCGAGGTGGGAACGCCGGGAGAGTCCGCGAGCCCACAGTAATAGGCAGAAGGCCCCGCCTTCATCGCCTCGCCATTCGGCTCGTGGGGATGCGATGTTTTAGATTATGGCAGAAATCCGCCTTGCTTTCGTTCAATATCCCATTGACGTACCGTTCGTGATGTCTCGCAGAGCTGATATAGTTGTTCGCATCATTTGGTCGTTCGAGTTTGGAGCATGTTGTGAATAGCGAGATGCTTATTTTTCTGGGCATGGCGGCTGCGATGCTCATCGTGTGCATCGTGCTCGTTGTGTTCGTGCTGAGAGCGCTGAAGAATCCTAGGGTCGCGTCTTCCGTGGATGCTTCGAGGGCGCGCGAGGATGAGCTGCGCAGCCAATTGGAAGATGCCAGAAACAAGACGCGCGAGCTGGAAGCGCAAGTGACGGAAGCTCGCTATGGGTACGAGAAGGCCCTTGAGGACAACGAGAACAACAAGAAGCAGCTTGAGTTCAAATTGGCCATGGCAGTTCGTGATGCGGAGAATCAGAAGGACGAAGAAATACGCGCTGCAAAGGCCGAGAAAGAGCAGATTGTGCAGGAGCTTGAGGCGACCAAGAAACGTGCTGAGGCTGATCTCCGCACGGCGGCTGAACGCTCCAAGCTGGAGCTTGAGGCCTCGCAGAGCAATGCAGATACGCGCCTTCAGGCCGAAGTCGCGAAGGCTGCTGCGAACCTTGAGGCGCTCAAGAGCGAGATGAGCGCCCAGGCCGTCGAAGAGCGTCGTAAGATCGAGAGGGAACGTGACGATGCCGTTGCCACCCAACGCGAGCAGAAACTCGAGTTTGACAAGCAGGTAGGCGAGCAGCAGGCCAAGATCGAGGGTATGGAGAATGAGTACAAGGTCAAGCTGGATGAGCTCGAGAAAAGTAAGGATCTCCAAATCGATGATCTTAAGAAACGTCTGGAAACGGCTCGCGATATGAAGTCCAAACTATCCGTGAAGCTATTGGGCGAAAGTCTCGAACAACACTGCGAGATGGAATTCAATCAGATTAGGTCCACCGCGTTTCGCAATGCGGAGTTCGGGAAGGACAACGAGGCTATTGAGGGCACTAAGGGTGACTACATTTATCGTGAGCATGACGATGATGGCATCGAGATTATCTCGATTATGTTCGAGATGAAGACGGAGTCCGAAGATTCCGTCAATACCCGTACTAACGAGAGTCATCTTAAGAAGTTGGACAAGGACAGAACGAACAAGAAATGCGAATATGCTGTCTTAGTGTCCATGCTCGAACCGGATAGCGATTATTACAATGCCGGCATTGTGGATGTCTCCCATCTTTATCCCAAGATGTACGTGATACGCCCCCAGTTCTTCATTCCACTGATCTCGCTGCTGAGGAACGCGGCTCTGAGCTCCCTCGAGACTCGTAGGGAGCTGAACGTCATGCTGCAGAGCCAGCCGGACGTGACCGGTTTCGAGGAGAAAGCTCAAGGGGGAAGTGGTCAAGAATAATAATAAGGCTCAAGGAAAATGCGACTCGGCCCTCAAGGAAATCGATAACATGATCAGCAAGCTTAACAAGATCAGGAACGACATCGAGATGATTCAGAGGTATTCGAGTCGGGCTAACCAGAAGATGGAAGACATTACCATTCGCAAGCTCACATATGGAAACGAGGGTATGAAAACGAAGTTCGATGAGGCGCGCAAGATTGCCCCGATTTCGGCCGAGGTCGTTTCCGTGGAAAGCGTCGATGAACAGAAGAAGAACTCGGACGCATCATCAGAAGAGTGATATGTTCGAATTACGCGTGCGCCAATCAGAAGGCTGTGTATCTCGCGAGTGTGCGATTTGATACGTCCCCATTACGTGGGTAAACTCTCAGCCATGCATGATCATCAAAAGCATGGAAGAGGGAACCGATGCCGAAGAAGCAATCGTTGACGAGGCGTAGCCTGCACTATTACTGGCTGGCGACACGCAACCACCTGGGACTGTTCGTGGCGCTCGTGGCCTCGACCATCGGGTTCTGTGGGTTTCTCACCTACGGTAATCCCTACGTGATGAGCCTCATCGTCGATCGCATCGCCGCTGAGCCGGTGGCCGCGGATCAGGTGTTCGCGGTGTTCGGTCCCTACATCGCGGCGCTCATTGGCATCAACGTCGCCGGCCAGGCATGTAGCAAGCTCCAGGACTACACGCTCTGGAAGCTGCAGATCGCCGTGAACTACGATCTGGCCACCATGGCCTTCGACTGCCTGTGCAACCAATCGCTGTCGTTTCACTCCAACCGCTTTGGCGGCACGCTCGTGAGCCAGACCTCGAAGTTCATGGCCGGCTACACCCAGTTGCTCCAGACCATGAACTTCCCGTTCCTTCCCATCCTATGCTCGATCACCTTCACCTGCCTCATCCTGTTTCCCGCCGTGCCCATCTACGCCGGCGTGCTCATGGCCATGCTCGCCGTGTACGCCGTTATCTCCTACATCATGTACAAGCGCATCCTGCATCTAAACGAGAGGGCGGCCAGCGCCCAGAACCAGCTGTCCGGAGAGCTGTCAGACGCGGTCACAAATATTCTTGCCGTGAAGACCTACGGGCGCGAGGAGCACGAGCGCCGGCTCTTCGACGCGGCGAACAGGGAAGTGGTGGCCCGGGATTCCAAGCGCATGTGGGCCTCGCTCGCCCGCGGTATCACCACGGCGGCCATAACCGTGGTCATCATGTCCGTGGTGACGGTGTTCATCTCCGGCGGCAACGCCTGGTTCGGCATCACACCGGGCACGGTTATCCTCATGTTCACCTACACGAACACGGTGACCAACCAGTTCAACTTCATCAACACCGGCTTGCAGCGCATCAACCAGGCCTTCGGCGATGCCTCGGGCATGACCGCCGTGCTCGACGAGCCGCGCCTCGTGGCCGACAAGCCTGATGCCAACCCGCTCGTCGTCACCGAAGGTGAGATCGATTTCGACGACATCAACTTCTGGTACACCGACGGCGACGTGAGGACGCAGGTGTTCGACGACTTCAACCTGCACATTCCGGCCGGCCAGCGCGTTGGGTTGGTGGGAATGTCCGGCGCGGGAAAGACCACGCTCACCAAGCTATTGCTGCGCCTTGCCGACATCCAGGAGGGCGAGATCCTGGTGGACGGTCAGAACGTGGCCGACGTGACCCAGCAGAGCCTGCGTCGCCAGATCGCCTACGTGCCCCAGGAGGCGCTGCTGTTTCACCGCACCATCGCCGAGAACATCGCCTACGGGCGCCCCGACGCCACCATGGAGGAGATCCGCGAGGCGGCACGGGCGGCAAACGCGCTCGAGTTCATCGAGGCGCTTCCCCAGGGCTTCGCCACCATCACCGGTGAGCGCGGCATCAAGCTTTCCGGTGGCCAGCGCCAGAGGATCGTCATCGCCCGCGCCATGCTCGCCGACTACCCCATCCTCGTGCTCGACGAGGCGACCAGTGCGCTCGATTCCGAGAGCGAGGCCGCCGTGCAGGAGGCCCTGGCGCGACTCATGGAAGGCCGCACTGCCATCGTGGTGGCGCACCGGCTATCCACGGTGGCGAGCCTCGACCGCATCGTGGTGCTGTCGCAGGGACGCATCGTGGAAGACGGCCCACATGCCGAGCTCGTGGCCAAGGGCGGCGATTATGCGCGGCTGTGGAATCGCCAGACCGGTGCGTTCGGGGAGTAAGAGAACCGAATGAATGGTGTGCCAAGAACCCCATGCTTCTAACCATCGAATGCCAGGAACCGCGGTCACTGACCGCTATCTTTGGCAGAATGCCAGGAACCGCGGTCACTGACCATCAACCTTGGCAGTGTGCCTGTGGATCGGGTCACGCACCCGTGATTCTGGGCAGCTTCGAACCTACCGTCCGGACTTGTACCTCTCGAGCTTCTCGTTGAGCGCCTTTGCCTCGCGTCGGTAGATCAGCGTGAAGAACACGGTGAGAAGCGCCAGGATCACGACGTAGATGACGGTCCAGGTAATCCATGCACCTGGCATGTCTGCTGGAAACCAGCCAAAGAATGCGGCAAATGGCGTGAGGATGGCATAGAAGCCCACGCCAAACAGGGCGACGCGAGCGGCGTAGCCGAGCCTGCGTATGACGAGCGGCGTGAAGAAGACAAGCTGCATGACCACGGCGACGAGCATGGCGCCCGCGATGCCCCAGCAGTACATGATGCCCGCCTTTGCTTCCTCGTCAGCGTATATCATGCCGAAGATCATGGTGAACAGCATGAAAATGGTAAACGCTATGCAGAAGTTGATTCCCAGCATCTTGAGGATCCCGCCGGGTCCCTTTCTCTCGGTGTCTATGATCTTGTGATCCATCGTCATCTCCTTCTATGCGTCCAGTTGCTTCCTTATCTCGCCCGCGTACTTGCGCGAGATCACGATTTCCTCGTCGTTGTCCAGGCGTGCGAGTAGCCTGCCGCCGACGTAGGGACGCAGTCCCGCGACACGGCACAGGTTGACGAGACAGTTCCGGGCGACCTTGACGAAGCCGGCGTCCACCAGGCGCTCTTCCAGCTCGCAGAGGCGAAGCGGCATCTCCAGGACCGCGTCGCCCGTGTAGGCGAAGCTGCGGCCGTCGACGGACTCGGCGTAGAGGATCTCGCCTGCGGAGACAACGCGCATCTCGCCATCGCTCTTGCCCGTCATCTTGCGGTCATGCATGCGCAGACTGGCGATGATGGAGGCAACGCGTTCGTCCACGACGGCGCAACGCAGGAGGATTTCCGGTTCGTGCAGGGATTCGTCGGTCTCTATCTCGATTTTCATGGCCCTTCCTTTCCTGTCGTGAGTATAGGGCGCAAGCTGCGAGGGGAGGGGCTCGTTCGAGTGAGATGCATGGGGATGCCACCGAAATGCATACGGGATAGCATGCAATCGCGAGGGCGCTCGCTATACTATGAGCCTGCCGGTATGCCGAGGGCGGGAGATGAGACGGTTTGTCCCTGATTGCCAAAAGCGATGAGTACGAAGGCTTCGCGCCCGGTACGCTGTCTTTCTGGCGTAATCTTGTCATTTTCTTCTGCGTGTTCAGCGTTGTTGGTCACTGGCTCGAGATTGCGTATTGCTCGTTCATGGACATCTTCGGCATCGTGGACGAGGATTCCCTGGTGTGGGATGACCCGTTCTATCCCTTCATCGTCTACGGTGTGGGAACCGTCGTGTGCACCCTCGTTCTTGTCCCGCTCAAGATCATGCTCCTGGAACGTTGCAGGAAGATGTGGACGGCCTGCATCGCCTTCTACGTGATCACGGTGGGCGTCTGCATGGTGATGGAGCTTGGCATGGGACTGATGCTCAACCAGCCGGATGCCTTTGGCAATTACCCCCTATGGGACAACTCGGAGCTGCCCTTGAACATCTTGGGGCAGGCGTGGCTCGTGAACGATATCGTCCTTGGCATTGTCGCCATGCTCTACACCTGGGTGCTCTACCCGCTGTGCGACAAGGCGATGAGGTCGCTGCCCTCCTCGGTTGCCACCGCCCTCTTTGCCTTCGTCACGGTGGGTTTTGTCATTCTCTGCATCGTGAAGTTCTAGTTTTTGCCTTACGCGATGCTCCTGGCAGATGCGCAGGAAGGCGTCTTGTGATGGCTATGCTATGATGCGCCCATTGCCTTTCATCTCTTTTACCGGCATAGAAGGGGAGACCATGACGGTTCATCAGAAGATTTTGCGCATCCTGACGCTTGTGTTGATAGTCATCGCGGGCGTCGAGTTGGCTGCTGGCCTGCTCTTCGGAGCGGGTGGCTTGCTCTTGACGTCCGACGGCGTTGACTCGATTGTCTCGATTGACGCAGACCTCACGTTGATGGATGGCGACGAGATCGTCACGGAGGCCTCCACACCGGCGGCGCTCGGCATCATCGCGATAGGCCTTGCCGTCGTTTTCCTGGTTGATGGCGCGTTCAACTTGATCGTGGGCATTCTGGGCTTCCGCGGGTCGAAGCGCCCCGGTCGTCTGCGTGCGTTCATCGTCCTGAACTCGATTGTCCTGGCATTCAGCATCGTAAACGCCATATACACGGCGGTTACAAACGATGCGCTCGGCGTTGAAAGCGCCGTGTCCATGCTCATACCGGCATTCGTGGAATCGCTGTCACTGTGCTGTGCCATCACGGTGCACAGGGCATGGAAATCGGGCACGCTCGAGGAGCGCGTCAAACCCGATGGCAAGCCGCCCCTTGGCTTCATCGCCGTCTTCCAGGTCATCTTCGCCGTGAACATCCTGGCCTCGCTGGGGCTGTGCACCTTCCTCATTTCCGGGCGCTATGAGCTGTCGCCTGCCGATATCCTCTCGTTTGCCACGCTCGTGTTCCATGGCGTCGCCTTCTGGCTTATCTGGCAGCGTTCGAAGGCGGCACGATTCTGGATTTGCGGATTCGCGGTGTTCGATATCGTCGTTGGAACGATCATCAGCATCGCGATGGGGACGATTGGGGTTACCGAAAGGCTGACCAGTTGCTGGTTCGACATCGTCGTCTTCCTCTACTTCTTCTTCGCGAGAAAGCCCAGGGAAGTCCTCGTCAACGAGTTCACGATCGAGCGCCAAAAGGAGCTCGTCGCACGTGCTTGGGACCTGTGGAAACCAACCACGTGGAACTTCTGGCGTTCCATGATCATCTACTTCTGCCTTTTCAGCATCGTGGGGCATTGGATGGAAGCGGGTTTCTGCACTCTCATCAAATGGGGTCTCGTGGCCGGCACGTACGATCCCACCTCGGGAATCTGGCGCGACTATCTCAGTCCGTTCCCCATTTACGGTATCGGCATGGTGGCGTGCGCCCTGCTGCTCTTCCCCATAAAGACCAAGCTGCAGGAAGCGCTGCACGGCAGGATTTCCCCGCTGGTCCTGAGCTTCCTGATCAACACCGCGGTTTGTGCCACGCTCGAGCTCATCCTGGGATTCACACAGAACATGCCGGATGCCAATGGCATCTATCCGCTCTGGGACTACTCGGACATGCCATTCAACTTCATGGGGCAGATTTGTCTCCAGAACACGCTTGCCTTCGGTGCGGTGGCAACGCTGGTCACGTGGGTCGTGTTTCCCGTGCTGCAACGGCAGTACCTCAAGTTGCCCGAGGATATGCGCAAGGCGATCTTTGTTGCGGTCGTGGTGTTCTACGCGCTCGTGCTCTGCCTGTATGTCGTGAACTTCCCGGCATAGGAACCAGACAAAAGTGCCCCGGCGACAATTGTCTGGTCCGGCATGGCATGCTGTAGCCTAACGTGTTGACGATACTTTGATATCGAAGTATTATTCCCGAAACGACATCGAGAATCGGGGACGCATGATGGCGGGTGTTACGAATCGCGACAAGGAGCAGACATGCCCTGCTGGGGCGTCGAGCTTTGTGAGCACGCTTTCGCGCACCCTGGCCGCGGCCAACAGGTTTCTGGCGGCACGTTTGCGCGAGGAGGGTCTCGACACCCTCGTGCCATCCCACGGTGACATTCTGATGCATCTGTTCGCCCACGAGTCCGTGACCATGCATGAACTCGCGCGTGCCATCGGCCGGGAGCCTTCCACGGTCACCAGCCTCGTCAAGAAGCTCGCGAGCGCCGGTTACGTGCAGACGAACAAGCATGGGAGTGACCGTCGCATAACCTACGTGACCTTGACCGATGAAGGCAAGGAGCTCAGGGGCATATTCGACGGGATTTCCGCGGAGCTTGTCTCCGTGCAGATGGACAGGGTGACGCCGCAAGGATTCGACGTTACCCGCGACACGCTCGAGACCATGAGGAGAAACTTCGAGGAAGCGCTTGATACCCACGGAAAAGGGAATGGAGACAAATCATGAGAAAGAGACTGACCCTGACATTTGCCCTGGCGGCTGTCCTGGCGCTTGGCGTGCTGGGACTTGCGGGCTGCGGATCGCAGCCACAAGGCGGCGGCACGCAATCGCAAGATGGCAGGCCCGTCCTCACGGTGGCGATGGAGCTCGCCTACCCGCCGTTCGAGACCAAGGACGACGCGGGGCAACCCGCCGGCCTGGCCGTGGACTTCATGCGGGACTTCGCGGATCGTTACGGCTACGACCTCGTGATCGAGAATACGGCCTGGGACGGTCTCATCCCATCGCTGCAGACCGACAAGGCCGACTGCGTCATCAGCTCCATGACCATTACCGAGGAACGCAAGGAGGCCGTCGACTTCTCCGACCCCTACGCCATGGCGCAGCTCGCCATACTCGCCAACGCCAACTCGGGTGTCGCCAGCATCGACGACCTCAACCAGCCTGACAAGAAGGTTGCCGTCAAGACGGGCTCGACCGGTGACGTGTACGCCACCAAGAACTTGCCCGAAGCCCAGATCGTCCGCCTGGCCGACGAGAGCGCCTGCGTCACCGAGGTCGTCCAGGGCAAGGCCGACGGCTTCCTCTACGATCAGCTGACCATCTACCGCAACAACGTCGCCAACCCGGATACCACCGAGGCGATCTTCATTCCCTTCCAGGAAGCCGAGTCGTGGGGCATCGCGGTGAAGAAGGGCGATACCGAGCTGCTCGATCAGCTCAACGAGTTCATCGCCGCATCCAAGGCCGATGGCGAGTTCGATCGCCTGACCGAGAAGTATCTCGCCGACGAGAAGCGCGCCTTCGACGAGCACGGGTTCAAGTGGTTCTTCGACTTCGAGTGAGGGGAGTGCGGTCGTGTCCGTGTTGCGTAGCCTGTTCGTGGCGCCTGCGGGTGAGGCGGTCGCCCCACTGAAGAAGGCCGTCAACTACCTGCTCGTGTGCGTGGCGGTCATCCTCGTCGTGGGATGTTCGCTCGGTGCCGTCGGCATCACGCTGAACTTCGACTTCGTGGGCCAGTACCGGCTGCGTATCTTCGATGGCTTCATGCTCACGGTGTGGCTGTCGGTCGCGAGCCTCATAGGCAGCATGCTCATCGGCGTGCCGGTCGCCCTCGGCAAGAACTCGCGCATCCTGCCCATCCGCTACCTGTGCGATCTCTACGTCAAGATCATTCGCGGCACGCCGCTCATCGCCCAGATCTACCTGTTCTACTACATCATCGGGACGGCCTGGGGCGTGGAAAATCGCGTCGTGGCCGGCATCATCATCCTGTCGGTCTTCGCCGGTGCCTACATTGCGGAGATCGTGCGCGCGGGCTACGAATCGCTCGACCGCGGGCCGCTCGAGGCGGCACGCGCCCTGGGGCTCACTCGCGTGCAGACTGCCGTGTCGGTGGCGCTGCCCCAGATGGTGACCCGCACGCTTCCGGCGCTGACCGGTCAGTTCGCCTCCATCATCAAGGACTCGTCGCTGCTCTCGGTCATCGCCGTCATCGAGTTGACCCAGACCATGCGCGAGATCAGCGCGACCAACTACAACTTCTTCGGGTGCTTCCTGCTCCTGGGGGCGCTCTACCTCTGCCTGACCCTGCCGGTCATGCTGGTGAGCCGCCACTTCGAGAAGAGGCTCGACTATGCGCACTGATCGGCTTTCGGGCATCGGCGTGCTCTACGAGTCCGACGAGTGGTCGGACCACAAGCTGGCGGCCGAGCTCGCCACGGCACTTGCCGAGATGTGCGGCGATGATGTGCCGACGGTCACGATGATTGACATGACGCGCGGGGATTGCGTGGAGCGGGCCCTTGCCTGCGGCATGCTCGTGAGCCGCGTGTTCGCCAGCGCGCGCTTCCGCGGGCATGACGCCGCCCTCGAATCCATGGAGCGGCTCGTGGACGAGGCGCAAGTCCGTGGCATCGTCATGCTCAACGAGCCGCGCGCTCAT
>OHWK01000901.1_pt1 | contig 11951 bp, 8 predicted proteins | sample 1579761 | NCBI WGS metagenome assembly OHWK01 (sample SAMEA3882516, study PRJEB24775) | human gut metagenome | biome: human-associated habitat; feature: intestine environment; material: feces | place: Netherlands | collected 2009/2010 | reverse complement strand
CTGGTATCAATATTTTATGAAAATTATAATCTATCTTCTGGTATTTCTCAACTGCCATGACCTGTCTTTTTCCACCATTCCTCCTTCTCTTTAATTGCAAATATTGTCCGCAAATAGTATAATGATGTTTAAGGATTGCGGGAATTGCGTAGCAATGGAGCAATCCGGTTACATCAGTAAGTGGCAAAATTCACTTTTGACACTCACATCGTATAATATCTTCAAATAGACCAAAATTGTAGATAAGGAGTCTCTGTTTTGACAAAAGAAAACTATAAAATAAGCAAAATCCAGATCGGATTTTACTATCTTCTGATGTTCCTGATACTTATCTGGTTTCTGGTAATACAATTCACAGGAATTAACAATCACAATGCCAAAATCCAATCCAGCGACATCACATATCGTGGTACTTTTACCTGGATTCACTCCGATGGAAGCAAAGAACAGATTGCCGTCCCCGGACATTACAATGTTCCTGCAAAAGAGACTATGGTCATTACCACAACACTTCCTGAAAATTATACACAAAGTTCACTTGCTATACGTTCCTCTCTGCAGGATATCCGTTTCTATATTGACGGAGTGCTTCGCGCTGAATACTCAACCAAAGACCATCGACTGACTGGGAAAAATTCTGCCAGCTGTTATGTTTTCTGTCCTACTTCAGCAGCAGATGCAGGAAAAGAACTCCGTATTGAGCTGACTACCAATACCTCTAACTATTCCGGTGTAGTCAATGAGATCTATTCCGGAGACAAGAGTGATATCTGGGAATATATTTTTGAATCTTACGGACTTGAGACTATTATTGCTTTCTTTATCTTGTTCGCCGGTATCATTACCATCCTTTTCAGTATCGCACTCGGAATTGTCTATGACAGAAAATTCGATATGGAATATCTTGGATGGTGCATGACCATGGGAGCTACATGGATGCTCGGCGAATCCAAGCTCAGACAGCTTATAGTTCCGAATCCATCTGCACTGGGGACTTTATGCTTTGTGATGATCATGCTCGTTCCGATCCCGGTACTTTTTTATGTAGATCTCATTCAGCAGGGGCGTTATAAAAAGCCTTACTTTTACCTTGGCTGTGCGGCATTTGGTAACTTTTTGATCTGTCTGGTTCTTCATCTGACTGGCACTGCTGATTTTATTGAAACTCTGCCGGGCGCCCACGTGATTCTTGCAGTCACCTTCTTTCTGGTTTTCCTGACTTTCTGTCTGGATATGCGAAAGAAAGAATACCGGAAAAACAAATTGGTGCTGATTGGCCTGATCATTGCAATGCTTGCCATCGCCATCGAATCCATTTCTACATATTTTGTAGTTTTTATTTCCGGTCTTTTTATTGGTGTCGGCATGTTGATCCTTCTTTTCATTAACATTATCCGTACAATAAAGAATGTGCATACCATTGAAATGCATCGTCAAAAAGAAGAGCTTTTGAAACGTAAACGGCAGATGGAAAAAATTTCCTTACAGATGATGCAGACTCTCTCTACAACCATCGAGGCCAAGGACGAATACACCAGAGGGCACTCCCATCGTGTTGCGGAATACTCTGCACTGATTGCGCAGGAAATGGGTTGGAATCGCTCTGAAATCGTCAATCTCCGACATGCAGCTCATCTGCATGATATCGGAAAAGTCGGCATCCCTGATATTATTTTAAACAAGCCATCCAGACTGACAAACGAAGAGTACGCTGTTATTAAGGAACATACGGTTATTGGTGCTGAGATTTTGAAAAATGTTTCGATCATCAATCATGTAACCGAAGTTGCCCGATCTCATCATGAGCGTTATGATGGCCATGGTTATCCGGACGGTCTAAAAGGTGAAGAAATTCCGATTCATGCGCGAATCGTTGCTGTTGCTGACAGCTATGACGCAATGAATTCCCGCCGTATTTACCGTAATTCTCTTCCAAAAGAAACAATTTATGAAGAAATACGCAAAAACAGAGGAACTCAGTTCGATCCGGAAATCGCAGATATTTTTCTCAGACTGATGGATGAGAATCGTCTGACGATCACAGATACTTATCTGGAAATTGATGACGAGCCAGCTCTTCCTGGCATGGAATTTGAAATCAGCAACTTCATTTCCAATGTTATGAATACGATGAAGAGCCAGGAGGAATCAGAAAATTTTGATCTTCTTACCGGACTCCCTATGCGAAATACCGGTCAGAAAATGATCGCACAGCTGATGCAGGAACACAATGGCTGTCTGATCTTTATGGATATGGATAATCTGAAAAAGATAAATGATATCTACGGTCATAAAGCCGGCGACCGTGCACTGAAAGCACTTGGAGCTCTCCTCTCCGAGCATATCGGAAATTCGGTTGGCTGCAGGTTTGGTGGCGATGAATTCCTTCTTTTTGTACCGGATGCCGGTAAAAATGAAATATCCGAGCTTATGGAAACTCTGTTTTCCCGCTTTGATTCTGAGAAGAAAAAAGATTTTGAGATCCGTGTTGCATCCATTTCTGCCGGACTTTGCATGTGTACCAAGGGAGATTCCTTTGACGAATGTTCTTCCAAAGCAGATAAAGCACTCTATTATGTCAAGCAAAACGGAAAACACAACTTCTTTTTCTATCAACAGATGGGCAATACCGTATTCCCGGTTTCCAGCGTAGCAAAAGATCTTTCCCTTGTGGCAAAAGTACTTCGCAACAGCGGAAACTATTCCGGAGCACTTAATCTTAATTACCGTGAATTTTCTAAGATTTATGAGTACATCAACCAACTTGGAGAACGACATAAATACCATTGTTTCCTGGTCATGGTCACAATGGAAACCGCTCCGGATTCTATGATGTATATTGAAAATATTGAACAGGCACTGGAATACATGGAGGAAGCGATCCGTCACAAGATCCGTAGGATTGACGTGTGTACACGGTATAGTGCCCTGCAGTACCTGATCATTTTATTTGAATCAGATGAAAGTCAGATTCCAAAAGTTATGGACCGTATTTTCATTCAGTATTATAAACTGTACGATAAACGGGATTTCATTCCGAAGTATGAATATCTTCCGGTGAATGAACACTCGGAGGAAACAAATCCTCAAAACACTTCAGATCACCTTAACCAAGATATCCATCCAGTATAGAAATTTTACTACCTGAGACAAGAGATCCCTGTACCCTTTCCGGCACAGGGATCTCTTTAATCTCTTTCAGTTCCATTCCAAGCTCTTTCATATACTGAATCATGTCCAGACAGGCATTCTGCTTGATGTCATAATAGCGGTAGTGCGTCTGTTCATCCACATAGCACGGCTTCTGAAGCCCCAGTGAATCAATATCACCTTTTAGCTATTGTCCTTAGAAGCACTCCAGAAATATTTCCAGAATCTCCTCATGTGTCATCTTCTTATAACTTCCATCCACCAGATAACAAGAATCCGCAATTTCTTTCAGATCCTCTTTTTTCTCCACGCCTACTTCCCGAAGTGTTGTCGGAAGTCCGATCTCTCTGATAAAATCAGCCAATGCCTCTACGCCAGCTTCAGCCATCTCTTCATCGGTACGTCCATTTCTCGGAATTTTCCATACATTTTCCGCAAACCGGGTAAATTTCTTTGCGCCTGCCTGACAGATATGCCGATAATAAACCGGATGCAGCACAGCAAGTCCACATCCATGACTGCAGTTGGTATAAGCACTGATCTGATGCTCCATCTGATGGCATTCAAAATCACATTTTTTGCCGAGCTTGATGATCCGGTTCTCCGCCATGGTAGACAGCCACATCAGATTACTTCTTGCTGTATAATCCTCCGGATTTACCAATGCCGCACGAAGACTTGTTATCACGCCGCGCATCAGAGCTTCCGAAATATCATCTGATACGTTATCCTCGTCCGGCTCACTGAAATAAGTCTCCATAACGTGAGACAGGATATCAAAGCTTCCTGCCACCATCTGTTTTGTCGGAACAGTATAAGTGTAAGTCGGATCCATTAATGCAAATTCCGGATTGCATTTCGGATAATCCCGGTCTGTCTTGATCATGACCTCTTCATTGGTAATAACTGCTCCCCCGTTGCACTCGCTGCCTGTTCCGGACGCTGTTACGATCACGCCAAGTGGCATCGGTTCAAAATCCACAACACCCTTCTTCGCCCAGTACTCATCCCACACATCTTTCTCGCTGACCGCTGCCATGGAAATTGCCTTGCTACAGTCCATAACCGAACCGCCGCCGACTGCAAGGATCCAGTCCACCTGTTTTTCCTTTACCAGCTTTGTGCCTTCAAGCACCTTCTTATAAGTCGGATTTTCCATGATCCCCGGAAATTCAATGATCGTTTTCCCGGCTCTTTCAAGTGCCGCTATGACTTCCTCATAAACTCCATTTTTCTTGATCGAGCCGCCGCCATAGGCAAGCAGAACCTTATCCCCATGCACCGCAGCGATTTTCGGCAGATACTCGCCGACACATCCTTTCCCGAAATATACTTTCGTTTTATTTTCAAAAATAAAGTTATTCATCCTTTTTCTCCTTTATGCAATTTAAGCAAAATATGTTTCGGCAGATTTTCTTTTTTCAATGATTCATTCCGAAACATCCCTCTTTTGCCACAGATACTTATATTATAGTCCCTGAAAAAATTTATCGTCAATATCTTTCCGGTTTGCACACATTCCAAAATGGAACCCGCAATTTTTAATCAATTGCAAAAAAGAATGCAAAATAAACAGATATATGGTATGATAGAAAGCAAAAAACAGAAAGTACAGGAGGGTTAACATATGTATATTACTTGTCTGGATGTCGAAGGAGTACTTGTACCGGAAATCTGGGTTGCATTTGCAGAAGCAAGTGGAATTCCGGAACTGAAAAGAACCACAAGAGATGAACCTGATTATAACAAACTGATGCGTTGGAGACTGGATACTTTAAAAGCGCATGGTCTCGGGATCAAAGAAATTCAGGAAACAATTTCCAAGATTGATCCGCTTCCGGGCGCAAAAGACTTCTTGGATGAGCTACGTTCCTTCACCCAGGTAATCCTTCTTAGTGATACCTTCACCGAATTTGCAATGCCGCTCATGGAAAAGCTTGGTCATCCGACGCTTTTCTGCAACAGTCTGGAAATTGCAGAAAACGGCGAGATCACAGACTTCAAGATGCGTGTGGAAAATTCCAAACTAACAACCGTAAAGGCACTGCAATCCATCGGATTTGAAACGATTGCAAGTGGGGATTCTTACAACGATCTGGGTATGATCCAGGCAAGTAAGGCAGGATTTTTATTCCGTTCAACCGACAAGATCAAAGCGGATTATCCGCAGATCCCGGCATATGAAACCTATGAAGAGCTACTTGGCGCAATTAAAGATGCAATGAAATAAAAGATAATTGCATATTGCATGGCGATATGCGTAAAAAACCTTACCGGTTTTCAATTTTTACGTCTGAAAATTGGTAAGGTTTCTCTTTTTTATGCAATATAAAATAATGTCCGGTGATTACAAACACAGCCTCTACACACTGCACTTCTCATATGCAAACAATGCAGCTCCAAGTGCACCACAAAGCTGTGCCTCGTCGCAAATATACAATTTCGCATCCAGCTTTTCTTCCAGTGCTTTGATGATTCCAGGATTCTTTGCCACTCCGCCTGTCATCATATATTCTCCCGGATTCTTTTTCCCAAGACGTGCCGCCAGTGCTCCTACTTTCGAAGCAACCGACACATTCAGACCATGGATGATATCTGCCACATCTTTATTCTGAGCCACAAGTGATACCACCTCTGACTCAGCGAACACCGTACACATACTGGAAATCACAATATTTTCCTTCCATTCCAATCCTTTTGTACTCATCTCTTCAAGAGAAAGTCCCAAAGTCCGTGCCATCATTTCCAGAAACCTTCCGGTTCCTGCCGCACATTTGTCATTCATCAGGAAATTCTTTACTGCGCCATTTTCATCGATGCTGATTGCCTTGATATCCTGTCCGCCGATATCGATCACCGTCCGCACATTCGGGTTCAGGTAATGCGCACCTTTGGCATGACAGGTGATCTCTGTAATACTGTCATCCCCGCTTTCAATATAAGCACGTCCATATCCCGTCGTGACAATTCTAACGATTTCTTCTTTCTTAATTCCTGCCTTCTCTACAGCAAGATCCAGACTTTTCTCCGCACTCATCATCGCTCCGCCGCCTGTCGGAATGATCATCGTAGATTTAATTTTTCCGTCCTGATCCAAAATCACAACGTCTGTACTTGTAGAGCCACTGTCGATCCCTGCTACATAATATATTCCTGACTCCATCTTTTTTCTTGCCTCCTCACTGATTCCTTTTCCCGGATCCATGTCTTCCGATCCTTCAATCGTTTCTGCAAATGCCTGGATTCTCGTCAGTAACTGTCCAGCGCTCTGACTTGTAAAATCCGTCTCGATTTTCAGAAGCGGTACTTTGATATTCTTTTTAATGCTCGCATATTCAAATCCATAATAATCACAGAATTTGATCGTATGATAAATAATTCCCTTCAGGTTTGGATCCAGATACAGCTGATTTCTCCGAGTGTTGTTATTCATTCGGAAACATGGGATCTGGCAAAGCAGGGCATCCGCATAAGCCAGAAACATTTTTTCTTCATCCATCTGTCTCATCTGCTCCGGAACAACTGCAAGCTGTCTTCCGCCGGTGCAGGTAAGATTGTCCACGTCCATCTGAATATTATCCCGGATCATTTTTTCAAGAATACCCGTTACACGCACACCCATCAGACCAATGTATGGCTTCATTTCTGTCTCATTTTCTGTAAATGAATTTAAAAATGCTTCCTTATCAAATGTTTTTCCGGAAAATTTTTCGTATGCTTTTTTCAGACGCATGATTGCCTGTGCATACTTTACCTTCTCACATTCATTATCTTCATGCGGAAGATCCAGCATATATAAAAATTTGCATTTTCCGGTGCTCTCTACAATATCATAAACTCTCCGGGCAGAATCACAGCAGTTCACAAGTACAAGCTGCTTGACCTTTCCTTCCAGAACTGCCTGAATCACAGATTTCCCAAAGCCGCACAGATTTGCGTGTGCGATCTGATCCGACATTTCAAAGTTCTCCGGCATTTCCTCCAGTACGGCACACTCTTCTCCAAATGCATTCAATAACTCTACCGGCGTATATTTACAGACATAATGTATCATCTGACCCAGCCCCCTTTCCGTGATTTGCGGCATATTTTTCTGCTTTATTTACCTTCAGCATCTCCATATAAGCCTGAAGTCTTGTAGAAATCTGTCCATCACTGCTGTTTGCCGGATTACATCCATCTCCATCAAGGATCATGGTCGGGATTCCTGCTTCCTCAAGCGATCCTTTGATCAGACTGGAAGCTCCGATCGTACCTTTGCATCCCCAATGTGTAAAAAGGATTCCTCCATCCACATTTGTCTGCGCCGCAAGCTCTTTTGCCTTCTGGATTCTCTGCCTGACGCTTCCATTGTAAATGCAGTTCACCATCTTTTCTGCCATGGACTCATACGGATCTTCATAATGTGTCTTCTGAAATCCGTCTGCCACAAAGTCACAGGCACTGATATGAATCTGGTCACTGTAATTGAAAATATCCTTTACCGGTTCCTGCAAAAATGGCATCATATGCATCCAGAGAATATGCAGACCTTCGCTCTTCGGTGCCTTTTTCACATCTTCCAGAAGCAATTTCGTGTACTTGACTGCCTCCTGCGAACCCGCCATGAGGTGGCACATGAAAATCGCGTACAGCTCATTGGTCAGGCTCGTGACCGGATCATGTTCTTTGCGCAGTGCCAGCTGTTCATGATAATATGCGGCTGCCTGGTTGCTGTTATTGACCGCCTGCCGTACTGCCTCTTCGGAAATCTTCTTTCCAGTAACATCTTCTAAAAATGCTTTCAACTCCCGGAGCTGATCTGCCACATATTTTACAGAATCTTCGTTCTTGTCATATGGTACATCTATAAAAAATCCCGGAAGCATATTTTTCTGCTTCAGATACGGAAAGGTCATCATATTGCTGTCACATGCCAGATTTGTGTAGATCATACATTTTGGCTTTGGCACAAGTCCGGATAGTGCCGCTCCAAGGAAAACTCTGTGATAGGAGCACATCGTTTCCGGAAATCCCTCTTCTTCTGTTTTTCTCAAAAATGTCTGCTCACATCTTGTTCCCGCGATAAAGCAGGACATTGCTTCTACCGAATACGGAGTCAGCCCTGCCGCCGTCAAAAGCTCTCCCGGAACAAAGATGCTGACCATCGCTGAATTTTCAGGCTTTGAAAGTGCCTGGATGATATTTTTCATAACAATTCTTGCTACATACTGTCCCGATTTTGGCAGCTTTTTATCTGAAAAAAAGAGCAGTCGTTTCTCCTGAAGTCGGTATCCTGTAAGAAGAAGCCTGCGCGCCTTCCCGGGATCCTCCAGAGACATACTGCTCACTGCGTTACCAAATTTTTGTATAATGTCCATTATAGAATTCCTCTCTGTTTTGCCTTTACTTGCTGTCTGATATATTATAGCAGTTGTGTCGGGAAAGTAAAGAGGAATCTATTGACTTCAACGGAACCATTGGAACGTACTTTTTTCAAGATATAATATCTGCTCTTCTATCTCTTACTCAAATTTAATAGCTATCTCAAGAAATTTTCATTGATTCATTATAAGCCTGATGATAAATAGCCAACTTTATATTTTGAAAAGACAACTTTCCCACCGAATAGCCAGTTTTTCACTCTCAATAGACAACTTTTTCCAATAAATTATTCTAATTCATAAAGCATCGAATTTCAAAAGTAAAAAACCTTACCGATCTTCAGTTTTTACTTCTGAATATCAGTAAGGTTTCTTTGCAACTATCTCGTATACATAGTTTCTTCTTCTTCGTCATCGCCACCAGGATTTATCGTGCCGAGCTGATTCCAGTCCAAAATAACAGAATCAGTAAACGCATTGATGACAAGACCTGTTAATGCATATTGTGATCTCTTTGCCATATCCATCACATCAGAAAAGCGTAACTCTCTTTGAGAAAATTTCTTTCCATATTCTTTCATTTCTGCTCTACTTGTAAACACTGGAAGATAATATCTTTCTCCATTTTTCAGAATATCCAGCTGATTTTTTTCACTAATGTATGGAACCCATACTTTGCTGTTCTTCAAAGTCTCTATCATATCATTTTCTGCAGACCAGCTTTTTTCTTTTTTATAAATGTTCAGTGTTTCCTCCAGACTTTTAGGGCTGTCAGCTGATACAAAATCATTATTTTTTTCCGCCTGCTGCCAGGTGCTTCCATTATTAGCAGTTTCGGATGTGTGAATTTCTGTATATGTGTTGTTCTGTGTTGTTCTGGCTGTACTATTCCCTGTATGGTTTAACTGATTGCTTCCACCTGATATTTCCTGATACTGTTTCCATTTTTTATCAATCCGGATCGCACCGGCTAAAGCAAGTAAAAAGGCTATAGCCCCAATACCTATCGTTCCGCCTAATACAAGTACCAGAACTATATAGACCAATTCTGTTATAGCAAGAATATACGCCATTTTTGTTGTTTTCTTTTTTATCAGGAGTATTCCCATAACAATATCAAAAATCATAAACAACATATTAAGATTTACTGCCCATAGCCGGCTCATATCATCATAACTTCCACCAGCCTGAAATACTCTTTCCGCTGTCTTTCCTATCTCTGAACAAATCAATATCCCTGATCCAATAGATACCACACCAGCCCAGGTAAAAAAAGAACGTATCTTTTTAAAATTAGGCAAAGCTGTAAATTCTTCCTTTGTAAGTCCCTTCGGAAGTGTATTAAGATCAATTTTTTCCGCCATTCTTATCTTCTCCTTTTATACTTTTTTATATTTGGTTTTTATTACTACTCTGTCTTCAGGACATATCTGACTTCTACACGTCTGGATGCTGCGGCATCTTCTTTTCCTTCTCCATCCAGAATCAGATTATTTGCTCCATTACCAACAACCTCGATAGCATTCGCAAGTTCCGGATAACCTGCTTTGATATAATCTGCAACAGTCTTTGCTCTTTCCTCCGAGAGTTTTAAATTGTAAGCCTCGTCTCCTGCTGAATCGGTATAACCCTCCACTACGATTGTCGATACCTTTCCATCTTCTATCGCACTGGATATTACCGGTACATAGGCTGCAAGGAATTGATCCAGATAAGCTTTTCCCTCTTCTGACAAATCTGCCTTATCCCAGGCAAAAAGCACATTATTATCCATCTGTACTGTTCCCGTCGACTCGTCTATCTTCGTAGAATCAAGTCCCTGCTCTTTGAAGGCTCCCATAAGTCCGCTTGAGACTGCTGTCTGGTTTTCTTTTAACTCTCCAAGCTCATCTTCACTCATACTGCTCACATCAGCATCTGTCTCTAAATTATCACTTAATTCACCATTCCAATATGCAGTGGAATCATAAACATAAGGATACCATTTTCCATCAACACAGATGGACAAGCCTCCATCCATTCCTCCATTTGGTCGGTTAGTAATCAGGAAAATCCCTGTGATTTTTCCACCTTCTCCTTCCTCCGATTCTCCAAGATCATAATCGTAACGATAGGTGCTGTCCCAGGTAAGAGTAAACTGATTGCCATCAATCTGTGTTTTTACATTCTCACCTGTTCTTCCATCTGCCCACTCAATATAAGAATCATCACCGTCTTCCGTGTTCAAAGACAAATGAACTATCCCATCATATCCGGAACTAGAATTTTTGGCATATCCCCATTCATAAAGTCCTTCATTCTTTTTTTCTGCATAAAGTATATCCGCAGATCTAAGTCTTGTACTTTTTCCGTCCTTAGACAAAATTAAATCCAAACCGTCGAAGCCATAAGAGTATTCAACCCAATCCTTGCGATCTTGTACATGATATCCCAGATTAGTTTCATCCTCATCATCCATAATCAAAGCTTCCAATCCCATATAGAGTTTGTCTCCTACTACTTCGTAGGCAAATGTGAAGAGAGTATTTACCGAATAAGAATATTCTCCATCCTCACTATATTTTTTTCTTTCGACAAAAGAGGCACGAATGTGATTATATTGCCAATATTCATGCAATGCGCCAATCTGCTGGTCTGTCAGACCTTCCTCTTCTTTCAGTTCTTTGTCTGTTTTTCCAGACAGGTCATAAATCAGGAAATCAGTGTCTGCATATATCTGTATCGGAAGAATCTGCACCTCATATTTTTCCGAATCCTCAAGCTGCAGAGTCATATAGCCATAATCATCCGCATGCTCATTCGCATAGGAACCATCTTCATCTTTATAATTTTCTTCATTCCGATAGGTCCCGTAAAGCATATAAGCCTGCGGATCTGATCCTAAATCCACCAGCTCTGCATTTTTAGTTTGCTTACTACCACTACTATTACTGTCACTACTATACTTAATGCCAGCTCCACATGCTGTAAACACCATTGTGGACATCAAAAGGCTAAACAATACACAAAACTTTTTCATGTCTTTCCTTTTTCCTTCACCTTACTTCTTATATACACTAAAGAACTGAGACGCCTGATCCACTGCATTCAGCTCTAAGCCCGATATATTGATCGCTAACAGGTAACGAGGATCCTGCTCATTCACTAAAAAAATAGTCACACCATAACAAGGAGTGTCATAGTTCTTAAATGTATATTGTGCCGCATAATGTTTCTCACCCAAAAATGTGATTTCTTCCACATTATTTTGAAATTCAGTAACCTGTGCATCTTCTCCCATCAATTTTTTAGCATCCTCCTCAGTCATCACTGAATTTTCCGCTATATTCTTTTCTTCATCCCATTTAGCTGTTTTATCTAAAACCGCTGCATTTTGAATGTTCAATTCAATATATGTATTTTCATCCTGTGCTTCAAAAACTGTCGCACTTGCTATCG
>OHWK01000896.1_pt1 | contig 12008 bp, 6 predicted proteins | sample 1579761 | NCBI WGS metagenome assembly OHWK01 (sample SAMEA3882516, study PRJEB24775) | human gut metagenome | biome: human-associated habitat; feature: intestine environment; material: feces | place: Netherlands | collected 2009/2010 | reverse complement strand
AGGGCTGCCCGTCGTGGGCGCAACCCAGCCGATGCCCTCGTCACGCCAACCCTCCCAGACGAGATTGTCGCGCTCGACAGGGCTCACGGTGAAGAAGTGCTCGCCGCTGTTGGGGTTGTAGAGACGCAGCATCAGATGACCGTAGGTGGTACCGCCATTGTTGCCGCTGCTCGGATTGTTCGGATCATCCGAGTTGCCCGGATTGTCAGGATCCGCAGGCTTGGGATCGCCCGTGACCTTGAACTCGGTGGATGCCGTGCCGTTTGACGTCACGAAGTCGATGGAGTGATCGCCACCACCGAGCTTCTCGAGATACTCGGGCTTGAGAACGATGGCGCCGGTCTCCTCATCTACCGTGTAGTTTTCCTTGTCGACGACCTTGCCGTCCACCTTCACGCACACGAGGTCATCGGGGTCGATGTCGGTCTTGATCTCCATGCCGTCAGAGGAGCCGGGGTCCCACGGCTCGGGCTTGTCCTCTTCCTTGATGACGGGAGGGGTCACGTCCGGGTTGTCGCCCTTGTCCTTGACAAAGGTGATGGGGCCATCGCCAGCGGTCATGCCGTCCGAGGAGACGGAATCGCCGGTCTCGGACGAGAGCCAGTCGGCGTTGGGAAGCTTGCTATCACCAACGAACTCGAACTTGGGACCGAGGGTGATGCGGTCAATCTCGGTGCAATCGTTGAAGAAATTGTCCATGGAATCGACCTTGGAGGTATCGAAGTTCGAGAGGTCGAGGGACTTGAGCGAGGAGCAGCCATCGAACATGGACTGCGCATTCTTGAGCTTGCCCGTCTTGAAGTTCGAGAGGTCGAGCTCCGTAAGGGACTCGCAACCCTGGAACATCACGCTCATGTTCGTGACATTAGAGGTATCGAAGCTGGAGAGGTTGAGCGTCTTGAGCGAGGAGCAACCATAGAACATGCCGCTCATGTTCTGCACCTTGGCAGTGTCGACGTCAGTGAGGTTGATCTCCTCGAGATTCTCGCAACCATAGAACAGGGAGCCCATATCAGTCGCATTCTCGGTATGACGACCAAGCAGGCTCACCGACTTGAGCGATTTGCAGTAATAGAACATGCCACGGATGGAAGTAGCGCTGGCAGTATCGAGGCCCGTAAGGTCAACCGAGACCATGTTCTCGCACCAATTGAACATATCGTTGACGTTGGTGCCAGCCTTCACGCCCGGCTCAATGACAGCCGAGGTGACTCTATAGGCATACTGGGGAGCCCTCCAGCTTTCGTCGCCAAAGCTATTGCCAAGCTTGCCGCCTGCAGCACCGGGGCGGATGGTGAGCTTGCCCTCATCATCAATCTCCCATTCGCAGTCACCACTCATGCCATTGGCAACGACGGCAGCCTGCGGACTCATCGTGGTTGCCAAGGCAGCCGCTGGAACGAGCGCGGCGACGAGCGCAAGCGAGAACGCGAGCGCAGCTACCTTTTGCAGGAGCGAAATGCTTCGTTTCATGGTCATGTCTGATCCTCCGGAAAATGCTCGAGGGCGTACGAAAGCTAAGGCGCATGCCTATTCCGGCACTATTGTACGGACGAAGACGCTTGCTTCCAGGGGATATTTGCCCGAACGGATAAAGGCGCAAGGTAGAGCGCCTGCGAAGGCGGCCCTGTCACAAAACCGTCATCTGCCCTTCACTGCTCCTCGACAAAAACGGGGCCACCCGAAGGCGGCCCCGAAGCGACTGGCGCGTGTCAGGGAGTCAGACCCCTGGCCTATGTTCATGCAATCAGCTAGCCAATCCCGTACCAAGCGATGCCCTCGCCAAACCAGCCAAGGGCAACCAGATAGCCACGCTCGAAGTCGTTCGTGGTGTAGTGGTGATTGTTCGCGAACTCGTTGGGATTGTAGACGCGATACAGTGGCACCGCATGATTGGGATCGGAATACCAGCCGATGCCCTCGTCGTTCCAACCGGCAGCGATGAGGCTGTCGCGTTCGACGGTCGAGAGCGTGTAGTGGTGTTCGCCCGCGTTCGGGTTGTAGAGACGATAGACCGCGTCGCCGGTCTTGGGCGCCGTCCAACCCTGGCCCTCATCGTTCCAACCCACGCTGATCAGATGCTGACGCTCGACCGTGCTGGCCGTGAAGAAGTGCTCGCCAGAATTGGGATTGTAGAGGCGGTACATGGCAGTGGACTCAACCTGCGCGGGCTTATCGGGATTATCCGGTGTGTCGGGCGTATCGGGGGTGTCGGGGTTATCCGGATTATCGGGATTGTCCGGGGTATCCGGCGTGTCGGGCTTGGGAGCCTCGACGATCTCATAGTTGGCCTCGAGCGTGCCCGTGTAATTGCCCTTACCGGTGACTTTGATGGTCTTCTTGCCAACCTTCACGCGGTCGCTCGGCAGCGTCACGTCATAATCGGTACCGGCCGTTAGCGTCTTATCGCCGCACTTCACGGTCACGGTCGGGGTCTTGTCCTTGCCGTCGTAGGTGAACTTGTCGGCAGAGAGCTCCACCTTGCTGATGGTGGCAGGAGCAATCTCGTAGCTGGCCTCGACCTCGCCCGCGTAGTTGCCCTTTGCGATGGCCTTGACGGTCTTGGTGTCGGCGGCGACGCGATCGGTGGGAAGCGTCAGCTCGTAGTCGGTTCCGGCGACGAGCGTCTTGTCGCCTGCCTTGACCGTGATGGCAGGCGTCTTATCGGTGCCGTCGTAGGTGAACTTGTCGGCAGAGAGCTCGATGGTGTCGATGCCAGCTGCAACGATCTCGTAGGTGGCCTCGAGCGTGCCCCCAAAGTTGCCCTTTGCGGTGATCTTCACGGTCTTCGTGCCGATGTTGGTGATGTCGTCCGACGCGGCAACGTCGAAGTCGGTCTCCGGGTCGAGCACGAGCTCGCCAGCCTTGACGGTAAGGACGGGCACTTGCTCGGTGCCATCGTACGTGAGCTTGTCGGCGTCGAGGGTGAGGTCGGTGATGGGGGCGGCGGTGATTTCGTAGTCGATGGTTTTCTCACCACTGTATGAACCGACCCCTTTGACAATCAGAGTCTTGCTGCCCACGCTTACGCCATCATCGGGAGCGACAACGGCGTAATCAGTGCCTTCTGTAAGCGTCCTATCACCACTCGCTACTATCACTGTCGGAATCTTGGCCGTTCCGTCATAAGTGAATTCCCTGTCCTTCGACTGCACATCGGTGAGAACCATCTTTCGGGTAAAGACGGTTTCGGTACTTATGGTCAATCCCGCAATCTCCTGAGACGTGTATCTCGCATCACCAGGCGAGGCTTCCCAGACTCCAGCAGGCAGCCAACTCGTTTCGCTTTCAAATGAGAACTTGTCACCAAGCGTCACATCTACAAGAGCCTCGCAATCACCGAACAAGGAGTCCATGCTCGTCACGTTCGTAGTGTTGAAGCTCGAGAGATTCAGCGTCTTAAGTGCAGCACAGCCAGCAAACATGCTGTCCATATCCGTTACATTGGCCGTATCGAAATTCGAGAGGTCGAGAGTAGTGAGCGCGGCACAGTCTTCGAACATGCGAGCCATGGTTGTTGCGCTTGCCGTGGCGATGTTCGTCAGATCAAGACTTTCGAGAGCAGCGCAGCCGGAAAAGACGCCACTCATGTCCGTAACGTCCTTCATGCCGAGCGCGGGTAACTTAAGCGTGACCAGGGAACCGCAGCCGGCGAACATATCTTTCGCAGCCGTGACGCTTGTCATATCGAATCCGGAAAGATCGAGAGAGGTAAGTGCCGCGCAACCAGCAAACATGCTCTGAACATTCGTGAGAGCGGGAGTCGTGAGACCCGCAAGACCGAGCTCTCTAAGCGAGGAGCAGCCAGCGAACATGCTCTGCATATCGACAACGCCGGTGATGTCGATGCCTGCGATGTCGAGCTCCGTAAGCGCAGCGCATCCTTCGAACATGCTCTGCATGTTTTCAACGGATGCAGTCGAGATGCCTTTGATGTCAAGATCCTGGAGCGTGGTGCATCCTTTGAACATGGAATCCATTCGCTCAACCTTTGAGGTGTCCAAATCTGTAACATCGATGTAGGCGAGTGAGGAGCAGTCCTCAAACATGGAACTCATATTCTTGGCATTTGCCGTATCAAGCTTATCGATACCTGCATAAACCAAAGAGGTGCAGTTTTTGAAGAGACCGTGCAGGATCTGTCCGCTCGATACGCCCCGATCAATGCGCACGATCTTGATGTCGGCTGCGTGACCGCCCCAGCCAGGGGTATCCCAGACATCATCAAGCAACCCGCCAGATTCACCGGGGGCAATGACAAGCATACCGCTAGCATCAATCGTCCATGTACACTGCCCAATCGTGCCCTCGGCAATGGGGCCGGGCGTCGGATCGGCCGGATCGGTCGCATCCTCCGCAGGCTGCACCTGCGGCTCTGCCGGATTGGCAAACGCTGCCACTGGCACGAGGCTCGTGACAAGCGCAAGCGCAAAGGCACACGCAGCGAGCTTGCGCAGGATTTCCATGGACCGTCTCTTAATCATGGCTGACCTCCCAGAACTAGGAACTCATCTCTTCACGATGTATTTGCCTGACCGGATGGTGCCTGCGACCGCCCCCCCCCGCAAGGTTTTTCGGGGTTGAAGGCTGCAAGTGGAGTGTCCACTTCGATATGTGGGGCGCATACAGAGCGGCCATGACGCAGGTACTTGGTTGATGGCATAGAGAGGCGACGGGGAGCTTCGTTCGTGGCACGCGCAGAAGGAGCAACTGACGGAAAAATCCACTTGTGGCACATGCGGCGGGAACAACTGGCGAAGACTTGCGTTTGTGGCGCATGCAGAAGGAGCGGCTGACGAAGACTTGCGTTTGTGGCGCATCCGACGCACCACAAACGTCATTTCTCGCCAGCGTAACGCCGAAAATGCACCACAAACGCCCATGTTCGTCAGACCTGCACGGCGCATGTGCTCCAAGCACCCATCTTCGTCGAGTCCGCACAGCGTGCGCACCCCAAACGCCCATCTTCGTCAGGCCATCGTGATATACGTGCCCCAGCCGTTCGCCTTCGCCAGTCAACGTGGCGCGCAAGCAAACAAAAGGGGGCACCTGAAGGCGACCCCCGAAGCGGCGCAAATATATCGTGCTGCCTGCAATCGCCTACCCCACGCCGTACCAGGCAATGCCCTCGTCTTGCCAGCCGAGGCCAAGCAGATGATCGCGCTCCTCCGTGCTTGTCGAGTAATGGTGGTTGTTAGCGTATTCATTCGGGTTGTAGAGACGATAGAGCGGCAGGCAACCTCCGCTATACCACCCGATGCCCTCATCGTTCCACCCGATGGCCACAAGTATGTCGCGCTCATCGGCATCGAGGGTGTAGTGATGCTCGCCCGCATAGGGATTGTAGAGGCGGTAGACAGGGTCGCCTTGCGCAGGCGCGACCCAACCCGTGCCCTCATCGTTCCAGCCGGCGCCAATTACCGCGTCGCGCTCGACAGTGCTCGCAGTATAGAAATGCTCGCCAGAGTTAGGGTTGTAGAGCCGGAACATCGGTTTGTCGAAGTTGAAGTCCGGGCTCGAATCCGGAAGCAAGATGGGGCCGGGGTTGCGATCAGCGCTAGGGTTACGGTTGGGATCAGAATCCGGGTCGGGGTCGGAACCTGAGCCGGGGTCGGGAACCGGGGCAGGTTGTTGACCCAGAGGCTCCACGATCTCATAGGCAATTCTTAGCGTTCCAAACAAGTTGCCCTTCCCGGTTATGGTCACGCAATGCGTGCCGACCCCATCGCAATTCTCCCCGCAGGCAATATCGTAGTTGTCCCGAGCGGCCGTCATGGGGACACCGCCCGAGTCATACTCGACCGTCAATACGTTCGGCTTCTTTGGTGCGCCATCGTATACGAAGGAGGTGACGTCGAGACTCGCAGAACATAGTGGCGCGTGGGCAATCTCGTAGCTGCCTCGAACAGACCTCTTGTAGTTCCCCATGCCACTAATGGTCACCTCAACGATTCCGACATTCACGGTGTCCCCGATAAACGAGACCTCGTAATCCTTGCCTTCGATCAGCCTGTGGCCGGTCTTTTTGTCGGTCAGCATCAACGTCGGTCTTCTCGTCTTTCCGTCAAAGGGATAGACACGGGGACCGTAGTCGATGGTGACATCGTCAAGAGATGTCCGATAGTCAGTGTAAGTGTCCGCGATGCCAAGACGAGTCGTATCGATAACCTCGGCGCTATACCACCGACCGTCCCTTGCCGAAAGCCACTTGTCGCCAGGCATGTGAAACATAGTGATGCCCTCGCCGAGGGTGATGCTTCGAAGCGAGTCGCATCCCGAAAACATAGATGACATGCTCTTCATGCTCGACGTATCGAGCCCGGATAGGTTGACGATGGTCAGCGCCGAGCAATCCTCGAACAGGCCGTCCATGTCTTCCGTATCCGAGGTGTCGAGGCCAGAACAATCCACCTCGACCACGTTGTACATGCGAGCGAGCAGATATTGCAGCTGACGAGGGGCGATTACCTTCTTGCCGTCCTCTTCCTGGAACACGATCTTCGTGATGCGGTCCCTGTGAGTTTCCCAAGCCGGTACGGGCACGCCAACGCTGTTGCTCATTCCCTTGCCCGGATGCACGGTGAGGACGCCATCGTCGGTGAGCTCCCAGGGGCACGTACCCCACTTTTCCGCCGCGATGACGTTGGGCAGGGGCTCGGTGGCAAACGCGGCAGCGGGAACCATGGCCATTGCCAAGGCTACTGAGAAAAGGAATGAGAGGATCCTGCGCATCATGCGCCCCTTTCGAAGAGCGTGCTCCCTATCATACGCCGAAAAGAGTTATTGCCCCTCCCCGCACAGACAGTCCTTGGGTGGCATGCTCCATCTTATCTGTCGGCGACCACAAAGAGGGGCCGCCCGAAGGCGGCCCCAAGGCAGTACAGATATATCGTGCCGCCTGCAATCGACTACCCCACGCCGTACCAGGCGATGCCCTCGTCTTGCCATCCGATGCTCAGTAGATGGTCGCGTTCGACGGTACTCGTCGAATAGTGATGATTGTTGGCATATTCGTTGGGATTATAGAGGCGGTAAAGAGGCGAGCTGCCCCCGGTAAACCAGCCAACACCCTCATCGCTCCATCCGACAGAAACGAGCATGTCACGCTCGCCAGCGCTAATCGTATAGTGATGCTCGCCGGCATACGGATTGTACAGGCGATAAACTGGCTCCCCCTCAGCCGGGGCAATCCAACCCGTACCCTCATCGTTCCAGCCCACACTGATGAGATGGTCACGTTCTACGGTAGATGACGTATAGAAGTGCTCGCCAGAATTCGGATTGTAGAGGCGGAACATGGTCTGGGTGGTGACTTGCGTGGGCAGATTCGGAACGTCTGGGACGTCTGGAACGTCAGGACCGGGATTAGGGGCTGGGTCGGGAGCAGGGTCTGGCGTCGGCTCCGGGTCCGGAGTCGGTGTCGGAGCCGGGTCCGGAGCCGGAGTGGGTTCTGGCTTGGGTACTGCGACAATCTCGTAACTCGTCTTGAGCGTACCGGTGTAGTTGCCCTTGCCAGTGACGGTGACCTCTTTCTCGCCGACGTTCGTCACATCGGAAGGCCAGGTAACGGTGTAGTCGATGCCCTCGACAAGCGCCCTGCCGCCGCACTTCACGGTGACGGCAGGCTTCTTCGCGGAGCCGTCGTAGGTGTAGCGGACTGCGGAGAGCGAGACACCGGCGACGGCGGCGGGCGCTATCTCGAACGTCGCCGTCCTCGTGCCTGTGTAGTTGCCCTTGCCGGTGACGGTGACGGTCTTGGCGCCGGCGCTCTTGAGGTCAGCAGGCCACTCGACATCGTAGTCCGTGCCCTCGACCAGCGTCGATCCCGCGGCCGTAACGGTGACGGCAGGCTTCTTCGCGGAGCCGTCGTAGGTGTAGCAATCCTGCGACAATGTGACTGCAGTAAGCGAAATACTGTTCCCGGAAACCGTAAATGCCGCAACGGGGCTCCCGTTCGCAGATTCGATACAAATCCTATGTATGCCATTCATAAGTGTGGCGATGTAATCATGGTTAAGTGCGATAGTTGTAGAATCTTCGTTTATCCTATAATTCGTACCTTCGAGCGCTTTGCCATCAATAAGCACTCTTTTAAAATCATCGCGTAGAGCAGATGAAATAAAAATAAGATCAGAACCGGTAGCATTAGTCCAAGAGGCACCATCGCCCCACACAATCGCCGCTCCAGTCTTTGTAGCTCGAGTATACGTATCCTCAAGCCCGCTCCTACCTTCGGTGATTTCGTCAGATGTGAGATTTTGTTGAGTCATGTATGAAATCCACTTTGTATTTGGAAGCGTAATCTTATTTGACGCTTTCGTTCCTTGAAAATGGAATTTTGAGCCAACCTTCACACGGTTTAGCGAAGTGCACCCATCAAACATCCCTTCCATTCCATAAGCATAAATCGGATTACTATTGCCATCGCCCTGATACCATCCTGTGAAATACTCGCCTCTTGCTATATCTGTATTGAATCCGGAAATGTCTATGAATGAGAGTCTCGTGCAATTACCAAACATAAACCTCATATTATTTGCTTTTTCTGTATTGAAGTGAGCTAAGTTCAAATGTGGAAGCTTCCGACATTCATAAAACATTGAAATCATTGCAGTGACATTTGACGTATCAAAGCTCGATATATCTAAAATACATAACTCGAGACACCCGCTAAACATCCTGCTCATGTCCGTAACACGAGCAGTATCGAAACTCGATAAATACAGCTCCTTGAGTGAAGCACAGCCGTAAAACATTAGGCCCATATCCGTTACACTCGATGTGTCGAAACTGGAGAGATCCAGCTTTGCGAGCCCTGCGCAATCCTTAAACATGCAACTCATGGAGGTCACATTTGAGGTATCGAGACCGGAGAGGTTTAGATCAGACAACCTGGAACAGCCATCGAACGCATAGCTCATAGAGGTTACGCTTGAGGTATCGAAGTCCGTGAGATCCAGACTCGTAAGCGAGGTGCAGCCCTGGAACATAAACGCCATGTCTGAAACATTCGAGGTATCAAAGCCGGTGAAATCAACAGACTGAAGGGTGGAGCAGCCCGAGAACAGCCGTCCTAGACTAGATGTCCTTGATGCGTCCGCATCGCGTAAAATCACGTTCGAAAGAGCGGGGCATCCATTAAAAGGAATTGTTTTCTCGCCGAAAACAGCGTTCGAACAATCAATCGTTCGAAGGGCATAGCATCCTTGGAACATCTCAGTTAAATCTTCAACACTCATAGTACTGAAACCAGAGAGATTAAGTGCTGTAAGCGAGCTGCAACCACTAAACATTTTGGCCATATCTGTAACATCAGATGTATCCATACTGGAACAATCTAGGGTGGTGAGCGAAGTGCAGGAGCTGAACATTCCTGTCATATTTGTCACTCGCGATGTATTGAGGCTGGAAAGGTCAAGAGTTGTAAGTGCCCTGCAGCCATAGAACATGTTTCTCATATTGCTTACACTTGACGTATCAAGGCCCGACAAATCCAAGTCAGCTAGTGAAGTGCAGAGGTAGAAAGAACCCGCCATGCTTGTAACCTCGGATGTGTCTAAACCAACTAGATTTAATTTAGATAGTTTGGAGCAATATGAAAAGGTGGGCATCGTGGTGCCAAACGCTGCATACGACAAATCGACCGCTTGGAGCTCATCGCAATTACTGAATGTCTGATATACGCTGGTAACACTCTTCATATTCAACCCGGACAAATTAATAGATGAGAGTTTTCTGCAGGAACTGAACATATAGTCCATATCTGTAATGTTGGAAGTATCCAAACTGGACAAATCTATCGATTCGACATTATCAAGACCCGAAAACAAATAACTGCAATCCTGGGGTGCAATAACCGATCGTCCATCATCTTGAATAAAAATGATTGTAGAAATTGACGAATTATTATCTATCCAAGGACTCTTACTTTTTCCATATGCTCGCCCCGCTCCCTCACCCGGACGAACTGTAAGCACGCCATCCTCGGATATCTCCCACGGGCATGTGCCCCACGTGCCTGTCGCGATGTTGCCAGCTTGCGGCTCAATGGCAAGCGCCACTTCGGATGTTTGTGAAACATCCACGGGCTGCGATTCCCCGTCGTCCGGCACGGCAAACGCTGCGGCAGGAAGCATGGTCATAGCAAGAGCAATGGAGAAAAAGAAAGAGAGGAACTTGCGCATCTCGTGCTCCTTTCAAACAGGCATGCTCTTTATCATACTCTGCAGCGAATCAACGACCCCCCCCCGTGCGGATGTTTCGCAAGCGGAAGATTATGTTTCGCTCGATGGTGCCAGTGGGACGAATAGTATTCGCTCAACGTCTCTTCACATGCTAGAATACATTGTATTCACGCTAAGGAGGCTGCCATGACGACCATGACCATGAGAGTAGACGACATCGACGCGGCCCTCGTGCGTAAATATGCGAAGTTCGAGGGCAAAACCATCTCTGATTTCATTCGTGACGCCGTCTTCGAAAGCATCGAGGACAAAGAGGATCTTGCAGCCCTGCGAGCTGCTGTAGCCGAGGATGATGGAACGCGCTACAGCCACGAAGAAGTCCTTGCGGATCTGGGGCTCTAGTGGCATACCGCGTCGAATACTCAAAATGTGCACTGAGACAGCTCAAGAAAATGGACCGATTCGATGCCCGTCTCATCACATCGTGGATCGGCAAGCATCTTGACGGTATCGATGACCCGCGCATCTACGGCAAAGGGCTATCGGGCAATCGCTCGGGAGAATGGCGGTATCGCGTTGGCGATTACCGTATTCTCTGCATTATCAAGAACGATGTGCTAGTCGTAGAGGTGTTCTCGATAGGACATCGAAGCGACGTGTACAAGCGCTAGGCCACACACAAGCAACTGGCGAAGACTTGCGCGGCGCACGTGCCCCAAGCGCTCATCTTCGCCAGCCAGCCCAGCGCAGCACGCAAGCAAACAAAAGGGGCCACCCGAAGGCGGCCCCAAGACAGCGCACGTTCTGCACGCCGCTTCTAAACGATAGCCAGCGGCGCTTACGCGTGCGCTTCTGCGGCGCTTACTCCGCGGCAAGCGGGGAGGGCGTGCTGTACGTACGCGCCAGATACTCCTGGTCAAGCTCGTAGAGCGACTTGGCATCCGAGCCGAAGAGCTTCATCTTCGTGACCATATCGGTCGCGTTGACCTCCTCCTCGAGCTGCTCGTCGATGAACCAATCGAGGAACTTCATCGTGCGGAAGTCGTTGACCTCCTTGGCGGCAGCGTAGATGTCGTTGATGAGGCTCGTGACGTAGCGCTCGTGCTCGAGACCGGCCTCAAGCGGCTCGAGATGGTTCTTGAAGGTCTTGTCCGGCTGGTCGATGGCCTTGAGCACCACCTTGCAGTCGTTATCGAGGAGGTACTTGCGGAAGATGAGGGCGTGATCGCGCTCCTCGGCCGCCTGAATGAGGTACCAGTTCTCGTAGCCATCAAGGCCTTCATCCGCGTAGTAGTCTGCAAAGGAGAGGTACAGGTACGCCGAATACAACTCCTTGTTGATCTGGTCGTTGAGGAGCTCGTACACCTTGGAATCCATGATTCGTCCTTTCTTGATGAGATTGTCGGGGGCTTCATAATAACGCTAATAGCGGCGCTTAGCGGGTTTTCGCAAGTTCTTCTTGAATCGTCTCGTCAAAAAGCTCCGGGAAGCTCTTGAGCTTGAGCGTGAGAATGCGCATGAGCGACTGGTCGACGCGCTCCATGGGAATACGCCCGCTGTTGATGGCATCCAGCAGCCCTGCGTAGGCGGCATCGAATTCGGATGGCATGAGCGCGATGTCGCAGCCGGCCTCAATGGCCGCGACGCCCACATCGCCGGGCGAGCAGAACTCGAGCAGCGCGCCCATCCCGAGCGAGTCCGTCGTCACGACGCCATCGTAGCCAATCTCGTCACGAAGTATTCCTTGCACGATATCCGGCGAAATCGAGGCCGGAATGGCACTGCCCGTGATCTGCGGAAGCGACAGATGTCCCACCATCACCA
>OHWK01000894.1_pt1 | contig 12010 bp, 9 predicted proteins | sample 1579761 | NCBI WGS metagenome assembly OHWK01 (sample SAMEA3882516, study PRJEB24775) | human gut metagenome | biome: human-associated habitat; feature: intestine environment; material: feces | place: Netherlands | collected 2009/2010 | reverse complement strand
CCATCTTTGACTGTCTGGCCCCGGGCGGGCGGCTCTGCGTCATCACCTTCCACAGCCTGGAGGATCGGCTCGTCAAGAACAAGTTCCGCCGCTGGGCACAGCGCTGCACCTGCCCGCCGGAGCAGCCCATCTGCACCTGCGGAGGTGTGGCCAAGGCCAAGCTGATTACCCGCAAGCCCATTGAGGCTGACGCCGCGGAGCTGGAGACCAACCGTCGCAGCCGCAGCGCCAAATTGAGAGTGTTGGAGAAAGCATAAGAGGCATTATTCATGACAACTGTTTTGCTGCACGAGGGCTCGGCAGCACCGAAACTGGAGCCCCTGCCGCGCCCGCAGGTGCGTGCGGTGCGCGGCGGCAACCACGGCCTGAACCGCGTCCGCCATGTGATGCGGACTGCCGTGATCGTGCTGATCCTTGCCGTGTTTGGCGGGCTGGCAATCAGCAGCCTGATGAGCGGTGCAACGCTGATGGAACTGAACGCACAGGTCGATGAGGTCAGCGTCCAGCTGGCCGAGGCCCAGAGCGAATACGACTACCTGAACACCCGGATGAACGACATCACGAGCCGCGCCAGTCTGCAGCAGGTGGCCGAGGGTGAGCTGGGACTGGTCAAGGCCGATCCCAGCCAGATCACCTACGTCCAGCTGGAGGACCAGAGCATCATTGAGCGGAACACCGGCGCCGCGGGCCGCCTGTTGGATGAGGTGCGCACGGCAGCGCTGAGCCTGCTGGACAGCCTGAACCCGTAAAACAACCAAAAATATGCAGCTACGAGCCTTTTTGCTGCACGGCCTTGCTGCCGTCGGCAAAAAGGCTTTTGAAATAACAAGGTGTACCCATGACAGAGCAACGACCCAACCATTCCCCCGGGCATCGTCCCCGGGCAAGCAAGGGCATAAAATACTGGACGCTGTTTTGCATGACAGTATTTATCCTCGCCTGCTACGGCGTGCTGGTCTACCAGCTGTATGTGTGGCAGGTGCGTGATGCCGAGAGCTACCGCGCCGAGGCTGTGACCCAGCAGCTGAAGGACACAACGCTGCCCGCTGTGCGCGGCTCGATCTACAGCGCCAACGGCAAGCTGCTGGCCAAGAGCAGCACGGTATGGAACATCGTGGCCGACCCGTCCTCCGTTTTAAAGAGCGGGGCGACGGAGGACCAGATCCGCGCAGCGGCAGAGCACATTGCCGAGCTGCTGGACGACGGCACAACGGCGGATACTGTGTACAAGGCGCTGACGGCGTCCAACAAGGATACCGGTGAGCCGTACCAGTACCGTGTGGTGAAAAAGGGTGTTGAAAAGCCCGTGGCGGATGCTATCCTGGCCTATGCAGACAGCTACCGCCTCAAGGACGGCGCTGCGGTGGACACGAGCCTGCAGACCGAGGAAAAGGAGGACAAGAAGGACGGCGAGGCCAAAACCAGCAAGGCAACCCGTATCCTCTACCTGACCAGCGAACAGGCAGCCTCCCGCACTTATCCCTATGGGGAGTTCCTGGCCTCGGTGCTGGGCTTCTGCAATGAGGACGGCTCAGGTGCCTACGGACTGGAAAAATATTACGACGCGACGCTGGCCGGTACGCCGGGCCGCAGCGTGGCCGAAACGGACGCCTACGGTGAACCGCTGGCCAGCGGTCAGGCCGACGTGCATGAAGCCATCGACGGCAGCAACCTGAACCTGACCATCGACGAGAACGTACAGTCCATCGTCGAGGAGTACCTGACCGAGGCAATGAGCACCTTTACGGTCCATGGCCGCGGAAGCGCCATTGTCATGAACGTCAAGACCGGCGCGATCCTGGCGATGGCGTCCCTTGAGCAGTTTGACCCCAACGACCCCAAGACGATCACCGACCCCAAGATGAACGAGATCCTGGCTAAAACAGAGATCGACGCGGAGGACATTGACTGGCTGGAAAGCCGTCTGGGCGAGAAGGCCGTCAAGGACATCATTGCAGACGAAATTATCAGCCATGAAAAGACGACGAACGAGAAGGGCGAGGAGGTCTCCAGCGAGGCTACCCAGCTGCAGGGTATGATGCGCGAGGCCCAGTGGAAGAATAAGAACATTACCGAGCTGTATATGCCCGGCTCGGTGTTCAAGCTCATCACGGCCTCGGCAGGGCTGGACTCCGGTGTTATGAGTGCGGAGCAGACCTTCTACTGCGGCGGCAGCCTGACCGTCAACGAGGGCAGCGAGCTGTGGGAGCACACCTACCGCTGTGCCAACGGCGAGGTCCACTATGAACAGGACATGGCAGGCGCGCTGAACCACAGCTGCAACCTCTGGTTCATTCAGGCGGCAGAGACGCTCAAGCCGCAGATCTTCTACGACTATATCCAGGCGTTCGGCTTCACCCAGCCCACCGGCATCGACCTGCCCAACGAGACTCGCTGGACCAGCGTCTACAACGCCGAGCAGATGGCAGAGGTCGATACAAACCTGTACACGGCGGCCTTCGGCCAGAACGAGTCCATCACCCCGATGCAGATGGCCACCGCCGTAGCGGCCATCGCCAACGGCGGCTACCTCGTTACGCCCTATGTCGTGGATTCCATCTCTGACAAGGACGGCAACATTATCTCCCAGACCGAGACGAACATCCGCCGCCAGGTCATCTCCGAAGAAGTCAGCCGGCAGCTGCTGGCCATGATGGAAAACAACGTCCACGGGGCAGGGAACTACCACTCCTGCGCCAACGCCTACGTGGCGGGCTACCGCATCGGCGGCAAGTCCGGTACGGCAGAGCGCACGGACCGCCATCTGCGCGGCGACGGCGACTATTATAAAATGATGAGCTTTGCCGCTGTGCTGCCCATCGATGATCCCGAGATCGAGGTTTTCGTCCTGCTGGATGACCCGCGCTGGGTCAAGGACTATGCCAGCCAGGTCGTGGCTCCCGTAGTAGGCAACATCATCAGCGAGATCGCGCCCTATCTGGGCATCGAGCAGGACGCTGACTACAACCCCACCGGCACTGTGACCGTGCAGACCTGCCTGGACTACACTTGGACGAACGCGCAGGTCACGCTGAACCGCCTGGGCCTCAAACATAAGCTGATCGGTCCCAGCAGCGGCAATATCGTCTACCAGTACCCCGTCGGCGGCAGCGTGGTGCCCGCGGGCTCCACCATTTACCTGTACACGGCCACCGACCAGAACTCGATGACCACAACGCCCGACGTCGTCGGCAAGACCGGCACCTTTGCCGAGCAGATGCTCAAGGCCGCCAACCTGAACGTGCAGTTCGCCGGCGACAGCGGCGGCAAGGTCGTGGCGCAGGACGTCGAGGCCGGGACCTCCGCTGCCTACGGCACGATCATAACGCTGACGATGGACAGCGGAGAGGATACTACCCATGACGCCCCGACGGTGACCGAGGAGATCGACCCGGCAAACGAGGAGGGGTAAGCATCCCCGCAGGGGCACCCGGGCTTTTGCAAAACGCTGCATTTCTGTATAGGAGGTCTTTTCATGCAAACCATTCCTGCCAATCAACTGCTGGCCGGACTGACGCTGGCCGAGCCGGTCACCATCCGCGCCGTTGTGACCGACAGCCGCAAGGTCGAGCCGGGCTGCGTTTTTGTCTGCTTCCCCGGCGAGCGTGTTGACGGCCATGACTACGCCGCCGGTGCCTACCGGAGCGGCGCAGAATATATCGTTGCCAACCATCCCGTCGAGGGCGTGCCTGCGGACCGCACGGTCATTGTGCCGGACAGCGGCAAGGCCATGATCCGCATGGCGTCCAACTACCGGATGTTGTTCAACCCCAGAATGATCGGCGTCACGGGCAGCGTCGGCAAGACGACGACGAAGGAGTTCTGCTATGCGGTGCTCTCCGCCTTCGGCAAGACCCTCAAGACCGAGGGCAACCAGAACAATGACATCGGCGTGCCCAACACGCTGTTCCGCCTGACCGACGACACCGAGTACGCCGTTGTCGAGATGGGCATGGACCACGCGGGCGAGATCGAGCGTCTGACCCGCTGTGCCCGGCCCAGCGCGGGCATCATCACGATGATCGGTGTTTCGCATCTGGAAAATCTCGGCACGCGCGAGAATATACTGAAGGCAAAGCTGGAGATCTGCACCGGCCTGCCCGACGGCGCACCGCTGGCCCTGAACGCGGACAACGACCTGCTGCCCACGGCAAGCATCCCCAGCCGCCTGCGGCCGGTCTGGTTCGGCATTGACGCCGCGAATGCCGATGTCCGCGCGGTGGATGTCGTCACCGGCGCAAACGGCACGACCTTCAAAATCATCGATACGCAGTACGGTACGTTCGATGCCGCCATCCCGACAGCGGGCATCCACACGGTCTACGACGCGCTGGCCGCCTACGCCGCCGCGACCCGCCTGGGTCTGGACGCTGCCCGCTGCGCTGCCGCGCTGGCGACCTACCGGACGACGGGCATGCGCCAGCATATCGTGGAAAAGGGCGGCATCACCTTCATTGAGGACTGCTACAACGCCAGCCCCGACAGCATGAAGGCTGCGCTCTCTGTCCTCAAGGCACTGCCCAATGCCCGGAAAATCGCGCTGCTCGGCGATATGCTTGAGCTGGGCGGTGCGAGCGAGGAGGGACACCGCCATACCGGCGAGTGGGCTGCTGACGCGGGCGTTGATGCACTCATCGCCTACGGCCCGCGCAGCGCCGCCATGGCCGAGGCCGCAAAAGCGCGCGGGGTTGCGGCGGTGCATTGCCAAACGGCGGAAGAAGTGCTACAATATGTACGGCAATTCGTGCGCCCCGGTGACGCTGTGCTGGTCAAGGCCAGCCACAGCATGGGCCTGGAGCAGCTGCTGCAGGAATACTATAAGGAATTGCCGCAGGGGTAAGCACCCCAACACACGTTTGGAGGAATCAACGGCATGGAGCAAATCTCATCCCTGTTGGCGGCGGCAGCCGTCGGCGGCTTTGCCATCACGGCGGTGGCGGGCAAATTCATGATCCCGGCGCTGCACCGGCTGCACTTTGGCCAGACCATCCGCGAGGAGGGCCCCACATGGCACAGCAAGAAAAACGGCACCCCTACCATGGGCGGCCTCTGCTTTATTCTGGGCATTCTGGCCACACTGGGCATCGTCTGGGTCATGTACAGCCCCAAGCTGCCGGAGGTGCTTGGTATGCCGCAGCTGCAGGCCGGTATGCTGGTGCTGTTTCTCGCGTTCGGCTCGGGCCTCATCGGCTTTCTGGATGACTTCATTAAGGTCGTCAAGCATCGCAACCTCGGCCTGACCGAGGCGCAGAAGATGATTTTGCAGATCGCGCTGACCTTCGGGTTCATGTTCGGCCTGCATAGCCTCGGTCTGCTGACCACGCAGGTCCAGTTCCCGATTTTTGGGCTGGTGGACATGGGCTTGCTCTACTATCCCATCGCGTTCTTCGGCATCATCTTCCTTGTCAACGCTGTCAACCTGACCGACGGTCTGGACGGCCTGTGTACCGGCGTGACCTTCGTGTCGATGATCGGCTATCTGCTGGCCGGCAGTCTGCTGGGCTTTGTACATGTTTCGCTGATCGCCGCTGCCACGGCGGGTGCCTGCGCGGGCTTTCTGGTCTGGAACTTCTACCCGGCCAAGGTCTTTATGGGCGACACCGGCAGCATGTTCTTCGGCGGCATCGTTACGGCGCTGGCCTTTGTGATGCAGCGCCCCGAGCTGGTGCTCTTTTTCGGCATTGTCTACATCTGGGACGCGATGACCGTCGTCATCCAGCGCACGTATTTTAAGGCGACCCACGGCAAGCGCATCTTCCGCATGACGCCGATCCACCACGCCTTTGAGATGCGCGGCTGGCGCGAGGTCAAGATCGACGGCTTTTTTGCGCTGATTGCCGTCATCGGTGTGGCAATGGGAATTTTTTACATCTGTGTGGCATAAGCAGCGGGGCCGGGCCTACCCGGCCTCTGCCTGTTTCTGCCCCTAAGGGAGGTGACCGCCCATGAGCACTGCCGTGAGCATTGTGCGTACACTGCTGGGCCTTTTGTTTGACCATACCATCGGAAATATTGTGCGCATGATACCCATCATACGCCTGCCCAAGCTGGAGCGGGGGCCGGTCTCCCGGGGCTTTCTCGCCCTGCTGCTGGTCATTTTGTTCTTCGGGCTGACAATGCTTTTTTCGGCCAGTTATTCCAGCGCTTACGCCACCAGCGGTAAACTGTACAGTATCATTAAACCGCAGGTCATTATTGCAATTGTAGGGCTGTTCTTTATGTGGGTCCTGTCCAACATCAACTACCGCGCACTGCGTCTGATGAGTGAGAGTCTGTACATCATCACCATCGTGCTGCTGATCCTGGCGCTGCTCAGCCCGGAGGACACCAACGGCACCTACCGCTGGGTGTATCTGCCGGGCGGTGCCTCCTTCCAGCCGTCGGAGCTGGCAAAATTCTCACTCATGATCTGGACGGCAGATATGCTGGACCGTGACTATGACAAGAAGAACAGGTTGTGGTACGGCGCGATAAAGCCTGCGCTGCCGCTGCTGCCCATCCTGTATCTGTTGCACAAGGAGCCGCACAACTCCGCTATGATCCTGCTCTGCCTGATTTTTGCCACGATGCTCATCTGCACCCTCTCACCCGGCCGCTGGCTGCTGCCGCTCGTTCCGGCGTGTGTAGTAGTTGGCGCGTACTTCCTGAAGGGGCTGGCCAGCGGGGAAGGCTACGCCGCGGGCCGTATGGACGCTGCCTGGGGCCTTGCGCCGCTGGATACTGCCGGTATGGGGTGGCAGACCCTTCAGAGCATCTATGCCATCTCCACAGGCGGCATGTTCGGCGTGGGCATCGGCGCGAGCGTGCAGAAGCACCAGTGGCTGCCCTACGCCGAAAATGACTTTATCTTCGGCGTCATCGGTGAGGAACTGGGCTTCTTCGGCTGTGTTATCCTCATCGGTGCGTTTGCGGTGCTGCTGATCATGGGCGTTATGATCGCACTGCGCGCGCCCGACCTGTATGGCACGGTGCTGGGCATCGGCATCATCTCGCAGATCGCCTGGCAGGTGTTTCTGCATATCGCCGTCGGCACGGCACTGATCCCCAACACCGGCATCAGCCTGCCGTTCTTCTCCTCCGGCGGCACCAGTCTGCTGCTGCTGCTGAGCGAGATGGGCGTGCTGTTGAGTATCTCGCGCGCCGGAAATGCCCGGGAACAGCGCCTGGCAGAGCAGCACCGCGCCGAGACAGAACGGATGCTGCAGCGCACCCGCTACCGCAGCAGAGCCGCGCGGTAGGGGGGACGCCCGGCGTCCAAGGCACGGCGGGCACAGCCTATATTTTATTCTCATGGAGGTCCATCATGCGCGTTTTAATTGCTGCCGGCGGTACAGCCGGTCACATCAACCCGGCGCTGGCGATTGCCGGTGCCCTGAAGGCCGCGGACCCGACGGCGGAGATCCACTTTGCGGGCCGCCGCGAGGGGATGGAGTACGGCCTTGTCACCAAGGCAGGCTACCCCTTCCATCACATTGAGATCAACGGCTTCCAGCGCCATTTGAGCCTGGAAAACATTGGCCGCAACATCGTAGCCATCTGGCATCTGGCGCTGTCCGGCCCGCGCACCCGGAAGATTCTGAACGAGGTCAAGCCCGACCTTGTCATCGGCTGCGGCGGCTACGTCAGCGGGCCTATCGTCCGCGCGGCAGCCCGGCGCGGCATCAAGACAGCCATCCATGAGCAGAACGCCTTCCCGGGCGTGACCAACAAGCTGCTGGCGAAGGAGGTCAACATTGTGCTGGCCGCCAGCGCGGACGCGGTTGAAAAGCTCGGCGCGCCGGAAAAAACCACCGTCGTGGGCAACCCTGTCCGCCCCGAGGTGCTGACCGCGGACCGCGCCGCAGCGCGCGCCAAGCTGAACGCCGGAAACCGCACCGTGATTTTGAGCTTCGGCGGCAGTCTCGGTGCGGACCGCATCAATCAGGTCGTGGCCGACCTCTGCGCCTGGGAAAAGCAGACGCACCGGAACGTGCTTCACCTGCATGCCACCGGCAGCCGCGGCGTCAAGCTGTTTGAAGGGCTGGAAAAGGAAAAGGGCTTTGCCCCCGGCGAGAACCTCGTCGTGACGGAGTATATCAACAACATGCCCCAGCTGCTGGCCGCGGCAGATCTCGTCATTGCCCGCTCCGGCGCACTGACGCTGGCCGAGCTCGAGGCCGTGGGCCGCGCATCGGTGCTGATCCCCAGCCCGAACGTGGCTGAAAACCATCAGTATTACAATGCCCTTGAGCTGCAAAAGGCCGGTGCGGCAGTCGTCATCGAGGAAAAGAACCTGACCGGTGACGGTCTTGTCAAAACTGTTGAGACCCTGCTGACCACTCCCGGCAAGCTGGCCGAGATGGGCGCCAACGCCAAGACCCTCGGCAATCCGCACAGCCTTGATTTGATTACCGAAAAGCTGCTGAAGTTGTTCAACGGCTAAGCAAGGCTGCCTACACCCTGTAGGGGCGAACATCGTTTGCCTGCCCGCTGTGACGAGCGTCGCCGGGCCACACCCCGTAGGGGCGCATTCTATATGCGTCCGCCCAACGTACCATCCACCCACGGGCAGCCGCCCCAAAATTCACCGGAAAGGAGCCGCTTATGGACCGCAACCAGCGCAGCCGCAGGCAAAAATCCGCAAACGGCTCCTACGCCCAACAGTCCCGCCGCAGTATGGGCAGCCGCTTGGGCCTTGAAAAAAGGAACGCCCCGCGCCCCAAAGCGCCGCCTGAAAAGGCCGCGCCTACTCCCCATGCGCCCCCGCGGCAGCGCCCTGCGCAGGAGATCAATCCCCAGAAGGCAGGCTACCGCCCCGGCACGCCAAGGCGCACGCGCCGCGTCACACAGGCGGAGATCGTACGGGCAAAGCGCCGCCGCCGTCTGCTGGGGGCGCTCGGCGTGCTGGCCGTGCTGGCCGTGGGTGCGTTTGTGTCGATCAACCTTCTGTTCAAGGTCACAATCTTCCGGGTAGAGAGCTATGACCGCTCCCAGCCCGTCGATACCGGCATCTACACGTCCGACGAGCTGATCGAGGCGCTGGGCATCGAGAAAAACTCCAACCTGTTCGCCTTCTCCACCGCGGAAAAGACCCAGCAGCTGGCGCTTCAGTTCCCGTATTTGGAGCATGTCGCTGTGGAGATCCAACTGCCCGCCGCGGTCATCATCAAGGTCGATCCCGCCACGGAGCGGTTCGCCTGTATGTACCCAGGCGGGTGGATGGTCTTGAGCGACTCCCTCAAAATTCTGCGCACCGACGTCAGCCAGCCGGACGGCCTGATTCTGCTGACCATGTCGCTGCCCACAGATTTCTCCCCTGTGGTGGGGCAGAACATCGAGCCAAAGAGCTATAACTCACTCCTGAGCGAAACCCAGCAGGCCACAGCAGAGACAGCGGGCCTGCAGGCCAGCGCACTGCAAACGCTGACCGAAGTGCGGGACGGCCTGCAGGAGAACAACCTGTTTGACGGCACGACGGCGCTGAACATCCAGGATCTGAGTGATATTGAGTTCACCTACCAAAACCGCGTTCAGGTGCTGCTGGGCAGTGAGACGAACCTCGCCTACAAGCTGCGACTGGCCGCTGCCGCGCTGACCGACCCGGAAAAGGGTCTGGCCGCCGGTGATAAGGGCGTGCTCGACATCTCGACCCAGCGCAGCGACGGCGACATCCGCGCCTACTTCGCCCCCGATACCCCCGAACCGACACCCGCCCCGGAGCCAACCCCGTCCCCCGAGGAGGAGACCGACCCCGAAAGCCCCACAGAATAACCCCAACGCCCCGACAGAAAAGTCGGGGCGTTTTTTGTACAAGCCGACAGAAAAAATCGCATAAAAAACACCCCGCAGCGCCTTACACATGAGCTACCTTGGGGATTGTTGTTGTTCACCGATTCAGAAAAATCCGCAACGCACATGTGTCTAACACATCCAAATTCTTTCTCCGTTTGTGATGAATTCAAACAGGCGATATTTCTGCGCATTATTGGTCGGCACCAGCCGAAGCCCTGCCCGTTGCAAAGTTGCCGTCTGTGGTCAAGGTGGCATTGTAGCAGTTGATGGCAGCAGTGTCGTGTTCGTACATCGTGGCGAGAGTAAGCGAAAACCAAAAAGGGCAGAGCGAAATTAGCGCGGATGCTATCAGACTATTGTGGAGAATGCAGGAAATTATATTAAGATAATAAGCAAAAAATCAAGGAGTTAACATAAAGTAGTTATAAAAGTGCTTGAAAGTATGCGACGAATTTGATTTAATTAGTATTAGAAGAAAATAATAGAAAGGAGATGTGTAGTGCATGTTGTCGGGAAAACAAATTGCCGAGGCAAGAAAGCGAAAAGGACTAACGCAAGAGGCCTTGGCGGCAGAACTTGGAGTATCGAGACAAACGATTGCAAAATGGGAACAAGAAATTTCAACACCCAGTGTTACAAATGCACATAGGCTGATAGATATTCTAGGCCTACAGGAAATGGAGAATAAATCGTCTACCGAAGATGAAGGCAATGCAAGAACTATTTGTAAAAAGAGATTAACAAAGAGATTGTTGATTGAACTTTGGGCAGTATATGTTGGGATAGCATTTCTCTGTTTTTTTTCTATTGGAATTGTGGCATTGTTTTTTATCCCTGCAATATCGGTTGTCTTAATATTAGTTGCTATTGTAGTGCAGGAAGTAAGGGGAAAGAAGACAGATTCACCGATGAAGATTCTTCTCGGCGGAATATGCTTTATTGGGCTTGCCATACTGGCAGTAGTTGCTATACTTGCAAGTGGGTTTGTTCTAAGAGAAAATTATCAACATAAAGCTTTTTATTCTGTTCCTGCTATACAACTAAAAAAATATTCGGCAATTAATGAGTGGATTGATGAATGCAAAACGATAGGACCTGATATTTATGGGCAATGTATTGAATTGCCGTCAGATAAGACAATCTGTCTCTATATTGTATATAGACATCAGGTGACGGACGCATCGGATGCAAGCCTCGTTTCAGATCCGCTACATATGCGATTCATTGCAAAATACCGTGGTGGTACTGAATATGATGGGGTGGATTTGTATTTTCTCCAAGGGAGAAGTAGTTATCAGATGCTTTTCTCTATTGACGGAAGTGAACCTTATTATAACAGTATGGCAACTGTTAATCCAATGCTTATAGATGATGTGAAGGCACTATTTAACAATCTGCAAGGAAATGAAAAAAATGCTTAAAAAGGTTAAAAAGATAGTTGCACTGATGATGTGAACTGCACCCCATTTGTTAGACAGTATGGTATACTATCTAACAAGTGGGGTGTTTTGCTATGCCAAAAGGAGTACCAAACAAACGATATACGCCGGAATTCAAGAGAATGGTTGTAGAAACCATGGAAAAAGAACATCTGAGTATCCATGCAACGATGCAGGAATTCGGAATTAACGACCATAAAATTATAGAGCGCTGAGCGCATCGGTGAAGATGCGGCACCCGAAGTACGGGCAGGGTGTGTAGTCCCGCAGACCGAGGGAAAGGTAATCGTAGGGCGCGATGCCGAGGTCGGCGGTCTGGGAGAGCGAAGCGCCCAGCGCCGTGACCAGCACCGCCGCCCTTGACCATTTGCGCCCTGCCTGCTGAAAAGTAATCAAGGGGCGGTTAAGCCGCCCCCTGTAATAGATTTCTACCAGAGCTGTAATCAATTTTGCGCATAACTCTTGACACTACCTATATACCGTTTTATAATGCATATAGCGGTCAGACAGAAACCATGCAGGCAAAATGGGCTAACCTGAAAAAAATGGAAGAAGAAACATTTGCAAAGATTATTATGGGAAAAGCAGATATCAGCGAATTTGATACTTTTGTTGAAAACTGGAAGAATCAGGGTGGTGATCAGATTCTCAAAGAGATTAACGAAGAATTAAATAATAGCTCTGGTAATTGATTATAGACAGTATGAATCATAAGTATTTATGATGGAGTGAGGAGAAAAGAGATATGAAGGATTTTGAAAATGATTTGATTTATTATCCTAATCCGGACCCGGTCAAGG
>OHWK01000893.1_pt1 | contig 12020 bp, 7 predicted proteins | sample 1579761 | NCBI WGS metagenome assembly OHWK01 (sample SAMEA3882516, study PRJEB24775) | human gut metagenome | biome: human-associated habitat; feature: intestine environment; material: feces | place: Netherlands | collected 2009/2010 | reverse complement strand
CACGCATCCTCCGTGTCAATCAGCGGAGTGATTGACACGGGAGTGAACAGTAACTTCCGAAGTTTTCTTTAGATGTAGAATACCACACTACCATTCTTTTTTAAACCGTTATTTTCCACTACATCTGTCGTTCATAATTTGTTCATTTATCATTTAAAAATCTTTCATCTTCTTATCACTTTTTCTTCATTTCTCTCACATATACTATAAGCATCAAAGGAAAAAACAAAAAACTTTGAATAAACTTTTTCATAATACATGCCGGGAACCAGTAAATGGTTACCCGGCATCCTCCCTTTTATGGAGACTTTTTTCTTATTCCGGAACAACCGGATCATTTATCACTTCTTGTTTCGTTTCCTGTTGTATTTCCTCTTCTACAGATTTTTCCGCAGTTTCCTCTGTTTGCTGTTCTGTCGTTTGCTCTGCTTCTTCCTTGTTTTCCCCGTTATTCTCTTCTTTCGTCGTTTCTTCTATCTTCTTTTCACATGCTTTGACCGATTCCAGAATCTCCTGAACCTGTTCTTCCATCTCTTTCTTCCATTTCATATCTTCCAATGCTTTTTTTCTGTCCTGTTCAGTTTCACTATGTTCTTCTGGTATTGTTTTTACATCGTCTGCTTTCTGAGCTTGCACTGCCGTTTCACTTTTCCCAACTGTATTGTTGCTTTCTCTTCCCCGGCTCATCCCAATTCCTGCTGCCGCAATTACTGCCCCGGCAGCAAATAAAAGAACCGCCAGTTTGACATTTCGAAATTTTACTTTCTGTTCCAGATTCCATTCCTCGCGTTCCTCCGGAAGATCACGTATCACCTGACTGATCTTATCATAATGACGTCTTCCACCACCGGTACAACGTTCAATGATCCGCTCCAGTTTGCGTTCTTCACTTCTGCTAAGTTCTGGAATCTGCTCTGTATATGCCAGTAAAAACTGCAAAATTTTACCATATCCGAACAAATCTACGGAACAATTTTTCCTGCTGCCTGACGCTGTCGGGCGGATAAAATGACTTCTCACCGCTTTCTGCTGCATCTTCTTCATAACAAATTCATTTTCCTGTGCATCCGGATTTAAAAGCAGCAATTCTCCTTCTTCTGTCACAACAATACTATATGGGGTCAGACAACGATAATTCTGCCCACGTCTCGACTGCTGATACTTTCTTATTTCCCCGGCAATCTGTCGGAACCATTCAAACAACACCGCTTTATCCAACTGTGTATTATCCCGCAGATAATAAATCAAAAGTTCTCCCTGCAGGCAATCGATCCCCGGCTGGCATTCTGTTCCTTTTTCCACGAAGCGAAGTACTTCATACATTTTTTCCATATTTAATTCTACTGCAATCTGTCATCTAAACGTGTGCGGCCCCACACCGCACACGATACAATACCTGTCCAATTGAAAATTATCAGAATCTGATACGAACTACTCAGAATCTTTCCTGATTCTTCAGTCAGAACGACTGAAGTGTGACTCTCATATTAATTGAATTCTTCCAGTCTGTCAAGAGCTGCGGCAACAACTTTATCCATGTCATAATATTTATAATCACCCAGTCGTCCGCCAAAGATTACATTTTCTTCCTTTTCTGCAAGCTTCTTGTATTCTTCAAACAATGCATTATTCTTCTCATCATTTACCGGATAGTATGGTTCCATGCCAACACTCCATTCTGATGAATACTCTCTGGAAATAACCGTCTTCTCCTGCTTGCCAAACTCAAAATGCTTATGCTCGATAATTCTTGTATACGGAACTTCACGCTCTGTGTAATTGACAACAGCATTTCCCTGATAGTTCTCACAATCAAGAACTTCTGTCTCAAATCTGACAGAACGATACTCCAATGCTCCCAGCTGATATCCAAAATATTCATCGATCATTCCTGTAAAAATAATCTTCTCTGCAATCTCCGGATTCTCTTTTCTGAATTCAAAGAAATCAATCCCTGTGCGAACTTCTGTCCCTTCCAGCATCTTCTCAACGATTGCTGTATAACCGCCAACCGGAATTCCCTGATATCTGTCATTGAAATAGTTATTATCGTAAACAAATCGGAATGGCAGACGTTTGATAATAAATGCCGGAAGTTCTGTACACTTTCTTCCCCACTGTTTCTCTGTATAACCCTTGATCAGCTTCTCATAGATATCTCTTCCGCCAAGAAAAAGTGCCTGTTCCTCCAGATTCTGTGGATCTGTGATTCCTGTCTCTTTGCGCTGTTTTTCAATAATCTCTTTTGCTTCCTGTGGTGTGCGGATATTCCACATCTTACTGAATGTATTCATATTAAATGGCAGGTTATAAAGTTCATCTTTATAAACTGCTACCGGTGAATTGATGTAATTATTAAATTCCGCGAACTGATTCATGTAATCCCATATCTTTTTATCAGACGTATGGAAAATATGTGCACCATATTTATGTACATGGATTCCTTCTATGTCCTCACAGTAAATATTTCCTGCAATATGATCTCTTCGGTCAATCACAAGACATTTCTTCCCTTTTTTCTTTAATTCATGTGCCATGACAGCTCCATAAAGACCTGCTCCGACAATCAGATAATCGTATTCTTTCATTTACTCCTTCTTTCCGCAGAACGATTGTCTGGATCCGGTAAAATTCAGAGATAACCTTTCTGCCCTCTTTTTTTTCATGTTACGGTGCGTTTATGATAACACATTTTCTAATAAATTTGAATCTCTATCAAAAATACGGTATACTTAACAGCAAAAGGAGGATGAATTATGCTTATAAAAAATGGTTTTCTAATTGATCCTGCATCTGATACAGAACGTCTTGTCGACCTTCGCATCACAGACGGTCTGATCCAGACATTCGCAGATGCCGGAACTCTGACACCTGAAAATGGAGAGGATGAGCTTGATGCTGCAGGACTTATGATTTCTCCAGGACTTGTTGACACACACATTCATTTCCGTGATCCCGGATTTACTTATAAAGAAGATCTCCATACCGGATCTCTAGCAGCTGCTGCCGGTGGATTTACTTCCGTGATCTGTATGGCAAATACTTCACCGGTCATCGATTCTGTTCCGGTTCTCAAAGAACTGATGGAACGGGAGGCTTTGGAAGACATCCATATTTTCCAGGCTGCTGCTGTCTCCTGCGGACTCAAGGGTGAAGAGATGACTTCTATGAAGGAACTTGCCGCTGCCGGTGCCTGTGGATTCACAGATGACGGAATCCCTCTTAAGAACGCTGCCTTTCTCTATAAGGCCATGGAAGAGGCGAAGGCACTTGACCTTCCAATCAGTCTTCATGAAGAAGATCCTGCATTTATTGAAACAAACGGAATCAACCACGGACCTGTATCTGATGCGCTGGGCATCTACGGATCTCCTTCGATTGCTGAAGAATCTCTTGTTGCCAGAGATTGTCTGCTGGCGCTTCGTTCCGGTGCACAGGTCGTGATCCAGCATATCAGCTCCGGACAGTCCGTTGAACTGGTACGCACCTTTAAAGCTATGGGAGCAAATCTGCATGCAGAGGCAACTCCGCATCATTTCACTTTGACAGATGAAGCTGTATTAAAATACGGCGCACTTGCCAAGATGAACCCACCGCTTCGTACAGAAAATGACCGCCTTGCTATCATCGAAGGTCTCAAAGACGGTACGATCGATCTGATTGCTACAGACCACGCGCCACACAGTACGGAAGAGAAATCCCGTCCTATTACACAAACACCAAGCGGTATTATTGGTCTTGAGACTTCCCTTGCTCTTGGAATCACTTCCCTTGTACGTCCGGGACACCTGACATTAAGCCAGCTGATCGAGAAGATGACGATCAATCCTGCCAGCCTGTATCACCTTCCGTGCGGTTCTGTCGCAGAAGGAAAATCAGCTGATCTTGTACTGTTTGATCCGAATGAGAAATGGACTCCTGAGACTTATGCTTCTAAGTCTTCTAATTCTCCATTTACCGGATGGGAATTGTATGGAAAAGTAAAATATACAATCTGTGATGGAAAGATTGTATACAAGGATTAATCTAAGAGGTCCCCTGCAGAATCTTTCATTTCCGCAGGGGACCTCTTCTTTGCTCATTAATCCTCGATCGCTGTTACTGTATAATCTTTGTCTTCGACTGTCTTTTTCAGCACTTCATTACTGATTTCGGAATTCAGTGTTACAACTGCTGTTCCGGCCTCATGGCTGACTTCTGCTGTATCAACCTGCTCAAGTGCCTCGAGAGCTTTCTTCACAGCCGCTTCACAGTGTCCACACATCATTCCTTCGATTTTCATTGTCTTTGTCATCTTTGTCTCCTCCTTGTTTTCTGACTCATTTTTGTCTGCTAAGACAATATCTGAAACAGTATTTTCTGCTGTTTCTACCTTTTTCATCTTTCTTTTTCTGTCTTTGCTGGCATCGTACATTTTAAACAGATTCAGTCTCAATGCATTTGTTACTACACAGAAACTGGACAGGCTCATTGCCGCTGCTCCGAACATCGGATTTAATTTCCAACCAAAGACCGGGATCCAGATTCCTGCTGCCAGTGGAATTCCTATCGCATTATAGAAAAATGCCCAGAACAGATTCTCATGAATGTTGCGCAATGTTGCACGGCTCATACGGATTGCCGCCGGCACGTCACTTAACCGGCTCTTCATCAGCACAACATCCGCTGCATCGATTGCAATATCTGTCCCCGCTCCAATGGCAATTCCCATATCTGCCCTGGTCAGTGCCGGTGCGTCATTGATACCGTCACCTACCATCGCAACCTTTCCTTTTTCTTTCAGCTTGCGGATCACCTGTTCTTTTCCTTCCGGAAGAACACCTGCGATCACTTCATCCACACCTGCCTGCTCACCAATTGCCTTCGCTGTGCGCTCATTATCTCCGGTCAGCATAACAACATGGATTCCCATATTCTGAAGTTCTTTCACTGCCTGTGGACTATCTTCCTTGATCACATCCGCAACTGCGATCATGCCAAGGAACTGCTCATTCCTTCCAAAGAACAGCGGTGTCTTTCCTTGCTGTGCCAACTGTTCCGCCTGTTCTTTTATACTGGCAGAAATCTTCATTTTTTCAGAAATGAATTTAAAATTGCCTCCGTACAGCCAGTCCTCTCCAAGTTTTCCTGACAGACCATTTCCCGGAACTGCCTGAAACTGTGTAATTTCACTTTTCTGCTCTGCTTCCCCATTTTCTTCTGCCTTTGCAAGAATTGCCCGGGCAAGCGGATGCTCACTTTTCTTCTCCAATGCATTTGCAAAAAATAATAATTCATGTTCTGTCATTCCGTCCGCAGGGAGCAGATCCGTCACCTTCGGTTCTCCACTTGTGATCGTTCCTGTCTTATCCAGTGCAACAATCTCCGTCTTTCCTGTCTCTTCCAGCGAAACAGCTGTCTTAAACATGATTCCATTCTTCGCACCCATTCCATTTCCAACCATAATTGCAACCGGAGTGGCCAGACCTAATGCACACGGACAGCTGATCACCAGAACAGAAATTCCCCTTGCAAGTGCAAATCCAACAGGCTCTCCGACAAGCAGCCATACGATCATTGTGACGACTGCAATGGAAATAACTGCCGGAACAAATACTCCTGAAACTTTATCTGCCACTTTGGCAATTGGCGCTTTTGTTGCTGCCGCATCACTTACCATCTGAATAATCTGTGATAATGTCGTATCCTCGCCAACTCTTGTCGCCTCGCAGCGCAGAAAACCTGACTGATTCATCGTAGCCGCAGACACTTTATCCCCTTCTGCTTTATCTACCGGTATACTCTCTCCGGTCAGGGCAGCTTCATCTACTGCACTATTTCCTTCCAGAACAATTCCATCCACCGGAATATTCTCCCCCGGTCTTACAACAAACTGATCTCCTCTTCTCACCTGGTCAATCGAAACTTCCTGTTCTTTTCCATCACGCAGGAGCGTTGCTGTCTTTGGTGCCAGCTTCATGAGGCTTTTTAATGCATCTGTTGTCTTTCCCTTTGAATGCGCTTCAAGCATCTTTCCGACTGTGATCAACGTTAAAATCATTGCTGCTGATTCAAAATAAAATTCATGCATCAGCTCCATCACATGATCCATATCGCCTGCCGTCTGCGCTGCTGTCATAGCGAATAATGCATACACGCTATATCCATAAGATGCACCTGCACCAAGTGCAACCAGCGTATCCATATTTGGTGCTCTATGAATCATGCCTTTCCATCCACTGATAAAAAACTTCTGATTGATCACCATAACGATTGTCGTTAGCAGGAGCTGCGCCAGCCCCATCGCCACATGATTTCCTTCCAGAAATACCGGAAGTGGCCAGCCCCACATCATATGCCCCATTGACAGATACATGAGCGGAATCAAAAAACACAAAGAAGCGATCAGACGCCTTTTCATCTTCGGTGTCTCCCTGTCTTTCAACGCATCTTCCGCACAGTTCTGCTCACTTTGATTCATCCCATGCCCTTCATTCTTTGCAGATTTCAACGTTGCCCCATATCCAGCTTCCTCAACAGCCGCAATGACCGCATCTACTGTTGCTGTGCCTTCCACTCCCATGGAATTCGTCAGAAGACTGACTGAACAGTTCTCTACTCCGGGGACTTTTCCAACCGCTTTCTCAACACGGGCACTGCAGGCTGCACAACTCATTCCCGTCACATTATATTGTTCCATCTTACTCCTCCTTCAAGTTGTGATCCGGACTTTTTGTGCCAGATCTCTCTTCAGATCTTTTATCGCATCAATTTCTGAAGTGTCGTCACGAGCTCGTCAATCGTTTCATCTTTTCCATCCCGGATATCATCTGCCACACATGTCCGGATATGGTTTGCCAAAAGCACTTTATTGAAACTATTCAGAGCCGCATTCACCGCAGATACCTGAATCAGAATATCCGGACAATACGCGCCTTCTTCAACCATCCTTCGAACTCCCCTGACTTGTCCTTCAATTCTACTCAGACGATTCATCAGATCTTTATATTCTTTTTCCGGTCGATCCTTTGTCTTGTGACAACATCCCGGACAGACTTTCTTTTCTTCCATTGTATTCCTCCTGTCACATAACCCCCTGGGGGTATGTTTTCTAATTATTAATATATACCCCCTATAGGTATATTTCAAGTGCTTTTTAACAAAAAGTTACTGTTCATGCTACGTGCGGTTGCTGCTTACGCTATATGCGGCCGGCAACAACAAAGAAGCTGTCATGGAACATTTCACAATTGTATCTATGTTCCATGCAGCTTCTCTGCAATCCATTATTATGTTCGTTATTATATTTCCTGACAAATCTGTCTTATTCTACACTCTTGAGTGATTCAACCATGTTAATCTTCTTTAACTTAAAATACATCACTCCATTGACAAACAATGAAAAAGCCACTGTCAGAAGAAAGGCATACAGGAAACTCGGTGGATCGATATTTCGTCCAAACATAACCGAATCAATCTCCACTGTCTCAACAATAAAGCGGTGCAGAATTTTTCCGATCAACAATCCCGCCAGTGCCCCAATCAAGGTCAGCAGGATATTCTCTCTGTAAACATAAGAAGAAACTTCCTTGTCATAAAATCCAAGTACCTTTAATGTTGCCAGTTCTCTCTTGCGCTCTGTAATGTTAATATTATTCAGATTATACAGCACTACAAATGCCAGCATTCCTGCTGAAATAATCAATACAATAATCACAATGTCCAGACTCTCCAACATATGATCCACCTGCTTTTTCAGGCTTGTCGTATAGCTGATGCTAAGTGTTCCATCACACTTCATTACATTTTCGCCGACATCCTTTGCCTCCTCTGTTGTACGATCCTGAGTTCTATAATAAATTGAATTATAGGCCGGAGCCTCACCGAATGTCTTTTCATAGACTTCAGATGTCATATAGAGATAATGTCCCATATAGTTCTCACAGATTGCGCTGATCAAGACTGTTTTCTCTCCATCATCTGTATCAATCGTTAATTTATCACCAACATCGACTTCCAGCAGTTTCGCTGCTTTTTCAGTCAGGATTGCTCCTTTATCATCCAATGAATAAATTTCTTTTGTCTTCCTATCCCGAATCACGACAAACTTTTTGAATGCTTCTACATCTTTTGGTACATCTAAATAAACTTCCTGAGAAGACTCTCCTGAACTGACCTCAATATTTTTCAAAAGATTTTCTGCAGTCACTGATACCTTCTTATCCGTATCCAGTTCTTTCTGAACCTCATTTCTTTCTTCTTCTGTCACATCTTCCTTTAAAATAACGTCTCCATCATAAAGCTGAATCTGTTCGTATTGAAGCGGAACGATTGCTGAAATAGAATCTTTTAATCCAAAACCAAACAACATCATACCCATACAACCGCCAATTCCAAATACTGTCATAAAGAAGCGTTTTTTATACCGCACCAGATTACGCACGGTCGATTTCCATGTAAAATTCAGATTTTTCCAGATAAACGGAACTCGTTCCAGAAATACTCGTTTTCCCTGTTTTGGTGTTGGCGGACGCATCAATTCTGCTGCCTGCTCTCGTAATTCTTTCATACATGAGAACAGTGTTGCGATTACTGTACATGCAAGTGCCGCTGCACATGCTGTTACAGCATAATACAAATTATACGGGATCACAACATCATGCATATGACGATACATGATCTTATATGCAGTGATAATGATATATGGAATTATCTTTTCTCCAATCAGAATTCCGAAAACACCACCGGTTAATGTCGCAAGGATCGCATACCAGAGATATTTTCCGACAATTGAAGTATTTCCATATCCGAGAGCCTTCAAAGTACCGATCTGCGTTCTCTCCTCCTCTACCATTCGTGTCATTGTTGTCAGACTGATCAATGCTGCAACAAGGAAGAAAATAAGTGGGAACACTTTACCGATTGCCCGCATACGGTCTGCATTATCTCCGTATCCGCTGTATTCTGTCAGATTGTTCCGATCATAAACATACCACTTTGGCTTTTCAAGATCATCAATCTTCTGCTGTGCTTTCGCAAGCTCTTCTCTTGCTTCTGTAATCTGCCGCTCTCCATCATCAATCTTCTTCTGAGCTTCTATACGTCCTTCCTCATACTCGGCCCAACCGTCTTCCAGCTCCTTCGTTCCGCTGCTTAACTGCTGCTGTGCCTCTTCAATCTTCTTCTGCCCCTCACTGATCTGCTGCCATCCGCTGTCAATCTGCTGCTGACCGGATGTAATCTGCGCTTTTGCCTGATCTATCTGCCGACTTGCGGTAAGGATTGCAGCGTCCCCCTGCGTCAACACATCCGTCAGTTTCTGTATATTATCCTGCAATACCGGAATACCTTCTTCAATCTGAGCTATCCCGGCTTCAACTGCTGGAAGCCCTTCGTTAATCTGCGTCAATCCGGCTTCGATCTTTGCCTGGTTTTTCTGAATCTCCGCTTCGGCAGCTTTCGCCTCCAGTTCCATTTTATCCAGATTTGCTTTCAATTCAGTCAACTTCTCTTCCATTGCTGTTTTTTCAGCTTCCAACTGTTCTAACTGAGCTTTTAATTCCGGATCTTCTTCTCCTGCTTCCTGCTTCCGGTCGTATTCTTCTTTCAGTGCCTCATAGTTCTGTAAAAGAAGTTCATACTGTGTATTTAGTTCTTCATAAGACTTTTTCAACGGCTGATAAATCTGCTGATACGCAGACTGATAGTCTTCTGCCTGTTGCTGCAATTCTTCCTTTGCTTTCAGAAGCTCGTCTTTCTTTTGCTGCATCTGTGTCTGTTGCGCTAAAAGTTCTTGTCTCTGATCTTCCAGACTTTCTTCCTGCTCTTTCAGTTGTGCCAGCTGATTTCTTAATGTTGTAAGTGCAATCTGTTTTTCGCTAAGTTCCTGTGCTCCCTGCTCAACTTGTGCTTTTGACTGATCCAGCTCCTTTTGCTTTGATATCAGAAGATTTCTCGACTGCTCCAGTTCAAGCTTCGAAGCTGCCAGCTGATTTCTTCCTCGTTCAAGTTCTTTCTGCGCTGCATCAAGTTTCTCTCTTGCACTTGCAAGTTCTTCTTCTGCCTCTTTTTTTCCATCCGCCAGATCCTGCTCTGCCTGAGCTAACTCTTCTTGTGCTTCATCCACTTTTTCCTGCGCTGTCGAAGTAATCTCATCATATCTGGCCTGTTCTCTTTCCGCTTTAATTGCCTGAACCTTTTTCAGCACAGAATCCACATGTTCTTCATATTCTTTCGTAAATGCAGTCGCTTCCTTTGCACCTTCAACCTGCACTGTAATCTCTGTATACACATCTAATGAAAATGCTTTCTCCGGAACGCAAAGAAAGGCACTGACACTTCCATTTCCGATTGTTGTACTGCCTCTGTGAAATGCAATATACTCCGGACTGCTGACCGTACCAACAATGGTAAATGTATCTGTCTTAAGTGTATCTTCCAAAGAATCCGAAGTCCCACTCGATAATGTGATCTTATCCCCAATCTTCAGATTCTTTCCATCCAGATAATCTGCATCTATTACACATTCATTTTCCTTTTCCGGAAGCCTGCCATCTTCTAACTGAACTTGATTCATCTTATTCTGGAGCGCCATAACATGAACTGCTACCTGGTTTCCCCGAATCGTACAAAGTACATCTGTTGCATAGCTTCCTTCTGCATCCAATACACCATCCACAGCACGAATTGCATCCAGATCATCTTCTGTCAGTCCCATTGTACTCATTACCTGAATATCCATCAGGTTCTTCTCATCGAAATATGCATCTCCTGAATATCTCATATCCGGCTCTGATGCACGGATTCCGGAAAAGAATGCACATCCTATCGCAACAATAAAGAAAATGGATAAAAAACGTCCAAGGCTATGACGGATCTCCATATAAAAGTTTTTTCGTAATGCTTTCTTCATCCACATCCCCTACCATTCAATTTCATCAATCGAAGTCGGATTCTCATTAGATTCCATTCTTGCTACCTGTCCATTTTTTATATGAATCAATCGATCTGCCATCGGCGCAAGTGCCTGATTATGTGTAATGATAATAACTGTCATTCCCTTTTCTCTACACATATTCTGAAGTAATTTCAAAATTGATTTTCCTGTATTGTAATCCAATGCACCTGTTGGCTCATCACAAAGCAAAAGCTTTGGGTTCTTCGCTAATGCTCTCGCGATTGAAACTCGCTGTTGCTCACCGCCGGAAAGCTGTGCTGGAAAATTATTCTTCCGTTCCCCCAGACCAACTTCCTCCAAAACTGCCTGTGCATCCAACGGATCCTTACTGATCTGCAACGCAAGCTCAACATTTTCCAATGCGGTCAGATTCGGCACAAGATTATAAAACTGAAAAACAAATCCGATATCATCTCTGCGGTATCCTGTCAGCTGTTTGGAATTATAAGCTGTAATATCTTTTCCATCTACATACAACTTCCCGCTTGTTGCTGTATCCATTCCGCCGAGAATATTAAGCACAGTTGTCTTACCTGCACCACTTGGTCCAACGATTACAACAAGTTCTCCCTGCTCAATCGAAAAGCTGATGTGATCCACTGCATGAATCTCAACTTCACCCATTTTATAAGTTTTCGTGATATCCTGCACTTTAACGAATTCCTTCATCTACATTCTCCTGACTCTTTTTCTCTTCTTCTGCATCTCTCCTGGCAAGCAGTCTGTTACTCTTTTCTTCGATTCTCTACAGACGCAGTTTCTCCCACTCTTCTCCTGCACCGAATGTCTCATGAAAACGTTCCGGAAGCGGTGTGTCTTGGAATAATTTCTTCTGATACTGTACGATCAGACTCGCAGCTAACGGCACTGCACCTGAATATTGCCGTTTCAAAACCTTACAATATTTCTGACATAACGGATCTGGCTTTACACTCATCACTATGTCATGCAATGAATCGTATTTCCCTACTGCCTTCATCCCAAGAAACAACGCTTTTCGCTTTCCAGATGTCGGTGCCAGAAACAGCTTATGATAAAAAACCATCCCTTTTAATGCCTTATAGATCTGCTCGGCTGTTACATC
>OHWK01000890.1_pt1 | contig 12040 bp, 4 predicted proteins | sample 1579761 | NCBI WGS metagenome assembly OHWK01 (sample SAMEA3882516, study PRJEB24775) | human gut metagenome | biome: human-associated habitat; feature: intestine environment; material: feces | place: Netherlands | collected 2009/2010 | reverse complement strand
CGCAGCGCGCCGAAATGGAAGAAACGCTTTTCCCGCCGGCCTGCCCGCAGCCGCGCCTCGACCCGGGCAATCAGAACGCCGATGTCATAGGGCTTGGGCAGGTAGTCGTCGCCCCCGGCGGTGAGGCCCTGGACGATGTCCTCGTTCTCCCCCAGGGCGCTGAGGAAGAGGATGGGGATGTCATAGTTTTCCTTGATCTCCCGGCAGAGGGTCAGGCCGTCCCCATCGGGCAGAAGAATGTCCAGGACGATGAGCTCCACGTCATGCAGGCGCAGCTGCTCCCGGCAGGCCTGGGCCGTGGCCGCCTGCAAGACCCGGCAGCCCCGCATGGTCAGGGCGGCGGTGTTGATGTCCATGATGTGGGGGTTGTCCTCGACCAGGAGGACCAAAGGTTCCTTCATGCGTCATCCCTCCTCTGGGTGCGTTGGGTTCGGTCAGTCCGGCTGCGCGGCCTCCGGCGTGCAGGGCAGCAGGATGCGGAAGGTCGTGCCCCCCGGCCCCGTCGATGCCAGGGTCAGGGTGCCGCCGTGGTACTTCACCACGTCCTGGCAGATGTACAGCCCAATGCCGCTGCCGCCGTCGCCGCTGTATCCCTTGTCGAAGATATAGGGGATGCGCTCCTCCGGGATGCCCTCCCCGGTGTCCTCTACCAGCAGGCGGACGGTATCGAGCGCGAGGTTCCCCCGACCGGGGAGCAGGCTGGCCCGATAGGTGATGGTGCCCCCCTGGGTGTGCTTGTTGGCGTTCATCGTGAGGTTAATGAGCAGCTGGAGCAGCATCCCCCGGTTCCCGGAGATACAAAGCCCCGCCCCGCCGGTGCAGACCAGTCGGTTCTGCCGCTTGTCCAGCAGGGGCTGGCAGACCTTTGCCGCCGCCTCGAAGAGGGACGGCAGCTCGATCAGCTCCGTCTGCGTCTCCCGCCCGCCGCCCTTCGACAGCTCGATCAGCTCCGAGACCAGGGCCGACAGGCGCTGGGCCTCGGACGAGACCACCGTCATGTGGTCCTGCATCCCCTGGTCTGCCTGGCCCTGGGCCAGCTGCCAGTTGGTCAGCTGGGCGTAGCCGCTGATGACGGTCAGGGGCGTTTTCAGCTCGTGGGCTATCTGGTGCAGGAAGTCTGTTTTCAGCTGGTTGAGCTGGGTCAGGACCTGCTGCTGCCGTCGGCTTTCGGCCAGTTCCTCCCGCTGGCGGTTGCTCTGGACGCCAATGGCCACCGCCATCAGAAACACAAACAGCAGCATATAGGGCGGCGCCGTCCCCCGCCGGGTCACGGCCAGCATGATCCGCCCGAACCAGGCCTCATACACGTCCGCCCCCAGCAGCAGGGCGTAGCCCAACAAAATCAGCCCGTCCTCCCAATGCACCGTCCTGGTCCGGATCAGACGCCGGATCAGGCAGAAGATGAGATAGACGAAAAACGGCACGGAGACATCGTAGCAAAGCCGGGTCAGCTCCTTGACCTGCTGGGTGGGCAGGATAAAATGCAGCGCCGACAGCACACCATAGGCCCCCACATAGCACCAGACCACCCACCGCTTCGCCGCCCCCCGGTAGAGGTTGGCCAGCAAGAGCAGCAGGGCAAAGGTCTGCAAGGCGATCATCCACACCAGGAACCGGTAGGCAAGCGCCCAGTTATACTCCGGATGCAAGAGATGCACCACATAAAAATTCTGGTTCCGCATCCCCATGAGCCAGCAGGTCAGGGCCAGAAAGGCATACTTCGGCCCCCGCTGGATGGCCGCCAGCAGCAGGAAGTAACAGCCAAACAGACACAACCCACCGCTGAGGGCCAGGGAATACAGGTCGTTCCCCCGCTGCATCTCCTGGGTCTTTTCCGGGGAGGAGAGATACAGCCGGGGCAGACTGCCGCCCTCCTTGTGGACGAAGTTGGCGTATTGGCAGACGATCTCCACCCGCCCGTCCTCGCCGGTGTAGATGGGGATGTCCATGTAATTGATCCGCGCCTCAGACGCTGCCGCCGTGTCCGCCACCTTGCCGATCTCCAGGACCTGCTTGCCGTCGAGATAGACGCGGGTGCTGTAATCAAAGGAATACCCGCTGAGCACCAGATACTGCCCCGGCTGGGCCAGCAGCTCCAGGCAATAGGTCCCATAGGGGACGCTCTCGTCATGCGCCCCGGTCTCCCGGCCGCTCAGTTCTGTCTGGGTGCTGGCCAGCGTTTCGGGGTAGAACGTCCAGTCGCTGCCCAGGGTGTAGACGGTGTGGGCAAAGTCCGCCCCGCAGGCGTCCAACACGCCGTCCGCCGGGGTCAGCTCCCCCGTCGCGTCCTCCTGGCTGGAAAACAGCCAGACCATGGCGCACAGCACCACCAGCACCGCCGGGAGCAGCAGCAACCAGGTCTGTTTTTTCGGTTTTGGCATGGGACGCACCCCCTCCGGCGCAGGAAGGCCCCATCCTGTAGGATACTCTCCTACAGGAAAAGGGGGATCCCCCTTTTCGCGCTATTTTTGACGATCCTTGCTTCAAAAACGGGAAAAGACGAACTGACCGGACTGGCTCAAGTCGCTGGTCGTCCAGGTCTTGTTGGCGTTGGTGCCGGGCTTCAGGGCTGCCGAGGTCTCGCTCTTGTCGCAGAGGGACCAGTTGGCCCAGCTGATGCCCCTGGCATCCAAAAAGTCCAGCCACGCCTTGCTCTGGGTGAGGTAGACCCCGCCGCTGCCGTCGGCGGCGCTGGTGCCCCACTCAGAGATGAAGATAGGCAGGCCCAGCTTCCGGGCGCTGTCGATCCGATCGCGCAGCCAGGCCCCGTGAGTGCCCGCGTAAAAATGGCAGGTGTACATCAGATTCGTGCCCTGTACCGGGTCCTTGGCCGGGTCTAAAATGTCCTGGCTCCAGGTCCCGGAGCCGATCAGAATGACGCTTTTGGGTGCCTTGGCCCGAATGGCCGTCACCACGGCCTGGGCATAGGGTTTGATGTCTCTGGCCCAGGTCACATTGCCGTTGGGCTCGTTGCAGATCTCATAGAGGACCCCCGGCTGGTTGGCATACCGCGCTGCGGCTTCCTGGAAAAAGGCGATGGCCTGGGCCTGATTCGTCTTCGGGTTGCCGTCGGACAAAATATGCCAGTCTACGATCACATACATGTCGTTGGCCAGCGCCGCATCCACCGCCGCGTAGGTCTGCTGCCTGATCTTACTGGAATCGGAGAGATAGCCGCCCTCCCCCGTGTACATGGCCACCCGGAAGAGATTTGCCCCAAACGCCGCCGTGTTGGCAATGACCTGCTTGGACGTATACTGGGGGTACCACTGGATGCCGTGGCTGCTCATGCCGTGCAGGACGATGGCCTGCCCTGTTTCATTGCAGAGCTGGGTACCCTTCACCTGTAACCAGCCGTTCTTTGTCACACCGCCGCGCAGCGTGGTGGTGGGCTGTTCCGGCTCCGGGGTGGGCTTTGGGTCCGGCGTGATGGTCGCGCCGCCGCGCAGTTTTTCCGCCCGCTGGATCAGGGCGCAGGCCTCGGCGCGGGTCAGGCTGCCCTTGGGGTGGAAGTTTCCCTTCTCATCCCCCTGGGCCACGCCGCAGGCGTAGGCCGCGAAGACGCGGTTGTAATACCGTCCGTCCAGACTGGACAGGTCGCTGAGCTTCCCAGCCTGGCCGGCGTAGTCCCCCGTCCGGTCCGGCAGCAGGCCCCGCATGAGCAGGCTCACCGCCACCTGGCGCCGGATGGGCTGGTCATAGGTCTCGCCGGTGGGGGGCAGCTCGTCCCAGTCGTACCACCCGGCGTCTAAGGCCGTCTGCAATAAACCAGCGGCCCAATGATCCGTCTGGCCCTGACTCTCCGTCAGGCCTCCCACACGGGCGGCCACGGCGGCAAACTCCGCCCCGGAAATGGTCTGGTCGGGCCGGAAGCTCCCGTCGGGATAGCCCTTCAGGATGCCCTCCTGGGCCATGGCCGTCACGGTATCGTAGTACCAGCTGCCGGGCTTCACATCGGAAAACGTCGTCCCCGCCCCCTGAGCGGCGGGCAGCCAAAGGCCCAGACACAGAGCCAGCACCAGCAGGCAGACCGCTGCCCGGAGCGGAAGGGCCCGTCCTCTCCCGTCGTGCATCTCCATCGTACTCTCGTCCCTTCTGTCGAAGCTTGGGAAATCAAAATGTATAGGCACAGTATAACGAACCCCATCGAACTTTGCAAGCAGGGCATGTTCCCGATCGGGTTTTCACATGCGCAGTGGGGCAATTTTCTCCCTAAAAAACAACATTCTCTCTCCGGATAGGGTCTATATCCAGAGAGAGGATGATGTTTTTCTTTCCCCGTGAGACAAACCCCACCGGACAGAGAGAGTCTCAAGCTCCCCTTCCCGAACTGTCCGGCACCTTCTGCCTCTTAGGTGTGTTTAGTATGCCATAAAAAGCGGAGCTTGTATATCCGTCCAAAGTATGAGAAGGCGATCGATCTCCGTTAAAATCACGAGTATTTATCCGCATGGACACTCGGTGACACTTTGTTTTTTGGTTTGCAAACTTTGTTAGTCCGTGCTATACTGACTTCAAGATATTAAACTTTATAAAAAGGGGGGATCCCCCATGGAAGCATTTTTGTTTCTGTCCAGCCTCCGGCGGAGCCAGGCTCTGATGCGCCTGCTGGGACACCGGCAGACGTATCTGTTTGAATACTTTACCGTGCAGGACACCATGGTCATCCACAACAAGGATATGACCGTCTGGCGGAAGATCGAGCATTACCTCGGCGGGGACCAGAGCATCCGCCAGGGCCAGCTCCGTCCCGAAGACAGCTGGCAGATCCGGGAGCTGCTGACCGGCAGTCTCCACGGCCCCATGGAGCTGCGGGGCATCCGAACGCAGGGCGAGGAGACGGTGTACGAGGTGGACGCCGTCCCCTCTGAAGACGAGGCGGCCGGGACGATCTACCTGGGCTACATCCGGGACATCACCCTGGAAAAGGCCAAAGAAAAAAGTCTGCGCCAGCAGGCCCAGCGGGATTCCCTGACCCTGCTGTACAACAACATGACCGGCAAGGCCCTCATCGACCAGTACCTGCGGGAGAAGGACCCCTACGCCTCCTGCGGCCTGCTGGTCATCGACGTGGACTTTTTCAAGAATGTCAATGATCGCTACGGCCATCTCTTCGGGGATAAAGTCTTGCAGGAGCTGGCGCATTTGTTGCAGACGCTGTTCAGCAAGAAAGATATCCTCGTCCGGGCCGGCGGCGACGAGTTCCTGGTCTTTCTGAAAGACGTGGACCACGCCACCCTGCTCAACAAGACCCGGCAGCTCTCCGAGTCCGTCCGCAAGATCCCCTTCTCGGAAAACGACTACTGCCTCACGTGCAGCATCGGGGCCTGCTTTCTGCCGGAAAACGTGTCTGGTTATTTATACAGCCAGCTCTTTGAAAACGCCGACTGGGCCCTCTACCAGGCCAAGGAGAACGGGCGCAATCAATACGTCTTCTGCGACGACCTCCGCCGCTACACCGAATCCACGCCCCACGTGGTCCATCTGGACGCCGACGGGCCGGAGCTGGACACCCGCTACCTGCACAACGACCTGATCTCCACCGCCTTTGAGATCTTTGAAAAGACCAGTCGTTTTGAGGATGCCATCGACCTCTTCCTCAAGGTCGTCGGCATCCGCCTGCAGCTGGACCGCATCACCATCCTCTCCACCAACATCAAGGAGCGGCGGCACACCAAGCTCTTCCAGTGGCTGGCCTCCAAGGCTTCCTCTGCGCTGGCAGATACGGTCAGCTTTACCAAAGAGGATTTTCTCACCCTCTTTCAAAGCTATGACGAAAACGGCATCGCCGTATTGCAGCACGACAACCTCAGTATGTACTCCCCCGCCGCCCAGGCCCAGCTCATGCAGGGTGGCGTCAAGACCGCGGTCTACACCGCCATCTACAACGAGGGCGAGTATCAAGGGGCCGTGGCCTACATCGTCTGCGGCAGCAAGCGCTTCTGGAGCACCCAGAGCCGCCGGGAGCTGGGGGAGCTGACCAAGATCATCACCGCCTACCTCACCCGCCACCTGGCCGCCAACGCCATCGACGGCGGCCGCATCACCGCGCCGGACTTCGACCGGCTCACGGGCCTGCTCTCCTTCACCCGCTTCCGGGAGGAGGTGGAGCACAAGATCGTGGGCGGCTACGCCGAGGGCTACCAGATCATCTACTGCGACTTTGAAAACTTCAAGTATTTCAACGAGGTCTACGGCTACGCCACCGGCGACAAGGTCCTGAAAGAGTTCAGCGACCTGCTCGTCGAGGCCGTAAAAACCAAGGGCGAGAGCTACCTCTGCCGCATCGTGGGTGACCAGTTCTGCCTCTATCTCCGCCACACCCCCCAGGGGCCAGACGACTCCGTGGCCCGCTTTGCCGCGGCCTTTGGTCAGGCCTTTTCCCAGCGCCAGGCCCTGCTCTACCCGGAGGCCCACCTGCGGGTGCGTTTTGGCATCTACGCCGTGGAGCCCGCCTGTCTCAGCGCCTCCTCCGCCATCGACAAGGCCAACTTTGCCCGGAAACAAATTCTATCGGACGCCCGCGAGCTGGTCCGCCTCTACGACAAGGAAACGGCCCAGCGCCAGACCCTGACCAACGAGCTGATGAACGGCCTCATCCGGGCCATGGAGCACCACGAGTTCAAGCTCTACCTCCAGCCCAAGTTCTCTCTGGCTGACCTGACCGTCATCGGTGCCGAGGCCCTGGTCCGCTGGGAGAAGCCCGACGGGACCATCCTCTATCCCGACCAGTTCATCCCCATCCTGGAAACCAGCGGCCGCATTGTCGAGCTGGACCTCTACATGCTGGAGCAGGTGGCGGCCTTCTTGGAGCGCAACGCCAAGGCCGGGCGCAAGCTCATCCCCATCGCCGTGAACGCCTCCGTCCTCCTGGCAAAAGACCTGCGCAACGCCGAGACCTACAGCAAGATCCTCGCCGACCACCACATCAACGCCGCCCTCTTAGAGATCGAGCTGACCGAGACCGCCGCCGTCTCCGAGTTTGACTGTGTGAAGCGTCTGTTCGCCTGTTTCCAGGAGAAGAACATGCAGACCTCCCTGGACGATTTCGGCGCGGGCTACTCCCTTCTGAACTCTGTCGTGGACATCCCCATCAACACCGTGAAGCTCGACCGCAGCTTCCTCACCCGCTGCACCACGAACCAACGGGGGCTTTACTTCCTCCAGGAGATCGTGAAGATGGTCAAGGGCCTGGGCTACCAAGTCATCTGCGAGGGCATCGAGACCAAAGACCAAGTGGACCTCATGCGCTCCCTGGGCTGCGACGCCGCCCAAGGCTTCTGGTTCTCCAAGGCCATTTCGACCGAGGCGTTCGAGGAAAAATACATGACCGACTGACCAAACAACAGAGAACCCACCCCGGCGCTCCCCCTCCAACCAGGATACAGGGAGCGCCGGTTTTTGTACTACTTTTTCTCTCTCATACTTTGGTCGGATTGACAGGTCATGTCGAATCCGCTAAGATATTCTCGAACGATTTCAACCACATTCAGAAGGATCATTAGGACAAGGGGCGTGCCCCTTGTCCCGTAGTGCGCACTACGGGGCGGGCGCTTTCCTTTGCCTTGTGCTAATTCAACCGAGAGAACGGGAGGTTTTCTATGAAAAAACGACTACTCAGCTTGGCCCTGTGCCTAGCGCTTTGTTTGGGGCTGTTCCCCTTCGGTGCGCTGGCAACGGACGGTGAAGGCGGCGGGGTCTATGTGCCCCCCGGCGGTCAAACGGAAGGAGGCGGTGGAACCTATATCCCCCCAGAAGATACGCGGACGGACGATAGCGAATCAAAAATCGAAAACAGCAACTATATCCCTGCAAATAAGGTCGAAAGCAACACAACTGTTCAGGTTATTGCCTGTACTGAACACACTTGGGATAATAACTATCACTGCACGAAGTGTGACGCAAAAGCTGTGGCCAGCGTGACGAAGAACGATGTTGTTACCTACTACACCAATTTGGCCGAGGCCCTTGCCAACGCAGACGGTGGAACTGTGAAACTACTGAGTAATATTTCCCTAAATAAAGAGATAGATATTACATCTAACTGTACTATCGACCTGAACAGCAAAACAATCTCCGGCAGTAATTCGCAAACTCTCTTGAATATTTGCAGAAATGTTACAATCTGTGATGAAAGTACGCAAAAAGCTGGTAAAGTTATCAATAGTTATAGTTCCTCTCCCAATGCACTCAAACTTCAAAGCGGAAAGCTGACAATTAAAGGTGGTACCTTTGAGGCAACATATGGGAATGCACTGTCTGCCACAAGCGGCCAACTTGATGCTGAACTCAGTATTGAAGGTGGTACCTTTAACAGTAGCGTCATAATCATCTATAACTCTTCTAGCTGTATCAGCGGTGGCACGTTTCATTATCTTTATAACGCCAACGTTATCGCCGATTTGTTAAAAGATGGTTGTGGATTCCAGCAAGCAAATGGAAGTTGGCTCTCTGCCAATGACTTAGGAAAACCATATGCCCAGAATGTCACTGTTGTCTCTGCACCAATCAGCGGCATAACTGTTGAATCTGTTAAAGATACTTACTCCTATGGAGAAGTACCCCTCCAACATATCAGTGGTATATAATTAGAGCTAATACTACTAGTGCCTATGATCTGGCAGTAACACCTGTCAACGGGGCAATTAACCCAACTTGCGTCCTCACCGACTTGGCCCCAAACTATATGATTGGCGGCCATGAATATAAGTCCTATCTCTACTACTGCGCCGCAACTTACGACGGCTATGCCACTGGCAGAAGTATCCAATTCACAGTGACAAAGGCTGACCTGAGCAATGCGACAGTAAAAGTTACCAACCCAACTTACAATGGCAACCCCCAAAAACCGATAGTCACAGTCAAGATGGGTGAAAAGGTTCTGGTCGAAAATACGGACTACACTGTGAATGTCACACAACAAGCTAACGTCAGAGAAAATGACTACACTTTGACTATCAATGGCACTGGAAATTATACCGGAAAGATTAAAAATGTGAAATGGAACATTGCTCCAATGAAGATCGACAGCTTCATGGTTTCCTCTGACATTTCCAAGGACTATGACGGCACTGCGGCAGTCACGAAAACTCCGGAGGAATGGGCAACAGTTCTGACATTCAAAACGCTTTCTGCTTCTGGCAGCGTCAATGTTCCGAGCGACGCCTACACCATTTCGGACGCAAGTTTTATTGAAAATCGCAATGGAGAATATCTCAATTCGCCGGATGTCGGTGAGAAGTACGGAATCTTCTTCAAGATAACCCTCAAGAGCAGCAACTATGTACTTCAGAATTACTACGACGATGAACCTGCAAAGTCGAAGGAGTACGCGCAATCCGGTGCTGCTACCTTCACCATCACCAAAGCCCCTGCGCTGGATACCCAAACTGGTACTCTGACCGTAGCAAATAACCACAAGGGAACCTATACCTTTGACCTCAAAGCCCTGCTCCCCACACTGGAAGCCCCCAAGAGCTATGGTAGCATCAGCTATGGGACACCAACCATTAACCTAGGCAACTACTATACTGAGGGAGCAAAAATTGAGGACGGCGTTCTTTCTGTCCCAATCAATGCGGTCAACTCCACAGAAGAAAAAGGAATTGGCACGATTACCGTTGTTGTTACAACAGAAAACTATAATGACATCACCCTGACCCTCAACGTCTCCTCTGCCAACAAGAAGGTCCCCACCGGCACCCCCACGCTGAGCAAAACCAACCTCACCTACGGCGACAAGCTGAGTAACATCACCCTCTCTGGCTCCATGACAGACGAAGAGAACGCGGTCGCGGGCACCTTCACTTGGGAAAATCCCGACGAGGTTTTGATGGCTGGCAAGCATCAAGCCGGTTGGGTATTCACTCCGACTGATAGCGCCCACTACATCGAAGTCACTGGTGAATCTGAGGTGACGGTTGCCAAAGCTACCCCCTCTGGTACGCCCAGCTATACGGCAATCACGGAGAGCGGCAAGACCCTCGAAGATGCTCATTTGGCGGTTGGTACCATTCAGCCTGAAGGCACTATCCAGTGGGTCGACGAAAAAGGCAATGAAATAGACGTATTCACCGAAGTCAAAGCCAACACCGCCTATACCTGGAAATTCACACCGCAAGACGAGCAGAATTACAACTCTCTCACCGGCACCATCACCCTCTGGCACAAGTCCAGCTCCAGCAGTTCCTCCGGGGCGGTGACGCCGGGGACGAAGACCGACACGGTGAAAAATCCCGACGGGTCCACCACGAAGACGGAGACCAAGGCCGATGGGTCCAAGACGGAGACCACCACGGCCAGCTCCAGCGGCGGGTCCACGGGGATCACGGTGACAAAGACCGACGCCAAGGGCAACACCACGACCGAGGCCAGCGCCAAGCTCAGCGACCGGGATGTGAAGGAGGCGCAGGAGAAGGGCGAAGCCGTATCCGTTCCCGTGAAGGGTATTGCGGCAGCGAAGGACGCCAATGCCGCCACAAAGATCAAAATCGACGTGCCGAACAACGCCAACAAGACGACCGTCGAGATCCCGGTGGAGAACGTCACCTCCGGCACGGTGGCCGTCATCGTCCATGAGGACGGCACGGAGGAGCTCGTCAAGGACAGCAAGCCCACAGAACACGGCGTGCAGCTGGAGCTCAGCGGCAGCACGACGGTCAAGATCATCGACAACTCCAAGACGTTTGACGACACCAAGGGCCACTGGAGCCGGGACGAGGTGAACTTCGTGGCCGCCCGTGACCTCTTCCAAGGCGTGGGCGGGAACCGCTTCGGCGTGTCCGAGCCTATGACCCGCGGTATGGTCAACACGGTGTTGGCCCGCCTGGCCGGCGTGGACACCACCCCCAGCCAAGGGCAAGCCTGGTACGAAGTCGGCACCGACTGGGCCAAGAAAAACGGCATCTCCGACGGGACGAACCCCACCGCCCCCGTGACGCGGGAGCAGTTGGCCACGCTGCTGTACCGCTACGCCGGGTCCCCCAGCGTGAGCGGCACCCTGCACGCCGCCGACGCCGCCAGCGTCAGTGACTACGCCGAGGACGCCCTGCTCTGGGCCAATCAGAACGGCATCGTAAACGGCGTAGGCAGCAACACCATCGCCCCCAAGGACAACGCCCAGCGGGCGCAGGTGGCCGCCATGCTGGCGCAGGTGGCCGCCATGCTGGCGCGGTACCTGCAAAACCAATGATCTGATCCCCCTCTCTGAAAGAAATCAAGTAGGCGGCTCCCGAATTTTGGGAGCCGCCTACTTGATTTTGTTATCACGATCCGATCACGCAAACCGCTGGATCAGGATCATTTGGCCCGGTACAGGAAGGTCACGATCTGCCCGCGGGTGCAGTCACTCATGGGGCTAAACGTGGTCTCGCTGGTGCCGGTGGTGATCTTCTGCTGCACCGCCCACTGGACGGCCTTGGCGTAATAGGCGTCGGCCTCCACGTCGGTAAACGGCATCGTGCCGCTCACCTCCGGGGACCCGGCGTTCCGATACAGGAACGTCACGGTCTGCCCACGGGTCACCGTGGCGTCGGGGCTGAACGTGGTGGCGGAGGTGCCGCTCGTCACGCCCTTCTCCACGGCCCACAGGACGGCGTCGTAGTAGTAAGCGTCTGCCTTCACGTCAGTGAAGGGGTTCTTCCCGTTCTCGACCTTGGGGGACCCAGCCGCCCGCCACAGGAACGTCACCATCTGGGCGCGGGTGCAGGAGGCATCGGGGCTGAAGGTCGTGGCGGAGGTGCCGCTGGTGATCTTCTGCTCCACGGCCCACAGGACGGCGTCGTAGTAGTAAGCGCCTTCCTTCACATCCACGAAGGGATTCTCTGCCGTGCCGCCATCCTGGGTCCACTTGGCGTAGACCGTGGTGTTGGCCGTCAGCTTCACGCTGGTCACGGCCTTGGTCAGCGCCTTGTCGCTGAACCAACCGGCAAAGGTATACCCCGCGCGGGTGGGCTTGTAGGCAGCCAGGTCGATGGTCGTCCCGCTGTCCTTCGTGATCTTGTCGATCGCGCTGCCGCCGTTGGTGTCAAAGGTCAGGGTG
>OHWK01000867.1_pt1 | contig 12336 bp, 5 predicted proteins | sample 1579761 | NCBI WGS metagenome assembly OHWK01 (sample SAMEA3882516, study PRJEB24775) | human gut metagenome | biome: human-associated habitat; feature: intestine environment; material: feces | place: Netherlands | collected 2009/2010 | reverse complement strand
CAGCCGCCGGAGCGGTGCTTGAGCCGTTAGGCGGGAATTGTGCGGTATTGCCTTAGAACCCCCGGTGCAGAAAATCAGCATCTTGCACGATTATTTGAAATATTTTTTGTGAATACTCTTGACAGAGCGTGGTTTATCCGCTATTATAATAAATGCGTGAGTTAAGGGGTCAAGTGCGGCCAAAATGGAAGCACAACCCCCGCAAAAAACTGCGCGGAATAATCAAGAAAGGAGAAAAGAAATGCCTACTTTTAACCAGCTCGTACGCAAAGGCCGTGAGGTCCTGGTAACCAAGAGCACTGCTCCTGCCCTTCAGAAGAGCTACAACTCTCAGAAGAAGCAGTACACCACCATGAACAGCCCCCAGAAGCGTGGTGTTTGCACCGCTGTTCGTACCATGACCCCCAAAAAGCCCAACTCTGCTCTGCGTAAAGTTGCCCGTGTCCGCCTGACGAATGGTATCGAGGTCACCTCCTACATTCCTGGTATCGGCCATAACCTGCAGGAGCACAGCGTTGTCCTGATCCGTGGCGGTCGTGTTAAGGACCTGCCCGGTGTCCGTTACCACATCATCCGTGGTACTCTGGATACTCAGGGTGTTGCAAACCGTAACCAGGCTCGCAGCAAATACGGCGCAAAGCGTCCCAAGGCCGGTGCCAAGAAGTAAGGAAACATCTTTTCGCCATAAAATGGTCAGCTGACCCTTTTGTGGCATAACGGGAGTTTTCTTTAACTTTCGAGTACCGATGATATCATTAATGTGAAGGAGGGAAGAAAGATGCCCAGAAGAGGTAAAATCGCAAAGCGCGAAGTTCTGGCTGATCCTATTTACAATTCCAAGCTCGTCACCCGTCTGGTCAACAGCATCATGCTGGATGGCAAGAAGGGCGTCGCTCAGAAGATCGTTTACGAAGCTTTTGAGACTGTCAAAGAGAAGACCGGCAACGATCCTCTCGAAATGTTCGAGAAGGCCATGGAAAACATCATGCCCAGCCTCGAAGTTAAGGCCCGCCGTGTCGGCGGCTCCACCTACCAGGTTCCCCTGGAGGTCAGCCCCGCCCGCCGCGAGACCCTCGGCCTGCGCTGGCTGACTCTGTACAGCCGCAGCCGTGGTGAAAAGACCATGTCCGCTCGCCTGGCCGCCGAGATCATCGACGCTACCAACAACGTTGGCGGCGCTGTCAAGAAGCGCGAAGATACCCACAAGATGGCAGAAGCCAACAAGGCTTTCGCGCATTACCGTTATTGATCTGCTTACTGAGGAGGTTTAAGCCATGGCAACGCCGAGAGACGTATCCCTGCAAATGACCCGAAATATCGGTATCATGGCCCACATCGACGCAGGCAAGACCACCACCACCGAGCGCATTCTGTACTACACCGGTATTAACCATAAGATCGGCGAAGTTCATGACGGCGCTGCTACGATGGACTGGATGGAGCAGGAACAGGAACGTGGTATTACCATCACTTCCGCTGCAACCACCTGCTACTGGAGCCACACCGAGACCCAGCACGATCCGGCTCTGTTCAAAAAGAACCGTCATCGTATCAACATCATCGACACCCCGGGCCACGTTGACTTTACTGTTGAAGTTCAGCGTTCTCTGCGTGTTCTGGACGGTTCTGTTACCGTTCTGGCCGCAAAGGGTGGCGTTGAGCCTCAGTCTGAAACCGTTTGGCGCCAGGCTGACGAGTACAAGGTTCCCCGCATGGTTTACGTCAACAAGATGGATACCATGGGTGCTGACTTCTTCCGCTGCGTACAGATGATGCATGATCGTCTGCATGCCAACGGTGTGCCTATCCAGCTGCCTGTCGGCCAGGAAGACACTTTCCGCGGCATCATCGATCTGATCGACATGAACGCCGATATCTACTATGATGATATGGGCAATGATGTGCGCGTTGAGGAAATTCCTGAAGACCTGAAAGAACAGGCTCAGGAATATCATGACAAGCTGATCGAAGCTGTTGCTGAGACCGACGAAGAGCTGATGATGAAGTACCTGGACGGCGAAGAGCTGACCAAGGGAGAAATCAAGGCTGCTCTGCGTAAGGCTACTATTTCCAACGAGATCGTTCCTGTTGTCTGCGGCTCTTCTTACAAGAACCGTGGCGTTCAGAAACTGTTGGATGCAATCGTTGATTATATGCCTGCTCCGACCGACGTTGCGGCCATCAAGGGCACCAACCCGGAGACTGGCGAGGAAGAAGATCGCACTTCTTCCGATGATCAGCCGTTCTCTGCACTGGCATTCAAGATTATGACTGACCCGTATGTCGGTAAGCTGTGCTTCTTCCGCGTGTACTCTGGTACCGTTGAGGCTGGCACCACTGTTTACAACTCTGTTAAGGATCAGGACGAGCGTATCGGCCGTATCCTGCAGATGCATGCAAACAACCGTAAGGATATCGACATCTGCTACGCTGGCGATATCGCCGCTGCTGTTGGTCTGAAGAACACCACCACTGGTGATACCCTGTGCGATGAGAAGCATCCCATCATCCTCGAGTCCATGAACTTCCCCGAGCCGGTTATCCGCGTTGCCATCGAGCCCAAGACCAAGGCTGGCAGCGAAAAGATGGGTATTGCCCTGTCTAAGCTGGCTGAAGAGGACCCGACTTTCCGTACCTGGACCGATGAAGAAACCGGTCAGACCATCATCGCCGGCATGGGCGAGCTCCACCTGGAAATCATCGTGGACCGTCTGCTCCGCGAGTTTAAGGTCGAAGCTAACGTTGGCGCACCTCAGGTTGCCTACCGTGAAACCATCCGCAAGGATGCTAACCAGGAAACCAAGTACGCACGTCAGTCCGGTGGTAAGGGCCAGTATGGTCACGTTAAGATCAAGATTGAGCCCAACCCGGGTAAGGGTTATGAGTTTGTCAACGGTATTGTTGGCGGCGCTATCCCGAAGGAATACATCCCCGCTGTTGACAACGGTATCCAGGGCGCGATGAAGTCCGGCATTCTGGCTGGCTATCCCGTCGTGGATGTCAAGGTCACTCTGTGGGACGGCTCCTATCATGAAGTTGACTCCTCTGAAATGGCGTTCTCCATCGCCGGTTCCATGGCATTCAAGGATGCTATGAAGAAGGCTGACCCCGTCATTATGGAGCCCATCATGAAGGTTGACGTTGTTGTTCCTGACGAGTATATGGGCAACGTCATTGGCGACTTGAACAGCCGCCGCGGCGCGATCCAGAACCAGGAATCCACCGATGGCACTGCCCGTGTCACCGCTATGGTTCCTCTGTCCGAGATGTTCGGTTACGCTACTGACCTGCGTTCCAAGACCCAGGGCCGTGGCCAGTACTCCATGGAGCCGGCTGATTACCAGCAGGTTCCCAAGAGTGTTGCAGATAAGATCATGACCGAGCGCAATAAGGGCTGATTCTGCACAAATTCGCGCAAAATACTTGATTTTTCTTGAAAAATCTAGTATGATAGCCTTATAACAGGCTATTTTATCTGTTTGAATTAAAGGAGGATACTTCCAATGGCTGAAAAGGAAAAATTTGACCGCTCTTTGGAGCATGTCAACATCGGTACCATCGGTCACGTTGACCACGGCAAGACCACTCTGACTGCCGCTATCACCAAGGTTCTGGCTCTGAAGGGCGACGCCGATTTCATGGATTACTCCAGCATCGATAAGGCTCCTGAAGAGAAGGCTCGTGGTATCACGATCAACACCGCTCATGTTGAGTACCACACCGCGAAGCGTCACTATGCCCACGTTGACTGCCCGGGCCATGCTGACTACATCAAGAACATGATCACCGGTGCTGCTCAGATGGACGGCGCTATCCTGGTTGTTGCTGCAACCGATGGCCCGATGCCGCAGACCCGTGAGCACATCCTGCTGGCTCGTCAGGTTGGCGTGCCCAAGATCGTTGTGTTCCTGAACAAGTGCGATATGGTTGACGACGAAGAGCTGCTCGACCTGGTCGAAATGGAAGTTCGCGAACTGCTGGACAGCCAGGATTTCGATGGCGACAACACCCCGATCATTCGTGGTTCCGCTCTGAAGGCTCTGGAGAGCACTTCCAAGGATCCCGATGCTCCGGAATACAAGTGCATTTGGGAGCTGATGGACGCTGTTGACAGCTACATCCCGACCCCGGACCGTGCTGCTGATAAGCCGTTCCTGATGCCCGTTGAGGACGTTATGACCATCTCCGGCCGTGGCACCGTTGCTACCGGTCGTGTTGAGCGTGGTACTGCTCATGTTGGCGATCAGATGGAAATCGTTGGTCTGAAGGAAGAGAAGCTGACCACCACCATCACTGGTCTGGAAATGTTCCGCAAGAGCCTCGAGTTCGCTCAGGCTGGCGACAACATCGGCGCTCTGCTGCGTGGTATTGACCGTGACCAGATCGAGCGTGGCCAGGTTCTGGCTGTTCCCGGCTCTGTTCATCCCCACACCACTTTCGATGGCCATGTTTACGTCCTGAAGAAGGAAGAAGGCGGCCGTCATACCCCGTTCTTCAACAACTATCGTCCTCAGTTCTACTTCCGTACCACCGACGTTACCGGCATCATCACCCTGCCCGAAGGCACTGAGATGTGCATGCCCGGCGACAACGTTGATATGCACGTTGAGCTGATCACCCCGGTTGCCATGGAAGAAGGCATGCGTTTCGCTATCCGCGAAGGCGGCCACACTGTTGGTTCCGGCGTTGTTTCCAAGATCGAGAAGTAATTTTCGGCTTGTGATATAGCTTTCAAGGCTCCTGCTGTTAAGGCAGGGGCCTTTTTGTTGTGTACGACTTATGGGGCGGGGAGGGGGCAAAGGCCGGGTGTGGAAGACCAAGGAAGGCATCATGAAAACATCAGGAATTGTAGATAGGGGAGAGGACACCATTCGGAACTTTGAAAAAGTGGAGCAGGAGGGGGCACCCACACCGCCCTACCTTGGGAATGTGTATTTCAGGTCGCGTTTAAAGGGCAAGGGTTGATCTATCCCTAAGTTTTCGGAACGGTCAGGAACGCTCTCTACAGTACAATTTATAATGGGCAATTCTCAACCTCCAATTTTCCCTTCAAGTTTCCTCCAATCTCTGCCAAATCTCTCAGCAACAAGCCAAACCGAAATGGCAAAAAATGCGCGATCGCAATACCGGGTGATTGTATTAAGAGATTGCAAAGAACATTATCGGGGTAAATGTTTAATCATTTGATAAAAGCAGGAATAAACCATTCAAAAATGTTAATAAATACCGCCAAAGGGTCACCGCACCGCAGCGCAAATAATGTGCGAAAACAGGTTTCAGTTGATTCAAGGACAAAAATTTACATAGAAACCGCTCTAATGAACTATGCAAATTCTGGCAACTGTGATATAATGTATATACCTAGATGTGTCGGAAAGGTTATCATTTGCGGGATCAAGGCATGCAGCCGGTACAACGTTTTGTCAGCCGCTGTGCCGGGGCCAAAAGCCCCAAAAGCAGGCCGCAGCCCGGCAAGGGATCGCCAGACCGAGGGGAGCACAACCAGGCGTTTTGCAATCAACACCTGCAAAGTGCCGCACATCTGCCGTACCACTTTTCACACAAAAGGGGAAAGTAGTAACACTTAAGGGAGGATAAAACTATGAAGAAAAACCTTCAGCGTTTTGGTGCATCCGTGCTGGCAGCAGCCATGGTTGCCCAGAGCGTGGCGCTTCCCGCAGCAGCCGAAACTACCAAGATTGATTCTTCGGTAGCGCAGTCTGTTGCAGCTAGCGCAGCAAGCGCGGCCAGCGCTGTGCAGTCCCTGCCCAAGTTCACCAGCACCGCAGACCTGATCAAGCAGACAGCCCAAACGCTGGCTGCCCAGGGCGAAGTGCATGAACTGGAGCAGGACGATGCCAAGCTGGAAGCGACTGCACAGAGCAAGGCGGGCATGAGCCTTGCAGCGTTGGAAAATGCACTGGCCGATGCCATGTACGCCAACGCCGCAGCCGGCAAGATCAACACTGAAGCCTATGGCCTGAACAAGGACGAGATGGCATCGGTGATGGCTGCCACCATCAAAACGTATCATCTGTCCAGCGCCGTTACCGACCTGGGCTATGAGACGAACGCCGCAGGCGTTGTGACCGCCGTTACCTTTACCGGCAGCTCCGGCATGACCTCTGCGATGGAGTCCATGACCAACAGCGATGATGAAGTGATTGCGCAGCAGGCTGACAGCTACGCACAGGCTTACGTTGCTGAAAACTCCGATACCTTTGCTGCCAGCGCCGCTGCAGACGGCCATACCTATGGCGAGCCGAAATGGTACTGGAATGACACCAACCCGGAGGATGGCCACACCCATACCTGGAAGGAAACCCCCGATGGTTACTGGACCAAGACCGATGACGGCTGGGCTTACACCGCTGTGTATACCTGTGAAAAGGGCGATGCCTACCAGAAGGTAGAAGGCACCGTAACCAAGGATACCACCGAGGCAAAGCCCGGCGTTGCCGGCAAGACCGTTTACTCTGCCAGCGTGCCCGCTGACAAGAGCCCGGTTAAGAAGGAATACAAGGAACCCACCACCCGCACCGACGACATTGCCGCCCTGCCCTGCCAGAGCCATGCCGTGCCGAAGGATGCAGATGGCAACTTTGTTGCTACCTTCAACTGGGAAATGAAGAAGGTCGAGGGCAAGCTGGCCGATGACTTCAGCAACGCCCAGCTGTTCTATGACAGCGAAACCGGCAAAATTTCTGCCGGCGCTCCCGTTACCATTGACTGGGAATGCACCAGCGTCACCTTCAAGTGCGCTGTCTGCGGCGAAGAAATCAAAACCAAGCCGATGCAGACCATGCCGGTCAGTGTTGTGGTAGACCAGAATGACAATTCTGTCTACATCAACGTGGGCGGCACCCCGACCCTGGATACCACCTCCGGCGGCACCGGCGTTACCCTGGTGTCCGCAATGGACGGCGGCAGCTGGTACGATATGCAGAACAACCCGGTTGACGCAAGCAAGGTGAACTTCACCTATCAGAGCGGCGACAACAAGGGCAAGAACAGCCTGCTGCTGTACGACAGCCAGAAGACTGCCGTGTATGTGGATGACCAGGGCAACCAGGTCACCAATACTTACGATGTCTCGACTGCGCAGATGAACTACTACTACTTCCAGCTGTCGCAGTTCAACCAGGACGAAGCAGAGTACTTCGGCGTGGTTGCCCCGTTCTGGACCTCCAAGGGCGTTCAGAAGCAGGGCGAGGATGGCAGCATCACCGGCACCATGGGCGCAATCAAGGTATTGTGCAGCATTGATCCGAACGATGATGTCCCGCCGACCACCATGGCATTCATGCTGAACATGCTGCCGCAGGCGTTCATGTCTTACGTCATGAACTATGGCGAAGCTCTGAAAGCTATCCGTGATGCAGGCCTGGCACAGGTTGCCAAGCTGGGTGACAGCGCTGACTATGTCACCAAGCTGCTGATCCTGCACGACTGGATCTCCCAGGTTGCAGAATTCGATATGGGCTCCATGGGCGATATCACCGGCGGCGGCAACAACGACCCCATCCAGATGACTGCTTTCGGCGCCCTGCTGGGCGGCGGGATCGGCGCTAAGGGTGTTGAGTATGGCTGCATCTGCCTGGGCTATGCATCTGCATTTAACTACATGGTCCAGAATTTGCCTGACAACAAGAGCATCTATAAAAATGATGACGGCAGCTGGAAGACCCCCGATGAAGTAGGCGATAACGCTGTTGTTGACTTTGCCCAGATCCTGTATTACTGCGATACTTCTGATACCAGTGTTGCCGGTAATGCGTTCGGCGGCGGCATGTTCAACAACGTCCACTACTTCAACGCAGTCAAGGTCAACAAGCTGCAGGGCGACAGCAACTCTGCTACGATGACCACCGGCGAAGCCAACAAGAACTGGTACTATGTTGACGTCTGCTATGACGACGTGAACACCGAGTGCATGGCCCAGACCCGCGTTGAGAACGCAGGCGACATGCGCCATGTCAACTTCCTGGTTTCTCCCTCCGGTCTGGAAGGCCGTTACAGCAAGTACTATGATTACATTGACTCGCTGTACGATGGCTACACCTACACCAAGAACAAGAATCCCGATGTGGATGATGACGGCAATGTTGTGTTGAACAACGGCAAGCCGCATTACTCTTACACCAAGGCGGAGAACAAGAACGAGACCCGTTACACCGATACCTGCTACGAGGATACTTGGTTCACCTCTATCTGCAGCCCCATCTACTTCGACAATAATTACTTCTATTACGTTGATACCACGACCAACCAGAACCTGTATAACAACATGCGCCGCCAGCAGTCCGAGAACGGCAACAACGGCAGCTCTGGTTCCGGCAGCTCTGGTAACAACTCCCAGATGCAGCAGTTCATGAAGAAGATGCAGAACCAGGGCCCCGATACTCTGGAAGCACGTCCGCGTAATGCGAACTACTATATCCGCAAAGAGGATTCCAGCAGCAGCAGGCCCGGCGGCTTCAGCATGAGCAGCTTTACCAAGACGGATGACCCGTTTGATATCATCCTGATGTACTACAACGATCTGAAGGAAACCAGCAGCAACTTCAATGATGACGACAGCAATGCCAAGGTTCTGGCCGAAGCTGGCACCATCTATAAGATCGATACCAGTGCAAAAGATAAGCATGCCAAGGTTGAAAACAACCTGAACACCGAGTGCCTGGCAGACGCTGCTGCAAAGCGGATCTACCCCGCACTGGTACACTCTACCGCACTGTATGATGGCAAGCTGTACTTCAACGTCAACAACGCCATCTACCGTATGGACCCGACCACCGGCGCAGTGGAAGAAGTGAAGGAATACAACACCGTCTATGGCGGCATTAAGCTGACCAAGGATAAGGACGGCAACATGGTTCCCGATACCCACTTTCCCGGCATGAGCATGGTTATCATGGATAGCGCCCAGGATACCAGCAGTGTGAAGTATCTGAACACCTTCATGAACCATCCTCTGGCTGGCCTGACCCTGCGTGACAGCTACAGCTTTGCTACCACCACCCAGCAGGGCCAGACTGTGATCACCGGCATCAACACCACCAAGGATCAGCTGGTCGTTTCTGTCGGCACCAACCTGTCCAACACCTATAAGGAACTGGTGGACGGCAAGGCAGAAGTCAAGACCGATGCTTCCGGCACTTCTTATGCAAACCGTAAGAGCTACAAGACCGAGTCCTGGAACTACAACCCGAGTTACAACCAGAACATGGGCAGCTCTGACGAGAAGAACAAGAACGAAGAGTTCATGTGGTGCGCGAACCTGGTTGAAACCATGCCGATGTCCGACATGGTCAGCGACCTGAAGAGCGGCGCAACCACCAATGTTTCCGTTGAAGCATGGTGCGATACCCCCGCTTACACCCAGGACCGCACCACCAAGTACGGCCTGACCAAGGGTGAAAAGAAGTACGCTGACGGCGCACTGCCCAAGGGCCATACCTGGGCTCTGGACGAGCTGGAAACCAAGTCCGTTGGCAACAATGTGTACCTGTGCTCTGATTGCCATACCGCAACCGAAAGCACCCCCCACACCGTTACCCTGCCCGATGCAGTTGCAGGCGTTACCCTGACCCTGGGCACCACCAGCAACACCTACATCAAGGACGATACCGTTACCCTGACCGTAGAAAAGGAAGGCACCGATATCGTTACCGTTACCGCAAAGAACGGCGATACCGATGTTGCTCTGACTGAAGTTCAGGAAGCAGCGCAGGACGAAGCCGCAGCCCAGGCTACCACCGAAAAGGCTAAGACGGTTTACACCTTCACCATGCCGGACGGCGATGTGACCATCAGCGTTACCAAAGCCGCTAAGACCTATGCGGTCAAGGTGGCCGATGCTAACAAGGATACGTTGAAGATCACCAGCCCCGAAGCTGACCTGGATAAGGTTGCTGAGGGCACCAGCGTTACCGTTGTGGCTACCCCGAAGGATGGCTATACCCTGACGGCTGACGGTGTGGTGGTTACTTACGGCGACAATCAGACCCTGAAAGCAACTCCTGACACAGAAAAGGCCAACACTTACACCTTTGCAATGCCCGCTGGCGATGCAACTGTCAGCGCAGCGTTTGAAGAGGTTAAGAAGTATAACGTTACTGTGGCGGGTACTGTTGAAAACGGCACTGTGGGCGTAGAGCCGAAAACCGCAGCTGCGAAGGCTGTTGTTACTGTTACCGTTACCCCGAATACCAACTTTAAGTACACGGACGGCAGCCTGAAAGCTACTTATACGGATGGCGGAACGAAGAAAGAAATTAACGACTTTAAGGCAGTAGACGGTAAGGAAAACACCTACACCTTCGAGATGCCCGCTGCCGATGTTACCGTTAGCGCTGCGTTTGAGAAAATTGCGACCGAGACTTACACAGTAACTGTTGACAAGGGCGGCGACGGCAAAGTTACGGTCAATGGACAGGAAACTGAAAAGCTTGAGGGTCTGAAGTCTGGTGATCCTGTTACACTGAAGATTGACCCGATAGATACGGATACTTTGCTGACTAAGCTGGCAGGTGTAACGGTTACATCTGGCAAAGTTGAGGTCTCCACCACAAAGGTAGATGAAAATACCTATACTTTCACAATGCCGGACGGCAATGTAAATGTCAGCGTACAGTTTACGACTGTTGAGTACAGCATTGTAACTACGGCAGACCCGGCTGAAGGTGGCACGATTACTGTTACAGTTAATGGCAAATCTGAATTGAAACGTGCACCGAAGGATGCAGAAATGGCTGTAACGGTTACGCCGAATACGGGCTATGAACTGGAGCTGGCTCGCCATGGTCAGACCAGTATCACGGATAAAGTCAAAGATGGTGGTACGTATACAGTTGTCATGAGCGATTGTAACTTTGAAATCATTGCAGAATTCAAGAAGATTGAAACCACTGAACCCACCAACCCCAGCGAAGAACCTCAGGCTATTGAAGCCGAGGAACGCACCGTTCATGGTGCCGCTGAAAAGACCACCATTACCGCAATGGCTGTCTTTACCTGCACCGATAAGAACTGCGCAAGCGCACAGTTCGTGGATGCAACGGTAAAGCAGACCAGCGGCGTTACCACCGCTGCTGTCAACTTCAACGGCAAGGACTACACCGCCAAGTACGGCGAGAAGAACGGCTGGGTTGAAGAAAACGGCAAGAAGTACTGGTACGAAAAGGGCGTGAAGCAGGGTACCACCGGCCGCGGCAAAGAGATCTATGATCCCGATTCCGACGCTTGGTACTGGCTGGATGCTGTCCAGGGCGGCGCAATGACCGTCAGCAAGGACGTTTACCAGGAATCCGCCGCCGGCCAGTGGGCTGATAAGCCCGATGGCACCGGCAAGTGGGTCCGTTACGATGAGAACGGCCACATGGTCAAGGGCTGGCAGACGACCGATAAGGGCACCTACTACTTTGACCTGATCACCGGCGCTATGGCTAAGGGCGCAGGCGATATTGACGGTGTACCTTGCGCATTTGACGAGTACACCGGTATCGCTCTGGACGGCCAGTGGCTGACCATCAAAGGCGCTGACTTCTGGTACGAAAAGGGCGTTCGCCAGGGCCTGGATGGCCGCGGCAAGGAAATCTACGACCCGGCTTCCGACGCTTGGTACTGGCTGGATGCCGTTGACCAGGGCAAGAAAGCCACCAGCAAGGATGTCTATCAGGAATCCGAAGCTGGCCAGTGGGCTGATAGGCCCGATGGCACCGGCAAGTGGGTCCGTTACGATGCACAGGGCCACATGATCAAGGGCTGGAGCGCTGACAAGCGTTACTATTTCGACCCGATCTATGGCACCATGGCTAAGGGCGATGCAGTCATCGATGGCCGCACTTATCATTTCGATAAGAACACCGGCGTTCTGCAGTAATCCCACAGCCTGAACAATGAGCTGTAACCCAGCCCATTAACCCCTAAATAGAAATGCCGCAGCAGACGTAACAGTCTGCTGCGGCATTTTTGTATTTGTGGGCATAGGTTCGGTGAAATATTTGCCAGGCCAGTAGGGCGGGGGACCCCACCCCGCCGAAATACTGGGAACAATACACAATTAAAAAATTGCAATATACCTTGCTATGCCGTAGGGGGCGGCGTCCCCGACGCCCCGGAGGAGCGTATAAATTACAGGCCTTTTGTTGGTAACTGTACGGTAGGGCGGCCAGCCCATTGGCCGCCGGATGAGCCCAGTCACAAATCTCATTTATCAGGCTCTGCGCGAGGAACCACCCCTCACCGGCTTTCGCCGGAGCTCCCCTCTAAGGGGAGCCAGTATCTTACCCCATGATTGTGGTGGCTCCCCTGGAGGGGAGCTGGACGCGAAGC
>OHWK01000866.1_pt1 | contig 12357 bp, 11 predicted proteins | sample 1579761 | NCBI WGS metagenome assembly OHWK01 (sample SAMEA3882516, study PRJEB24775) | human gut metagenome | biome: human-associated habitat; feature: intestine environment; material: feces | place: Netherlands | collected 2009/2010 | reverse complement strand
GTCTATCTTAGTTAAGGAGTGTACAATCTTCAAAATCTACATTACCAAGCTGTTCATTCGTTGCACTGATGCTGACATAAAAATCTACATCATTTTCTTTGGAGATCTTTTTCAGTGTTTCGATGAAAGAAGGAATGTTCTCAAGTGTGATGTCGGCGTGCTTTAAAATACCGTCGATAAAGATTGCTTTGATATCATGGTCTGCGCTTAACATACCGTAAATAAATCCAAGATATTCATCGGTATTGGTGATTACATCATAGTCATCCATGCAGATCGCTCTGATGTTGAAAGATAAGCTGTATGTATCTCTGTGGCTCTTCTTGATGAAGAATACGTTTCCTTCACATGTCTTTACAGCTTCGTTAGCACGTTCGATCATTTGCTGGGTTTTTCCGCTTCCTTTTGGGCCTGTCAATAAATTAACCATATTATCAAGTCTCCTTTGTTTATGAATTTGTACTAAAAAAGTACGAGATTTTATAAAACTATTATACACTAATCACAATGCATTAACAAGCTATTTATTTGCATCTTTTAAAGAAATGTGATACGATATAGCTCGGAAACAATTTGCAGTTAGAAAAGGCTAATTTATGAAATTATAATAATAAGAAAAGAGGAACGAAAAATGACGAAAGTTGATATTATTTCTGGTTTCCTGGGAGCAGGAAAGACAACATTCATCAAGAAACTGATCGAGGATGTATTTCCGGGAGAAAGACTGGTCCTGATCGAGAACGAATTTGGGGAGATCGGTATTGATGGCGGATTCTTAAAAGATGCCGGCGTTGAGATCACAGAGATGAACTCAGGATGTATCTGCTGTACACTGGTGGGGGATTTTAGCAAAGCACTTCAGAAAGTACTTGTAGATTATACACCGGATCGTGTCATCATCGAACCTTCAGGAGTTGGAAAGCTTTCTGATGTTGTAAAAGCAATCGAGGGTGTCAAAGATGAGGCAGATATTGAGATTGACGGAAGAATCACAGTTGTTGACGGTAAGAAAGCAAAGATCTATCTCAAGAACTTCGGAGAATTCTTCAATAACCAGGTAGAGCATGCATCTACGATCGTTATCAGCCGTACCCAGATGATGACAGATGAAAAGGTAGAAGAGTGCGTGCATATGCTGCGTGAGAAAAATGCAGAGGCAACCATTATTTCCACACCTTGGGAAGAACTTGGAAAAGATGCCGTTTTGCATGCCCTGCAGCATGGTGCTGAGATCGAAGGTATCCTGGAAGAACATGCACATGAGCATGACGACCACGAACATCACCATCATCATGATGACGAATGTGGCTGCGGTCATGATCATGATCACGACCATGAGGAGCATGAGCATCATCACGAACATGATGAGAACTGCACCTGCGGATGCCACGATCATGACCATGAACACCATCATGATGAGAACTGCACCTGCGGATGCCATGACCATCACCACGGACACGAAGGACATCATCATGCAGATGAAGTATTTACAAGCTGGGGCAAGGAGACTGCTCATAAGTATACAGAAGAAGAACTGGATTACCTGCTGAAAGCATTATCTGAGACAGATGCTTACGGAACCGTACTTCGTTCCAAAGGAATTATCCAGATGGCAGACGGTTCCTGGAAGCAGTTTGATATGGTTCCGGAAGAATATGAAGTCCGTGAGGGACAGGCTGATTACACAGGACGTGTATGCGTGATCGGAACAGATCTCAAAGAAGAGGATCTGATTAAGTTATTCCATATCTAGGAGGAGCAAGCGGCGATGACAACACCGGTATATATCTGTACAGGATTTCTGGACAGTGGAAAAACAACATTTATTAAGGACACACTGATGAAGCAGGAATGGATCGAAGAAGGTCCGACATTGCTTTTGCAGTGTGAAGAGGGAGAGGAAGAGTACTCGGAAAAATATCTGGATGAGAACGGACTGTTCCTCTTCAATATAGAAGAAAGAGAAAAGTTAAATAAAACTTTCTTTGAAAACTGTGAGAAGATCTATCATCCGGTCCAGGTGATCATTGAGTACAATGGAACCTGGGATCTGCAGGAAATTCTGGATGAAGATTTCCCACGCAACTGGGAGATTCAGGGTGTGTACTCAACGGTTAGCGGTGAGACGCTGGACATGTACCTGAAGAATATGCGGAATATGCTGATGAACCAGCTTACTGAATCTGAGTTGATCATCATCAACCGTTGTGGGGAAAATACAGACCGAAGTGCGTTCAGACGTGCCCTTAAGATCCAGAACCCGCAGGCACAGCTGATTTTTGAAGGCGTGGATGGCAATATTATCCCGCAGACAGAAGAGGATCTGCCATATGATCTGAAAGCAGACCATATCTTCATTGATGATGTGGACTTTGGTACCTGGTATGTGGATGCATATGAGCATCCGGAGCGCTACGAGCACAAGAAGATCACCTTCCTTGCACAGCTTTTCCGTCCGAAGGGAATGCCGGCAAATATGCTGATTCCGGGAAGACAGATCATGACCTGCTGCGCAGATGATATCCGTTTCTATGGATATCCATGTAATCTTGGAAGGGCAGCGCAGATCACACAGAGAAGCTGGAAAAAAGTAACCGTCAAGTTCGAGTACGAAGCGTACCGTCCGATGGTTCCAAAGCAGCCGGTTCTTTATATGCTGGAGATGGAATCCGCAGAAAAACCGGAAGAAGAGGTAGTATATCTTGGATAAATTTCAAGTATTAAAGCAATTTTTTGGCTATGACGGATTCCGACCGGGACAGGAGAAACTGATCGATGCGATCCTGTCCGGCCGGGATGTACTCGGCATACTGCCAACGGGAGCCGGAAAGTCCATCTGTTTTCAGATTCCGGCTCTGATGATGGGAGGTATTACACTTGTGATATCTCCCCTTATTTCTCTTATGAAGGATCAGGTGGCATCCCTCAACCAGGCAGGGGTTCATGCAGCCTATCTGAACAGTTCCCTGACTATGGGGCAGTACCGGAAGGCACTTGCTTTTGCAAAAGAAGGAAGATATAAGATTATCTATGTGGCACCGGAGCGGCTGGAAACTGCAGAGTTTATGGATTTTGCTATGAGCGTGGATATTTCTATGATCGCAGTCGATGAAGCGCACTGTGTTTCCCAGTGGGGACAGGATTTCCGGCCAAGTTATTTAAAGATCACAGAGTTTGTAGAGTATCTTCCAAAGCGGCCGGTTGTGAGTGCATTTACTGCAACAGCGACGAAAGAAGTAAGAGAGGATATGATCGATATCCTGATGCTGGAGGATCCGGAAGTAGTAATGACAGGTTACGACAGACCGAATCTGTTCCTTGCGGTACAGTTCCCAAAGAATAAATATGCCGCGCTCAAAGCATTTATTGAGGAGCATCCGGATCAATGCGGGATCGTCTACTGCCTGACCAGAAAGCAGGTGGAGGAAAATTGCGCACTCCTGGAAATGGATGGGTTTTCCGTGACCAGGTATCATGCGGGACTGACAGACCAGGAGCGGCGTGATAATCAGGATGATTTCATTTATGACCGGAAGCAGATCATGGTGGCGACGAATGCATTCGGGATGGGAATTGATAAATCCAATGTCCGCTTTGTCGTACATTACAATATGCCGAAGAATTTGGAATCCTATTATCAGGAAGTGGGACGCTGCGCCCGAGACGGTGAGCCGGGGGAGTGCCTGCTTTTATATAGCGGACAGGATGTGATCACAAACCAGATGTTCATTGAGAACAACCGCGACAATCAGGAACTGGATGAACTGACGCGCCGGATCGTGATGGAGCGGGATCAGGAGCGCTTGAAAAAGATGACTTATTATTGTTTTACAAAGGAATGTCTGCGTGATTATATTCTGCGGTATTTTGGGGAATACGGAAGCAATTACTGTGGGAACTGTTCAAACTGTAAGACGCAGTTTGATACCGTGGATATGACGACAGAGGCAAGGATACTTGTCATGTGTGTAAAAGAAAGTCATCAGCGTTATGGAATTAATGTGATTCTGGATACGGTGCATGGAGCAAATAATGCGAAGATCCGGCAGTATGGCATGGGTGCCAGTCCGGCTTACGGGGTACTTTCTAAGACGCCATCGTGGAAGCTCAGGCAGATCTTCAACCAGCTTCTGGCAGAAGGATATCTGAAGACCACGCCGGATTCTTATATGATTGTGAAGCTGACTGAAAAGTCGGAAGCACTGATTGCAGGGCAGGAGACATTTACAATGAAGATGGCAAAAGAACCGGAGAAAGAGGCGAAGACAACACCGAAGAAAAAAGTAAAGAAAACGGCCGGACTGGTTCTGAATAAAGAGCAGGAAGAGTCTTTTGAAATCCTGCGCGCCCTGCGGGCAGAGATAGCAAGAGAAGAAAAAGTTCCGCCTTATATTGTATTTTCCGATAAGACCCTTGTGCAGATGTGTATCGAAAACCGACAAATAAGAATGCTATGCTGAAAGTTTCCGGTGTGGGAGAGTTCAAGTTTGAAAAATATGGAGAGCGCTTTCTGGAGGTGATCCGGTCGTGGACATAGAATATCATCTGATCCGGTCAGATAGGCGCAGTATTGGAATCGAAGTTGACCGGGAAGGAAAGGTGACGGTCCGTGCACCCTATTCCTGTGAGAAAAAGCGGATTGACCGGTTTCTTCTGGAAAAAGAGAACTGGATCCGACAGAAGGTAAAGCTTCAGAAGGAAAATGCAATGAAGCGGCAGGAAAAGAGAGAGATGCCGGAAGCAGAAAAGAAATATTACCGGAATCTTGCAAGAGAAGTATTAGGTGCAAGGACCGGATACTATGCCCGGAAAATGGGTGTGACCTATGGGCGTATTTCCATCCGGGAGCAGAAGACCAGGTGGGGAAGCTGCAGCAGCGTGGGGAATCTCAATTACAACTGGAAGCTGGTGCTGATGCCGCCGGGAGTTCTGGATTATGTTGTGGTGCATGAGCTGGCACATCGTAGAGAAATGAATCATTCCGCTGCATTCTGGAAGGTCGTGGCGACGTGGATGCCGGACTATAAAAAATATAGAAAATGGCTGAGAGATAACGGAAATCAATTTTAAATGGTAAAAATAATCAAGAATTCGTAAAAAACAATCAAGAATCTCTTGACGGAACTTGTATTTATTTTTATAATAACAAGGTATATGAAAAAAACAAGGATAAGGATCAGTAAAAGATTAGAGTCTGTACAGAGAACTGCCGGGCGGTGCAAGGCAGCAGATCAAATCTTTGAACTCGCCTTTGAGTTCTTCTGCTGAACGGTTTTCAGATAGGCAGAAGCGGGAATTCCCGTTATAGAATCACAAGTGCGCTGCACCGCAAGTTATGTTACCGGGATGCGGCGAAGAAGAGTGGTACCACGGAATTTAATCTTTCGTCTCTTTATTTTTATGAAGAGATGAAAGATTTTTTTTGATACTTTTAATAAGTGTCAGGGCACATACTTTTTCATACTGAAACAATACCAGGAGGAAAGAAAAATGGCAGTACCTTACAATCATAAGGCAATCGAAAAGAAATGGAAAGAAAAATGGGCTGAGAATCCGGTTAATCCGAAAGTGGATGAGAACGGCAACCCGAAAAAGAAATATTATTGTCTGGACATGTTCCCGTATCCGTCAGGAAACGGTCTTCATGTAGGACACTGGAGAGGCTATGTTATCTCCGACGTGTGGAGCCGTTACAAACTGCTTCAGGGATATTACATCATTCATCCGATGGGATGGGATGCATTCGGCCTTCCGGCTGAAAACTATGCGATCAAGATGGGAACACATCCTGCAAAATCTACAGCAGCAAACATTGCAAATATCAAACGTCAGATTAACGAAATCTCAGCTCTTTATGACTGGGATATGGAAGTCAATACAACAGATCCTGATTTCTACAAATGGACACAGTGGATCTTTGTAAAGATGTTCAAAGAAGGACTTGCATACGAAAAAGAATTCCCGATCAACTGGTGCCCGTCTTGTAAGACAGGTCTTGCAAACGAAGAGGTTGTAGGTGGAAAATGCGAACGCTGCGGCGCTGAGGTTACAAAGAAGAACCTTCGTCAGTGGATGCTGCGTATCACAAAATATGCAGACCGTCTGTTAAATGATCTGGATAAGCTTGACTGGCCGGAAAAAGTTAAAAAAATGCAGACAGACTGGATCGGTAAATCTTACGGTGCAGAAGTAGATTTCCCGGTTGAAGGAAGAGAAGATAAGATCACAGTATATACAACAAGACCAGATACTCTTCATGGAGCAACCTTCATGGTACTTGCACCGGAACACAAACTTGCAGCAGAGCTTGCAACACCGGAACACAAAGAAGAAGTAGAAAAATATATCTTCGATTCTTCTATGAAGTCTAATGTAGACCGTCTGCAGGACAAAGAAAAAACAGGTGTATTTACAGGAACTTATGCAATCAACCCTCTGAACGGAGCAAAAGTACCGATCTGGCTTTCTGATTATGTACTGGCTGATTACGGTACAGGAGCAATCATGTGCGTACCGGCTCATGATGACCGTGACTTTGAATTTGCAACCAAGTTCAACATCCCGATCATCCAGGTTATTGCAAAAGACGGTAAAGAAATCGAAAATATGACAGAAGCTTACACAGAGGCTTCCGGAACGATGATCAATTCCGGAGAATGGAATGGCATGGAAAGCTCTGTCCTTAAGAAAGAAGCTCCACATATCATCGAAGAAAGAGGAATCGGACGAGCAACTGTAAACTACAAGCTGCGTGACTGGGTATTCTCCCGTCAGAGATACTGGGGAGAACCAATTCCGATCGTACATTGTCCGGAATGTGGCGCTGTACCGGTACCGGAGGATCAGCTTCCGCTGAGACTGCCGGATGTAGAATCTTATGAACCGACAGGAACAGGAGAATCTCCACTTGCGGGAATCGATGAATGGGTAAATACAACCTGTCCTGTTTGTGGAAAACCGGCAAAACGTGAGACAAATACCATGCCGCAGTGGGCTGGATCTTCATGGTATTTCCTGCGTTATGTAGATAATCACAACAACGAAGAACTTGTATCCAGAGAAAAAGCAGATGCAATGCTTCCGGTAGATATGTATATCGGTGGTGTAGAACATGCAGTACTTCACCTTCTGTATTCAAGATTCTATACTAAATTCCTTTGCGATATCGGTGTGATCGATTTTGATGAGCCGTTTGTCAAACTGTTCAACCAGGGAATGATCACAGGTAAGAACGGTATCAAGATGAGTAAGTCAAAAGGAAATGTTGTATCTCCAGATGATCTTGTAAGAGATTATGGATGCGATTCTTTAAGAATGTACGAACTCTTCGTAGGACCACCGGAACTGGATGCAGAGTGGGATGACAGAGGAATCGATGGTGTATACCGTTTCCTTAAGAAACTCTGGAATCTGCTTATGGATAGCAAGGATAAAGATATCAAACCAACCAAAGAGATGATCAAAGTACGTCATAAACTGGTTTATGATATCACAACCCGTCTGGAAAGCTTCAGCCTGAATACAGTTATCTCTGCATTCATGGAGCACACAAACACACTGGTTGCAATCGCTAAGAAAGAAGGCGGAGTAGACAGAGATACTCTGGATACCCTTGCTGTATTACTGGCACCATTTGCACCACATATGGCAGAAGAAATCTGGGAAGAACTTGGCAACAAAGAAAGCGTATTCCGTGCCGGATGGCCAAAATACGATACAGAAGCCATGAAAGATGATGAAATCGAAATTCCGGTACAGATCAATGGAAAAACAAGAGCAGTCATCAAAATTTCCGCAGAGGCTACAAAAGAAGAAGCAATCGCTGCCGGAAAAGAAGCAATCGCAGATAAACTTACAGGAAATATCGTAAAAGAAATTTACGTTCCGAAGAAGATCATAAACATTGTGCAAAAATAGGCAGTGCAAATAAGGAAAGCCGAGGTCAAATCCTGCTAGCAGGAATTTGACCTCGGCTTGAGTTATTTATAGGGCGTATGCCCGTCAATCGAACGAACTATGTTCGTGAGATTGTGCACTGCCGTAAATTTGCGACAAAAGTAATCCATTCAAGGCGTACGCCCGTCAATCGAACGAACTTGTTCGTAAGATTGGAGCACTGCCGTAATTCTGCGACAAAGTAAATCATTCAAGTATAAGTCCGTCAATTTTCCGGTAATCCTTTACGGATTCCAAAAGTGGATGCAGGGAAAAAGGGAATACAGCTGATCAACCGGAATATGGTCAGAAATATTACATTTGATAACAAATAAAAATATGCTATACTGTTCTTGAACTTTGAGTAAGGAGGAACAAACAGATGGAAAATGTACACAGTATAGACGTAGAAGAGGATCAGTTTGCATACCGTTATGATACGCAGCTTCTGATTGACAGAAGAGATGAAGATCTGGATGAAGATGAGATCGCAGAATATATATCCGAACATTTTGAAGGAAACTGTCTGATCGCGGTAGGAGATGAAGATCTGATCAAAATTCATTTCCATACAAACGAGCCATGGAAGATTCTGGAATATTGTAATAGTATTGGCGAGATTTACGATATCGTAGTGGAAGATATGATCCGGCAGTCAGCTGGGCTAAAAGGATAGTATGTACCTGATATCACTTTATTTTGACGAAGGGACAAACAAGAAGATCCAGTTATATATGGAACAGATTGCGCAAAGAACGGGCAATATGGCGATGATTGACGGAAAGGTTCCGCCACATATTACCTTGTCGGCATTTGATATGGCAGAAGAAGAGAAAGCAATCGCCGGCTTTACGGCAATGGAACAGGAATTTGAAAAAGGACAGATTTTCTGGTGCTCGGTAGGGATGTTTCTGCCACATACAATTTATTTGTCACCGGTTTTAAATGCATATCTGCAAAAGCTGTCAGAGTCTGTTTTCTCAAAGATCAGATATCTGGAGGGGGTACGGATCCAGATCAGATACCAGCCGTTTTCCTGGTTCCCGCATACAACACTGGGAAAAAGACTGAACCAGGCGGAAATGCGGGAGGCATTTGTTGTGATGCAGAACCAGTTTGCACCGTTTACAGGTGAAGCGGTTGAGATTGGGCTTGCGAGGACGAATCCATACAGGGATTTATGTAAGATAAAGTTAAAATAAAAAGAAGATTTTCGCGGATCTGAATCGACACGTGAAAATCTTCTTTTTCGCTATCAGAGGAACTATCCGAGCACAGTTCTACTAAAGCTTTCCCTCTGGAACCCTGGAAATGATCGTCCGGTTGATCCGTACCAGGAAGAAGGAGGATACCATAAGTGAAATGACCTCCGCAATCGGGAATGACCACCACACTACATGAAGACCGCCAAGCTTTGCAAGGATATATGCGGCAGGGATCAGTACAAATAACTGACGCATAATGGAGACGATCATACTGAAAAATGCTTTTCCAAGAGCCTGAAATACTGTTCCTGATACAATACAGAACCATGCGATCAGATAGTGGATTCCGATGATCCGCAGGGCAGGAACTCCGATGGTGAGCATCTCGTCCGATGCATTGAACATACCCAAAAGTATCTGTGGGATTCCTTCAAAGCAGAGGAATCCGATGAAGGTGAGGCAGAAGGCAACCAGCATACTGAGCTTGATCGTCTTGAGCATACGTTTTCTCTGACCGGCACCATAATTGTAGGCAATGATCGGAGTAATCCCATTGTTGAGACCGAATACCGGCATGAAGAAGAAACTCTGTAGCTTAAAGTAAACGCCGAATACAGCAGTTGCGGTTGATGAAAACTCGATCAGGATGCGGTTCATGCAGTAAGTCATAACCGATCCGATGGACTGCATAATAATCGTTGGAATTCCAACTGCATAAATGGTGCCGATAATATGGAAATCGAGTCTGAATCCATGAAACTTCAGTTTCACATCATGATTGTACCGGTGGTTACAAAATCCGGCGACAAGTGCGGCAACGCATTGTCCGATCACGGTTGCAACAGCAGCTCCGGTCACACCCATTTTCGGAGCTCCGAGAAGTCCGAAGATCAGGATTGGATCAAGAATGATGTTAGTGATTGCCCCTGTCAGCTGGGAAGTCATACTGAAGATGGTTCTTCCGGTTGAAGTAAGAAGACGCTCAAAGAAGACCTGTGCAAGCAGCCCGAAAGAAAAAATCATGACGGTGCTTAAGTACTCAATTCCGAGTTCCATGATCTCCTGGTCAGCATTTCCAATCTGACTTGCGTAAAAAGGACGGACGATCGTAAAGCCAAGAATGAAAAATACGAGATAGCTGAAAAAATATAAAACGGCAGCGTTGCTTGCAGTTGCATTTGCTTTTTTGAAATTTTTCTCTCCAAGTGATTTGGAAAGGAGTGCATTCATGCCGACACCGGTTCCGGTTCCAACTGCAAGCAATAAGCAGTGTCTGGAGTGGAAAGGCAAGTGAAACGGCGGTCAGTGCATTTTCCGATAATTTAGCGACAAAAATACTGTCTACGATGTTGTACAAAGCCTGTACCAGCATAGAAATCATCATAGGCAGAGACATATTAAATAATAGTTTTCCGATGGGCATGGTACCCATTTTGTTTTCTGCGGGTGCAGATGTATTTTCTTGATTCATTTTCTCATTCCTTTCTGTTCTGATAAAAGAGTAAAAATATTGTAAAAACAGCCACTAAACACATATGATATAGGAAAATACGAAGATAATCAAGTGGAATAAGGGAGTATAAATTGACTTCTTTCGGACAGACGGGTATAATTCTTGTTATATGGAGAAATAGGAAAGGGATATACTAGAATGAGTAATACAAATCAGAAAATCGAAACTTTAAATAAACTGCGTACTGTAGAGGCAATTTATGTACTGATGTCATCCTGTACAAGAATGCCATATGTGGTCTGCGATCCGGAGACATTTGATGATGAGATCCTTCTTTACTACACAGAAGCGGAAGCGAAAGAAGAGGCTATGAAGCTTCAGAAGGAGGGAAATCCAATGCAGCTTGTCAAGGTGGATGAAAATTCCCGCCTGTCATTTTTTACCGGGTTGTTTCCAATGGGAGTCAACTGTATTCTGGTGGACAAAGGTTTGGACGGACAGATTACTGTGCAGCTTGACGAATTGATCACGAGACCGAAGGATGAAGAACTGCCAGAAGGAAAAATACGTGTAGAGAATCCGGAACTGGTGCTGACTGCAGCGTATTTTATGCAACAGATGAGAAAGCCGGATAAACCGGAGATGACGGATGAGTTAAAAGAACTGAACGAAGAAATGCTTGCCCATTATCAGGAGGGGCGTTATATTGTGACTGTTCAGGAGGACAAAGGAATTCCGATTCTGAAACAGAAAGATGGAAAAGTGTATCAGCCAATCTTTACGGATGTGCAGGAAGTTAAGAAATTCCAGAACCTGAACAAGGGTGTGACATTGAAAACCGCTGTTGTAGAAGGAAGTAAGATTCCGGAAATTCTTTCACCGGAAGCATTTGGCGTTGCAGTCAATCCGTTTGGGGTGAACCTGCAGTTGCAGATAAACAGAAAACCGGCGAAAACGAAAGAAAACGAAAACAAAACACAAGAATAATCGAAAATAAAAAAGAAAAAATGAAAATTGCAAGAGGAATCCTGATCTGCGGAACAGGTATCGGGGTAAGCATTGCTGCCAACAAAGTTCCGGGAGCTTATGCAGCACTGGTTAACAATGTATATCAGGCTCAGAGAGCACAGCTCAGTAACAATGCCAACATTATCACACTTGGTGCACAGGTTACAGGAATTGAGCTCGCAAAATGCCTCGTAAAAGAGTACTTAAGCGTAACTTTCGATCCGGAATCCCGTTCTATGCCAAAGGTGGCAAGAATTACAGAATACGAAAAAGAAGGTAAATAATCTGAGTTATTCAGAAAGCGTAAAGGGCAGTCCATCAAGGGCTGCTTTTTGCTATAGAAAAACACGATAATGATATACAATTATAGTATAAATGTATTTGAGATAGAAGGGAAAATGTGATAACATTAGATAGCAAAATTCAAAAAGGGGAAAAGGAAAAAGAGATGAAAAACAAGAAGCTATGGATATTTGGGGGAATCATCCTTTTGATTGTGATCCTGAATCATATTTTTGACTGGTCTTCTTACATAAGTACTGCAGAAAATCTTGAATTTATGAAGCGGATAGTGCAGAATAATCTTCCTCTGGCAATTCTATTGTATATGGTATTGACAGTTGTTGGGTGTGTGGTGCTTGCGCTTCCGGGAGTGACGTTTGCGATACTGGCAGGACTTCTCTTTGGACCAGTAATCGGTACGATTTGTTGTTCTCTGGCAACAACGATCGGGGCGGTTCTTGCATTTATTGCAGG
>OHWK01000862.1_pt1 | contig 12444 bp, 8 predicted proteins | sample 1579761 | NCBI WGS metagenome assembly OHWK01 (sample SAMEA3882516, study PRJEB24775) | human gut metagenome | biome: human-associated habitat; feature: intestine environment; material: feces | place: Netherlands | collected 2009/2010 | reverse complement strand
ACATGTACTGCGAAATCTCGGAATCCGCATCCTCGATGTCACCGAAGATGCGCGCGTTTGCCGGACAGCCCGTGCAGCACGCAGGAGTGCCGCCCTGGTTGGTGTACTGGACGCAGAACGTGCATTTCTCGACCACGCCTTCGGGCCGCACTGGTGTGTAGACGAGACGGCCGTCCTGGCGATAATCCTCCGGATACCCCCAGCGATACTCGCCGTCGACGCCCTCGACGCCATCGGGCTTGCTCCAGTTGAACTGGCGCACCTCGTAGGGGCATGCCGTGATGCAGTAGCGGCAGCCAATGCACTTCTCGTAGTCGACGAGCACGGTACCCGTATCGTCGGTGTAGGTGGCGCCCGTCGGGCACACCTGCTGGCAGGGGGCGTTTTCGCAGTGCTGGCAGCTGATGGGCAGAAACTCCATACGAGGCATGCCATCCACGATCACCGAGGTGCCGTATTCGGGAGCACCCGGCGCAAAGACACGGTTCCACCAGATGCCGCGGGGTTCTGCGTTGTGATCCTTGCAGATGACCGCGCACGTCCTGCATCCAATGCAGCGGTCAAGGTCTATGGCCATTGCGTATCTCATTGCATGACCTCCTTACGCGCACCGCCCTTTTGCAGTAGACGGACATTACATGCGCATTCGTTCCACGCCATGTTGGGCGACCACACGCCCGAGAGGTAATACACCTCGTTGGTGGGATTGATCCACGGATAGATGAGCGAGTTGTAGCTGTCGCCGTCCATGTACTCGCTCCACCAGCCCTGATCGAAGATGGCCTGCCCGGGATACATGCCCGGGTCGAGCACGAGGCCACCCTGGCACTTGCCACGCCCGTTGTAGGCCTCGACCAGATCGCCTGCCTCCAGGCCACGCTCCTTGGCGTCGTCCGGATTCATGAAGATCTTGGGCATGCTGTTTTGCAGCTCGAGCATGAAGGGATTGTTCACGTACGTGGAGTGCACGCGATAGGTGCTGTTTCGCGTGATGAAGGCGAGTGGGTACTTGGTACGCGCCTCTGGGTCATCCTTGTATTCCGTGTCTTCGAAGGCAGGCTTGTAGCACGGAAGCTGCTCTCCCAACTCGAGGAACTCATCCTCGTCGCGATAGAACTGGATGCGTCCCGAACGCACGAACGGCGCCGTCACGTCGATTGCGTTGGGAAGCGACTGGCTCGGGAATGGCGTCCCCTCGTGAATCTGGCTCCAGAAGGGGATGCGCTTCTCGCCCGGATTGGCGTGCCAGAGCTTGCCCGGCCCCTCGCGCAGCTGCTCGGCCGTGAGCTGGTTGACATAGGGGCCGCCGTTGGCCAAAAGCGTGCGCAGGACATCATCGGCCACTTGCTCGGCTTGCGACTCGTCGAAGACCGGCCACTGGTCCGCATACGAGGGATCGATGTGCGTGGCAAGCTCCTTGCAGATCCAGATCTCGGGGCGTGCTTCGCCCGGCGGATCGACCATCTGCTGCTGGAGCTGCACCCAGGGATGCAGTGGCGTCGTGGTGAGCTCGAGCTTCTCGTACCAGCTCGGGGCCGGCAGGGCCACATCGCTCATGTCGACCGTGGTGGTACGCTGGAAGTCGAGCGTCACGAGGCATTCGAGCTCGCCGCTCTCCTTGGCGCTGCGCAGCCAGTTGGCAACGTTATGCTGGTCCATCGGGTTGCCCCAGCCCACGACGAGGGCCTTGAGGCCATTGGGCGGGAAGGCGTTTGGCTGCATCGTCTCCGTGCGGCCGGTGACGGCGTACTGGAATGACATCGAGTGCTTGTTCATGCGCGGCGGGTTGAACCACGACGCGGGGATGAAGCGCGTCTTGTACTGGCCCACATAGGTCGAGATGCCGCCGCCGAGCTGGCCGATGTTGCCCGTGAGCGCCGCGATGAGCGCGAGCGAACGGCCCTTGAGGTCGCCGTGATACCACTGCGTGCCCGCACCACCGAAGATGATGTGCATGGGCTTGATGGTCGCGCACTCCTGCGCAATGCGCTCGATGGTCTCGACGGGGATGCTCGTGGTATCACTCGCCCACTGCGCCGTCTTGCCCACGAGGCTCTCGCGCAGCAACCTGAAACCGCTCTTGGCATGCGCGGTGGTACCGTCTTTGAGGCGCACATCACCCGTGTACTCAAGCGTGCAGCCCTCCATGCCACCGAGGCGCTCGGGGTTGACCGCGAAGGGCCTGCCATTGGCATCGACGGCCACGTACGTGGTGCGATAGGCCGGAGATGGCAGGGCCGAGAGCCCCGCCACGTTGGCAGCCTCGATGCGCTTTCCCGTAGTGGTGTCAACGAGCAGGGGCATATCGGTGAAGTTCTTGCAGAAGGCCTCGTCATAGAGGCCTTCATCGATGATGATCTTGGCGACTGCCAGCGCAAAGGCCGCATCGGTATCGGGCTTGAGGCGCACCCATTCGGTCGATTTCTCGGAGGTCGCCGAGTAGTTGGGATCGAAGTTAACCACCTTGCCGCCGTTCTCGCGCGAGATGTTGAGAAAGTGCGCATCGGGAAGGCGCGTGACCATGACATTCGAGCCAAAGATCATCGTGTACTTGGAGTCTTCCCAGCAGTACGACTCGAGTTCCTCGGGCCAGAACATGGGGAGGTCGCCGTTCATCTCGTAGCAGCCGATAGCCGACCACCCCATCATGTTGGAAAGACGAATGATCGAGCCCTTCTGGATATGGCCAGTGCCCTGCACCTGCCAAATCACGCCCACGGACTCCGGCCCGTACTTGTCCATGACGTCACGCAGCTTGGTCGCAGCCGCGTCGAGCGCCGTGTCCCAGTCGGTCTCCTCCATCTTGCCCGTCTCCTCGTTCTTGACGAGCGGCTTGGTGAGCCGATGCGGCCCGTATAGCATCGTGTTGACGGATATGCCCTTGAGACAACCGCGCGGGTTGTACCCCTCGAAGGGATAATCGGATGCTTGCGAGATCATTTTGATCTGTCCCTCGTGCACGAAGCCCTTGAGACCACAAGCTCCCGTGCAGTTGGGCGAACAAGTCGTCCTCACCCATTCTCCGGCAGGGTCGACGTTATCGGCCAGTGCCTTTGCGCACGGAAGTGCTCCCGTGCCCAAGCACGCGGCCGCTGTCGCAGCTGCCGTGCCAGCCACAAATGACCGGCGGCTTACGTTCCTCTCTCTCATGCGTCCCTCCTCACTCGACCGCATGGGTCAATCTGACAGCGCATCGCCTGGCTAGACGAGCACCTTCTCGCTCTCGGTCTCGGTAATTTCACGCAGTTTGCAATCCATCTCCTGCTCGCGCTCGGCGACACTGCGCAGGTCGCGCTCCTCGTCGAAGGCGCTCCGCACCACGCGGCCGTCGCGCTCGAACTTCTTGAGATCGGATGTTGCCTGGCCCAAATCATCGCGATGACGCTCGGAAGCGCGCTCATCGCCCGGGTCGGTCCAGATGCGCTCGGCGACAGGCGCCCAGCGCTGTGCCATGGGACGTGTCTTGGCGGTAAGCTCGTAGACCGTCTCCTCCTGGACAAGGTCAGTCGAATGCGCACCCGAATCCTCCACGAGCTTCTCGATGCACTCGGGGTTCTCCAGCATCGGACAGGGGCGCAGGTGATTGTCGTTGAAGGGCTGACCATGGTAGTAACCCATGAACAACGGCGAGCGCAGGGCATCAAGCAAGCCCACGTCGTGGATGTTGACATTCGAGTAGTGAATGAACACGCAAGGCTCCACATCGCCGTTGGCATTGATATGGAGATAGCGACGACCACCGGCAATGCAGCCACCCACGAACTCGCCATCATTCTGAAAATCGAGGGTCAGCAGCGGTTTCTCGTGCCGCATCGCATGGTTGAAGTCATAGAGCATCTCGCGTTGCTGAGGACTCGGCATGAGCTCGGCCGGGGAGTCCTTGCCCACGGGCATGTAGGTGAAAATCCAGGCGAAGAACACGCCCTTGTCGATAAGCCAATCGTAGTACTCCTCGGTGCAGACCGCATCGGCGTTCTGGCTCGTATAGCAAATGGAGACGCCAAAGGGGATGCCGCGCGCCTTGAGCAGGTCCATGGCCTTGTCGATCTTCTGGTAGGTGCCAGCACCTCGACGCGCATCGGTAGTCTCTTCGCTGCCCTCGGCCGAGATAATCGGGATGAAGTTCTTCACGCGGGCGACTTCCTCGACGAAATCCCGATCAATGAGCGTGGCGTTGGTGAAGCAGAGGAAGGCGGAGTCAGGATGAGCGTCGCAGAGCTTGATGAGGTCTGCCTTTCGCACGAGCGGCTCGCCGCCCGTATATATAAAGACGTGCGTACCGAGCTCGTTGCCCTGATTGATGATGGAGTCGATGTCCTCGTAGCTCAGATTGAGCTTGTGACCATACTCCGCCGCCCAGCACCCCGTACAATGCAGATTGCAGGCGCTCGTTGGGTCAAGCAAGACGGCCCAGGGCACGTTGCACTGATACTTCTCACGTGACTTCTCCTGCTTGTCCCAGGCGATGAGGTTCGCCTCGGTCAGGAAGCACTTGAGCATGCCCGTGGCGACCTCGGGATCAAGATCGGCAATACGGCATAAGAGTTGATACCAGTTGTTGCGCTCCTCGATGGCCTTAGCAAATGCTTTGCGCTGCGAGGGAAACAGCGCGTCCGGAAGCATTTTGTCGATTTTCGTCATCATGCTCTCGATACGCGGAACGGGATCTTCCATGAAGTAGTCGATGGCCTTGTTGGCCGCCGTCCTCTTTGCGAATTCCATTGGTCTCATGACGCTCCTCCTACTGTGTTACCTGCAGCACGCTGCATTCCTCGATAATGTTCTCTACGTGTTCAGGGCTCAGACCCTGCGATATGGCGAAAGGGGCGAAGGACAGGCGCATGACGTATTCCGGTGTCACGATGCGGTCTTCGAGCGTTGTGATGGAAAGCAGGCCGTAGGCACCGTTGAGGGCGACGACGAGACAATCGCCCAGATATTGTTTGTCGATGGCATCGGGCCAGCGCGCGATGAGCCAGTCGCGCTCACGCATAACCAGCCCCTCGATAAACGTTCGGAAACTCAGGAGATCCCGAATAAGCGGAGAGCTCTTCTCATCCGCGATGAGCTTGCCAAAGTGAATAAAGAGCATCATGCATAGCGTCTGCATGATGCCGGCACGAGGCGGAGAAAGCCTGCACGCCGTCTCGCGTACCCAATCAAAATGCTTATCGAGAAAAAGGGCGAGGAGCATCTCCTTGCGGGGATAGTAATGCTGGACGACCGATTTGCTCGTATCACAGGCATCGGCGATGTCCTGATAGGACGTGGCGATATATCCCTTCTCGCCAAACAGCCTCATGGCCGTGGTGTAGAGGCGTGCGCGCTCCTCGTCGTTCCTTGGTGCCGCCATGCTTCCTCCCCAAATGCGCAAGATGCAGAAGAAACCCCTCTATTGCGATACGCGTATATCCTACGCGTACAATCTACTCCACTGGAGATAGAAGTCAACAGCATATTTTTAAGTTATTGAAAAGTTTTTTTACGTAAACGGATTTATTTTTCTGGTGAACGCTGTTCAGCTGCATCATTCGTGACGCCAGCGGCTGCCGCAGCATGGCGAGCGGTAACCTGCCTGTGCGCCTCGGCAAGGAGTCCATGCCCGTAATAGCCATAATCCCGGTTGCCCACGAGAGCACAGATGACACCAATGGTCAGGAAGGGAGCTATGCTCCAGCCGAAAACCTCGCAACCGAGGAAAAAGCCGGCGATGGGGCAGCGCGACATACCCACATAAAAGGTAATGACGCCCAGCGCGCTTGCGAAAGCGGCATCGATGCCGATGAGCTGACCGACCGAGCAGCCCGTCAAACCACCAATGGCAAGCGTGGGCATGATCTCGCCGCCTTTGAGGCCAAAGGCAAGCGCCATGAAGACAAGACCTGCCTTAATGGCAAAGTCGTACGTGCCGATCGATCCTGCAAGCGCATGCTTGAGCAAGTTCATGCCCGAACCTTCGAAATCATAGAGACCAAAGGCATAGACAAGGCAAACGATAACAAGACTCGAGACGATGACCGTGACATAGGGTTTGTTGAAATGCCCCTTGAGAAGCTTGCGCGTAAAGCGCAGGGCGCGACCGAAAACGCCACCAAGAATGCCGCAGACTATGCCGACGATGCCAGTGTAGAACGCGAGCTCGGGGGTAATGTCCAAGATGGCGACGTGCGGAATGATGTCACCGATGCCAAAGGGATATGCGATGGAGGCGGCGATGAAGGCGGAGACGATCATCGCAATGAATCGCGGAAGGCTCAGATTCCTGAAGCGCGTGAGCTCGAGCACCATGAACACGGCACCCAACGGTGCGAAGAACAGAGCCGAGAACGTCGCGCTCATACCCATGAGCGCCGCGTATCCGTATAGCTCCCTGTCCTGCTTGTCGACGAAGCAGTTCTTGAGCTTGAACGCCCGCCCGAGCGTCTCGCTCACCGAAGCGCCCGCCTGAAAGGCGCTCGACTCCTTGCCGACGGCACCGCCACCCAGGATGGTGAGACAGGTGCCGATGATGATGCCCGGCGCAAGTGTAGGCGAGACCACGTCGTTTTCACGCATCTGGTCGACAAGGGTATCGGTCGAGTAATCGTAGGGAAGCTTGAGTGCCTTGTAGAGGGCAAGCGAAAGAACGCCGAGAAGCGGCAGGAGAAAGAGCGTCCAGGCATAGGTCTGGTTGATGTGATAGGCAAAGTTGACGCACAGGCACAAGATAATCGAAACGCAGGCCGAGATGATGCCGACGCAGACGATGAAGGCAAGATGCTTGAGAAGCTCAACCTTGTCAATCTTGTGGTGCATGTTGCCCTCCTCTCGCGTTGTTTCCATGATACGCCCATGCGGGTTATTTTTCGCTCAGACTATTCGAGCTTTCTCATAAAGTTACGTTTCTTACATCTACGTAAGAAAGCGTGCCACGACGTTTTGCTCGGATATATGCGACTACAATGACGGTACGACCCAAGCGAACGGAGCATGACCATGCCCACCGTGTACATCGTCGAAGACGACATCACCTTGCGTGACGAGCTCGCGCGCCTACTCGAACTCAACGGCTACGAAACACGCGCATGTTCGGATTTCTCCCGCGCGGCAATCGACATCGTCGCCGCTAATCCCGATTGCGTCATCCTGGACCTGGGCTTGCCGGGCGCCGATGGACAATCGATCTGCCGCGACATTCGCAGAGAAGCCGAGATGCCCATCATCATCCTCACGGCAAAGAGCGATGAGTTCACCGAGGTCATGTCGCTTAACCTGGGTGCCCATGACTTCATCGCCAAGCCCTATCGGCCGGCCGTGCTGCTTGCTCGCGTCGCATCGCTCATCAAGCGTTCCAGCTCGGCTGCGGCCGAGACGAGTGCCATCTCGCATGCCGGCGTCACGCTCGACCTCGGTACGTCCGAGGTGCGCTATCAGGGCAAGGCAGCCGAGCTCACGAGAAACGAGCAGCGCATCCTCGCCCTGCTCATGCGCAATGCGGGCGTCATCATCTCTCGCCAGGAGATCATGTGCGACCTTTGGGAGTCTGACGCCTTCGTCGATGACAACACGCTCACGGTCAACATCAATCGCCTACGAAAGACACTCGCAAGCATCGACATCCCCAGCGAGTTTCTGCAAACACGTCGTTCACTTGGATACGTCATCATGAAATAATCAGGCCATGAAGTCACATGACATAGCACGGTTCACGGCAGGAACGTTCTTGCGTGACAAGATAGCGGTCGTAGCGATTGCGTTACTCGTCATCGCCTTCATCACCTTCCTGCTCGTCATCCTTGGCGTCACCATCGATGCAATCGTCCTCATCGACTCGACACTTGCCGCATGCGTCGTTCTCGCACTCGTGCTCGAATATCGCCGTCGCGCGAGTTTCTGGAAGGACGTCGAAACCGCAATCGAGACGCTCGACCGAACACGCTACATCGGCGGCCTCGTCGATGAACCAAGCTTTTCCGAAGGCCGGCTGGCCCTTGACGCGATGCTCGCGCTCACCCAGCTCAACAAGGATGAGCTGGGCGAGCTCAGGACGCAGAACCACGATCGCGCGCAATACACGGAGCTCTGGGTGCACGAGGTGAAGACGCCCCTTGCCGCGGCAAAACTCGTGTTGGACAGGATGCACGGGCCCGATGTCGCCAAACTCAAGATTGAGCTTGAGCGCATCGAAGGCCTCGTCGAGCAGGCGCTTTTCGCCGCCCGATCCGATACGCTCGTAAACGATTACCTCATTCGCGAAGTCAGGCTCGCCGATGCAGTGGGCGAAGCCTGCAAGTCGAACATGTGCTACCTCGCGTCGTGCGGCGTCACCCTCAATATGCAAGTTGACCCGCAGGTAACGGTGATGGCCGATAGAACCTGGCTTGCGTTCATTCTCAACCAGCTCATAACGAATGCCGCCAAGTACGATGCCTCGACCATCACGTTTACGACATATGAGGAGGGAAACGAGGGGCCGCACGCCTGCACAGTCCTCGAGTTACGCGATGATGGCTGCGGCATCCCCGCAGCCGACGTGCCACGCGTCTTCGACCGCGGCTTCACGGGGGAGGTGGGTCGTGCCCATGGCTCGGCGACCGGCATGGGGCTCTTCCTCGTCGCCCGCATGTGCGCGCAGATGGGGCTTGACGTCCTGCTCGCAAGCGAAGAGAGCATCGGCACACGCGTGCAAATCAAGTTCCCCCACGACCGCCGTCGCATGCGCCTGTCACTGTGACGAAAGCCGTGCTGCTAACTTCTCACCCTTACGAATTCGTAAGTGACGGGTAAGCCGCTTCGATGGCAACCGTAAGCTCCGAACATCACCATGGATGATGCCCGATAATCCACATACGAAAGGTTAGTCCCATGAAGGCATCAAAGGTATTATCAGCAGTAACGAAGGGCGTCGGTGCCGTCACTCTCGTGGCGGGGGCAATTGTCGCCGGTATGCTCGCCTATGCATCGGTCAAAGTTCCGCGTACAGGAAGGGGCATTCATGTCTGAGGTAATCGCAACACCGCCAGCGTCGACGACGAAGGCATCCCGCACGGGCTCCTCCCCCATCCTCTGCGTGCGTAATGTCGAGAAGGTGTATGGCGGTCGTCAGAATCTCGTGTACGCGCTCGCCGGCGTGAGCTTCGATGTCGCACGTGGCGAATTCGTCGCCATCATGGGTCCGTCGGGCTCGGGCAAGACAACGATGCTCAATTGCATCTCCACCATCGATCGGCCCTCCGCAGGCCGCATACTCATCAACGGCAGCGACATCACCACCATGTCGAAGAACAAGCTCAGCGCCTTTCGCCGCGATGAGCTTGGCTTCATCTTCCAGGACTCCAACCTGCTCGACACGCTGACGGGCATGGAGAACATCGCGCTCGCGCTCACCATCAAGGGCGCTCGTCCCGCGAGCATCACCACGCGCATCAACGACATTGCGCGCACGCTCAACGTGACCGAGTCGCTCTCGCAATATCCCGCCCAGATGTCTGGTGGCCAGAAACAGCGTGTCGCGGCAGCCCGTGCCATCATCGCCGACCCCTCGCTCATCCTGGCCGACGAGCCGACGGGTGCTCTCGATTCGCGCAACGCGACCATCCTGCTCGAGACGCTCACGATGCTCAACAAGTCGTTGGGCGCGACCATCCTCATGGTCACGCATGATGCATACGCTGCATCGTTTTCCGACCGCACGCTCTTTCTCTCCGACGGCAAGCTCTTCAACGAGATCCGCCAGGGATCGCTCACGCGAGAGGAGTACTTCGCCCGCATCATGGAGGTCGTGACCTTCCTCGGCGGGGAGGCGTACCATGCTGCTTAAGCTCGCCACCCGTAACATACGACGGTCGCTTCGTGACTACGCCATCTACTTCGTCACCCTGCTCATTGCCGTCACGGTGTTCTACGCGTTCAATTCCATCGGTGACCAGCAGGTCATGCATGATATCGCGGCATCCAATCACGCGAACATCATCGAATTCACCGGCTACATGATGAATATCTTCTCCATCGTCGTCGCCTTGGTCCTGGGTTTCCTGGTTATCTATGCAAACCAGCTCCTCATCACGCGGCGCAAGCGGGAATTCGGCATCTACCTCGTACTCGGCATGAAGCCGGGGCAGGTATCGCGCATCCTGCTATACGAGACGGTCTTCATCGGCTTGGGGTCGCTCATTCTCGGCCTGGGCCTTGGCGTTCTCATCTCGCAGCTGCTCTCGTTTGCCACGGCGGCGCTCTTTGGCATCGCCATGCCGCAATACCAGTTCAGCTTCTCGCCGGGAGCCTGCATCGCGACGCTGATCTGCTTCATCGCCATCTTCATCGTAGTCGCCATCTTCAACGTCATCACCGTGCGGCGCTGCAAGCTCATCGACCTCATCGGCGCAAAGGCGAAGCGTCAGAAAATCGTCATCCGCAACCCCTGGGTGTGTCTCGTGCTCTTCGTCATCTCGCTGGTTCTCATCGGCCTTGCCTACTGGCAGCTCGACATTAACGGCATGACGCTCATGTTCGATGCCGAATTCCAGCGCGCAACCGTCCTTATGTTGGTGGGCTCGCTGTTGTTCTTCTTCTCGCTCTCCGGCTTTGCCATCGCCGTGCTAACGCGTCTGCGTGGCGTCTACTTCAAACGCTTGCGTCCCTTTACCACGCGCCAGGTCGCATCGAAGTTCAACACCTCGTTCGTCTCCATCTGGGTGGTGTGCGTGCTGCTCTTCTTCGCCATCACCACCTTTGCCACGGGACTTGCCCTCGTCGATGCCTTCACCGGTGATATCGACGAAGCGAACCCCTACGACGCGAGCATCATCGTGTACGACAAGGAAGTCGTGTACGAAAACGGCAAGGGCACCACGAAGCCCGTCAGTGCCGACATCAGCCAGACGGGCGCATATCTGCAGCAGCACGTCGCCAATTGGGACACGCTTGTCGCCGCCAGCGCGCAGCTCGACTTCTACGGGCTTCCCGACATGACCTATGGCAAGCTCATGGACACTGTCAACACGCACCTTGCGGATGCCATGAGCAACACTTCGACGTTAAACCAAAGCGTGCAGGTCGTTGGCCTCGCACAATTCAACGACGTGCTCGCCATGAACAACAAGCAGCCCGTCACGCTGTCACCTGGCGAATACCTCGTCACCAACAGCATGTCGGCATCCGAGAAAATCGCCGATGCAGTCGTGGCGCAGCATATGCCGCTTCCCACGCCAGACGGCGACCTCCTGCCGGCTAGTCGCGTCGAGAAGGTCCAGCTCAACGACTTCGACATGCTCAGCAACGCCCTCACGATGGTGGTCCCCGATGACGTCATCACCGCGTTGGCCCAGATGGAGACCCCTGATTCGGTGTACGTGAACATCATGTACGCGCCTCGTTCAAACGCGGAAGGTGCGTTCGTCGATGCCATCGAGACCGTCGATGCGCCAGGCGTATCGACCGTCATCACGCGCGTGCAGATGATGGGACAGGCAAGTGGGCTGAAGGTCATGGTCACCTATCTCGCGATCTACATCGGCCTCGTGCTGCTCGTCGCGACCGCCGCCGTGCTCGCGATCCAGCTGCTCTCGCTCACCATCGATTCGCTTGGACGCTATCGCCTGCTCTCGAAACTCGGATGCGACACGTCCATGCTCACCCGCTCGCTCTTCGAGCAGGTCGTGATCTACTTCGTCGCGCCGCTGGCCCTGGCCGTCTGCCACTCGGCATGCGCCATCGCCGTCCTCTCTGGATCGCTTTTCACGGCACTCGGACGCGATCTGTTCCCCTCCATCGTCATGGCGGCATGCCTCGTCATCGCCATATACGGTGGCTACATGCTCATCACCTATCTGACCAGCAGGACAAGCGTCAAGCAGGCCATCTCGTAGCCAAAATGAGACAACGTCTCTGAGCAACTGTCTCATTTTCAACAGGTAGGGGCAGAAGAAAAGGGAGCCGGCATCAATTCTAATGCCGGCTCCCCAGAATGAGGGGGATGAGACCCCCGAACTGTTAACTTCCTACTTGCTACTCGCGCTTCACATATGTGACAACCTCGATTTCCATGTCAACCTTGGTGGGGTCAGGAAGTATGGGCCTCTCCGCATACTCGACCATCTCGTCGATCTCTGCCGGCGTAGCGCTCTTGGGCTCGGTCTCGAGCAGGTATGCGACAGGAGCACGGCGGGCCATGGCCTCCTTGTACTCCTTGGTACCAACCCAGATCTCATGCTTGTACGGGTTGACGCCAAGCTTCTTGGAGCGGTAGATGACGTAACTGAAAGCCGCGATATTGGCGATGAGCGCGATGGAAGCGACCACGGTGTTGACCGCCGGATCGTTCACGGACTGCACCGCAAAGATGGAGTCGTTGGCGAACATCGGCACCATCTGCGCGAACATGCACCAGATGGCCAGCGTGAACGCGCGGTTCTGGATCCACCCGCCCTTGTTCCAGATGAGGCCCGCGATGGTCGGCGCGACGAG
>OHWK01000857.1_pt1 | contig 12478 bp, 10 predicted proteins | sample 1579761 | NCBI WGS metagenome assembly OHWK01 (sample SAMEA3882516, study PRJEB24775) | human gut metagenome | biome: human-associated habitat; feature: intestine environment; material: feces | place: Netherlands | collected 2009/2010 | reverse complement strand
CCCGTTTCAAAATAATACTCAATAGGTTTCATGCTAAAAACACGTTCTTGTTTGCATTCTTTACAATAAGCACTAATTTTAACGTTTCCTTTAAGCAACTCAATTAAGTCAGCAATATTATCTTCATCTATTTTCATGGAATCATAAAGTCCAGCCGTTTGCAAAAAATTTGCAAATACATTATCTTTACTGGAAACTATATCGGATGGTATTGAATCAAAAATATTATGTCTCACTTTATTCTCTCCTTTACTACCGCTTTTTCAGGCACTTTCTCCTCATATTCCTGTTTCAATTCCTCTGCCAAATACGCATCGCTCATGCAGTGCATATCGGAAACACCATCACGGAGCAGCTGATAAACCTGGGAATGATAAAAGAAATCCAATGCCGCATCCAGTGAAAGTCCCTGCTGTTTGGCAAAGCACTCAATAACACGGCTATATTTTTTCTGAAGCAAAATCGGATTTGCTGTCATAATGTTTCACTCCCTTCAAAATGCAACAGAGACAGTGCTTTCTCTGTGCGGAAACATATTTGCAGGTTCGGCTTTTCATAACGCAGGCGGTTGATAGCTTCCGTTTTATCAATCAGTCCGTCAACGAACAGCTCCACGGTATTGAACACTTTATCATTGGCAACACCGCCTACAACAAGGTCGTAATCTGTCGAATCTTTTCCACTGCGGCAGTTCAGAATGAAATCCAGCCATTCTCCGGAATAAGAATCGAATTTCAGCGTTTTCAGTTCAGATTCCCGGCTTTCATCGTATTCATACCGAGAGATAATGCCATCTTTCCCACGGCGTTTGAACTTACCGCACCACTTCGCTGCCTGTTCATACAGCGGCGTGACATAGAAGCCACGCCCGAAGTCTACATTGGGGCGGGAATGAACCAAATCCGGCTTTGCAATCTCTAAAAAAGAACCATGATAAAGAATCATACTTCCACACCCCTTTCTTTCATCACATCAAGGAGATCATCAACGATATATTCCCGGCTCTGGGTATGCAGCACTTCATATTCCGGCACGATATAACCGTTCAGAATATCGCTTTGTTCGGTAAATGCCTGATAGACACGCTCTGCATCCACCCCCAGCTTTGCTGCTACATTTTCAATGCAAAATACAGCAAACTCCAGCTCACTGGAATTTTTGATTTTTTCATCCGTCATCATATGTCAACCTTTCCTATATTTTTAATAATTCATAGACTTTTTTTGAAAAATTCAACTTTTGTTGTATTTCCTTATCTGCACAATAAAACGAATCGCATTCGTTGTTTTTATATTCATTATACAATCCAGAAATTATAAAAATCATTTTGTCAACAAAATCATTTTCCTTACATACAAATTTGTAGTTTACTTTTTTAGGATATTGTCTAATATGTTTTGCATAATCCCTTATCGAATCAAAATAATCTTTTCCAATTCTAGTTTCGACATCTGGATAACCTGATGTATCAACTATCCACTTCATACTAACTGTTGACATTTTTTCTTTTATACATAAAACAAGCAACTCAAACGCTAATATAGCACTATCCATTTTTTCTTGCTCTGCCATCAGTCTATGTATACTTTCTGCATTTTCAAAAATTTTTTCCTGTGCGCGAATTTCTATTCCAAAAGTAATTTCCTTTAAAAATTTTTCCAACTCATCCCTTTCTTGATCTTGGATGATAAACATATTCATAAAACTCTCATATTTCTTAATAAAATTATTAGCCGATCCATTATCCAGTTTAAAACTTAATGAGATTATTTTTTTTCAAATATCGATCAACATCCATTTCATCACCATAAATTTGATGCAATGAATTCGACATTTGTTTTTTCTCCATTGCAATTATAACCACTACATTTTCCAACTCATTGAATACATGATGAATACGTTCCAACACTTTAATCGCATACGAGGGCAAGCATCTATCTAATTCATCAACCATGATAACTACTGTTTGTTCTTCTGATATCTTCTTAATTTGCTCTTGTACTTCTTTAAATATATTCTGGAAGCCAAAATATTTATCATATATTTTTCCATCATCTTCAGATGTTCCAACAATACCATCCAAATCTAATCCCGTCTTTGATTTGATTGCTTCGACAGCAATCTTTGTTATTGTATTTTTAACAATGGCTAACATTTCTTTCTTAGTCTCATTTGATAATAAACTCACATACTGTTCAATCTGATCTTTTAATACAGAAATAATAGCAACTATCGGTTCTTCATAGTAATCGTACCGCCAACAATCATATCGAACAACAAAAAAACGATCCGTGTTTGTTGTTTCCGATTGTTCCACTTGAAGACATTCTTGAATCTTTTCCAGTGCAAAACTCTTACCACTTCCCCATTCTCCTTCAATAGCAAAACAACAATTTTTACGTTTTTCTGAAAGGATCTTAGTCAAATCAACTATCTGTTTGACAAATGGTTCTCTATTTAAAACATCCTCTTTTGACTGCACTTTCTCATCCTCTTTCCTACTTTATTTTAGCCAAAACATCCTGAAAAATTGCATAATTCTTCTTCACGCCATCGTCCAGATCAATAGAAATCATCTGGTCGGCAAGGTGATGAATCTTTTCCTCGTAGGTTCTGATTTCAGTATCCTGTGCCTGCAAAGTGGTCAGCTTTTTGTTCAGCTTCACACGCTCGCCGGTAGAAGCATTCGCAATACGCTGTTCCAAATCGGCAATAGCAGTACGATAACGAGCCTGCTGTTCATGTACATAATCGGTACGAATACGAGCAATGGTGTCCGGCTGATAGCGGTGCATATAAATCAGAGCCTTAAAGCCATTCTTCTTGCCGCTGTCAAACAGCCAGTAAATCGGACGTTTCTGATAAATTTTGCAATGGTCAGAATAGAAGCCACTCAGAAAATAATTCCGAATCACATCCTTCGGCTGACCTTTGCCGCCCAGCGCATCAGCAATGAATTTCAGATTTTCGTCCAGTGTATCTTCACCGTAAACCGTTTTTACGAACTCCACAAACAGACCAACAATATCATCCTCGAAGTATTCATCGTCGCAAATTGGGATAATGTTATCCTTATCCGCAGCGAAAGAATCGTACTTGCTGTTGTCCCATTCGCCGCCTGCATAGGCAAGACCCTCCACATCCAGAGAGTAGCGACCAAACATACAGCCAACCGCATAGGAAATGAAAGAACGAATATCTCTGCCAAGGTCAGCCTTGCGGACAGTAACGTCCTTGTCCTCAACCTCCGGTGTTAGCTCATCCTGCAAACCATAAATGTCAATGAAAATACGGTTCAGTTCTTCCTCGTTGTCTTTCAACTGATTGAAACGCTCATCACATTCACTCTGCCACTGGTCAAAGGCTTCCGCAATGGTAGGAACTTTGCGAAGCAATGGATGGTGTTGAAAGTCCCATGAGGTTTCAAAGGAATCCCAATCTATTTTTGAAATAGAAATATTACTGTTTGCAATAGTACAGCATTCACACTCTCTGTTTTTATCTATAACCACAGGCACTTTATTTACATATCCTGACTCAAATCCTAATGTAGGTGAAATCATTGCTAAAACCATTTCCGAAATTCGACTATTAAGGACTGCTGTTAGATAATCAAGTAATACCGAATTATCTGAAATAACGGACTGCCCACTGTTACTAAAAATATGTCCTTGATAATATCTACGGAAACAAACTTTAGACGTAACTACCGTCCAAGAAATGCCTTCTTTAAAATAATATTTTTCATTGCTTATTTTCCAACCAAGATTATCTCCAAGCTGTGGATATACTCTGCGAGTATTCTCTTTAATCTCACATCCATCATTCTCCCAATTTACAACATAATCATGATTACCATACCACTTTCTAAATTCACCGCCTTTATTATAAGGAATCCATTTCATTCCATCTCTTTCAGCAGATGCAGCTGAAGGATACTTATAGCCTATTTTTTTATTTTCCACTTCATACCAAAGTCTTAAAAAACGGTCATTATTCCCAGTACGCATTCCAATACATGCAGTAGCTACGTCTCGAACACATTCCTTTTCAAACAAATTTGCAAACTTATCACTAACCCAATAAGCCAATGGATTTCCAGGTATTTTTAGAAATTTTATCTGTTGTGCAATGTATCTATTCCTTTTAGAAAGGAACCGATCTTCTTTTGCCTGTTGCGTAGTAGATTCTACCAAACGACAATAAACACCATTATGGTTATTTAAAACAGCTTTTCTAAACACAAACGATGTTGTCTGGACTACTTCACCACCTATTTCTTCAAAAGCCCTTGCTCCCAAATGAGCCATATTCACAACACATATATTTCGTAATTTTGCTCTTAGTTTTTCAAAGCTTGATAAAAACATCCATGTATGCTGTGTAATCATTGCTTGAAAACCATTTTTTCTCGTCATTTGTTCACAATGATCAATAAAAATTGCAAACAAATCACTTTTACTATCTGGATATTGTTTCTTGGCATAATTTGTAAGATTGCTTCCCATGCTTGATGCACCCATATACGGTGGATTTGTCACAACCACATCATACTTCTGTGCCAATGCTTCTGCCACCTGTACCAATGGCAGTAATTCTCTCAGTGCCGTCTCACGAGACATATTTATATCTTCCGTAATCTCAGCAAAACGGTCATACAGAGCAGACCAATCCTGCGGTGTCACAGTCAGAATAGAACCGTATTCCTTTGCATCATGCAGCTCTTTGATGATGGTGTCCATAGAAGCTGTGAGCTTCATATCGCCATTACAGAAATAATCTACTGCAAATTTATCTACATGATTGCTCTCGACAATAGCATACACATGGGGCTGAATGCCACGGCTGAAGAAGCGGCGATCATACTGACGGGCTTTCATCATTACCGCAAAGTAAGCCAGCTGTGCCGCACGGTCATCAATATCCAAACCGTAAAGATTGTTCTCTACAATGCTTGACACTGCTTCACGGGTGGTATAGCCGTAGGATTCATAAATCTTCATCAGTACATCAAACATATATGCAAGAATATGACCGGAACCGGAGCAAGGGTCAATGACTTTCAGCTGATCCGGTGTCAGTGCAGCGTATTCCTTGCGAATCTCTGCAAGCTGTGTCTGCACTTCCGGCTCCTGCTCGGCTTCTTCCAGATAGTAGTGCCATTTGGTATCTTCCGGGTCACGGTTTCCGGCAGCATAAGCAGACTGTTCTTCCTCGGTAGGAAGAAGCTGACTCTTAACATCTGGGTGTCCCTCCAGCCATAAACGACCAAGACTATTCTCTACCATGTAGCGAACAATCCAGTCTGGTGTGAAAAGCTGAGTTGCTGCAGGGATGTTTTCTTTTGTGATTTTCACATTCTTTTTCAGTGCTGCAAAAACATCGACCTTTTTCTCACTGTTATAATACTGATACAACCAACCGATGATCTGGACAGCATCCTTCCAATCATCCTCCGGTATCAGCTCAATCATCTTCTGAATCACGCTACCTTCACGGAGCAGATTGTCTGGCAGAAGAAGCTCAGTGTAGTCTGAGAGTCTCTGGAACATTCCCGGCAGAATCTTATTCAGAGCGTTACACTGCACGATCAGCAAATATTTATAGAGTTCTTCGGTCTTTTCGGCATCTTTCAGTTCATAGACCTTTTCCATATCCAGTCCATCCAAATCCAGATGAATGGCTTCGGTTATAATCTGCGGCTTAAAATTGTTTTCCTCGTCCGTAAATACACGCACATGGGAAGGAATGTAGCCGTTGACTTCCATAAATCGCAGAGCAGAGAAGCGGTTGAACCAAGTGTAGGCAACCTCCTCCATGACCTGCTTATATCCTTTATCATTAATCTCGGCAATCAGAGCCTGACGCTGCTTCTTTTCATCGGCAGTAAGGACTTTGCCGCCAACGCTGTCCACATTAGCATCCTCAATGTTGCCCTCTGTGATACCGTATTCCACACCTTTCAGGGAAACACGGGCGATCAGCTCTGTTCTTGCCCAGACAGCAAATTTTTTAATCGCATTCTTATCCATTATATTCATCCTCTTAATAAATCAACTCTAACAGCTTGAGCATATTGTAATACAGCAAAAACAATTGCATACAGTCTTTCTTCGTAACCTTTCTTGTAAGCATTCCATGGTCAAGAAAATTTCTATTTATAACCTCCGGTTGTTTTCTAAAATCGTTTCCACTTTCAAACACTTTTTGAAGACAAGCAAAAAGATTTGTACAAAACAATGCTGTATAAAGCACTTCTGTATTCACATCTATTTCCGTTCGTTTCTTTGCATCTCGCACAGCGCTTAACCCAACATTACGCCTTTTTCCATCTAAAGTCGATTTTTTCTGCAATCTAATCAATATCGCATCAATTAAAGCAAACAAAATAAACGCACATGATTTATACTGCTTATGTCTATAATCAAATACTGCTTCTCTAAAATCTGTCTTTTTCGTTCGTTTGTTTTCTAATAAAACTTCAAATATTTGTTCCATTATTTTATTAGGACATTGTTTTAATGCCATAATGTCAGCATCTTTTTTATTAGCTGGCATACTACTAAATAGCGTTTCTTCATCTGCACAAGGATTTATTGTCCATCCATAATGTCCCCACAACCTATGTATTTCAAGAAGTTCTTGCTTTTTTTTCTCAGAAATTGATGGAATTTTAATTTTTCGAATTACTTCTGAAAATTCTGCTGTCATTCTATAGATAGCTTTTGAAAATTCACCAACTTCAATATTATGAGAAAATTTAAATGATTTTTTTAAGATTTTTATAACCTCTTGCATTTGATTCCATTTTGAAACAGACATACCCAACGATTTCTTAAAATTTTCTAGCCCCACTTTCATATTAGTCTGCTTTTCTAATATTGGTTGAAATGACTCAAGAATTTTATTTTGATTTTTCTGTATTTGTTTTATTGATTCATTTGCTATTGAATCCGTTAATTTTGTGTCCGTTTCTTTCTTAGCTTCATCTATTATTTTCTCTTTCTTTTCATAATTATTCATTATTCTTCCTTAATCATAATACTTAATTCAACTTAATCTCATCACAATTCTTCAATAACTGTTTCAACTGAGAACGAATCTTCTCTACATAATCATCAATATCCGCATCCGTCTGTAAGGTCTTTGCCTGGAATACAACCTGACGGTTATAGGCACGAACCACTTTCTTCTTTGCTGGAGCTGCTTCTTTTCCCAGCTGCGTCGACTGTACTGGCGGCTTCGGTGCAGGCGGAGCCAGAACAGACTCGATATTGCTGACGGTATCATCCTTATATTGGCACATCGGCAGGAACATAGCATCCAGAAGGGCAAGGCTCTTTAATTCTGCGATTTTCTCCTTGCACTGGCTGAAATACCTGTCTGATTTCTCAATCAGATGGGATGCCTTAGAATCGCCGTTTGCGGCAGTGTGGGTTGCTTCCATACACTGACGAACCGTTTCCAGAACCTCAGCACGTTTTTCTTCCAGCATCTTATCATGGGCGGTACGAACCATATCCATCAACGGATTCAGTTCATGAATCCGGTTATAGTTGAACTTGCTTCCGGTCTGAATCATCGTAATCAGGCGAATAGTGTTCAGTGCCTTGTGTGCTTCCTCATTTTCCGCAATTCGGTCAAGGTCATCATGCAGAGAGTTTTCAAACTGTACTGCCTGGTCGAATACCGTCACCTGAGTCTTGAAGAAATTTTCAATGCCGTTGCTCATGGCTTCTTTGTTATCAAAGAGAGCATCCTCTTTTTTCAGCACACGCTCAATTAGAGCAATATTGTCTTTCTTCTGGGAAAGTACATCATCCATCAGATGAATGGCTTCCTGAACTAATGCACGGTCTGGGTATTTATGTCCGTCATAACGGGCATCCAGAGAAACATAGTAATCGCGCTGCTCGGTAAACTTCTCCGTCACAAAGCGAATCAGACCATCTTCATCGTCCGGTACATCCATGATGTCGAAATACTCACGTAGCATTTCTTTAACATCACGTAGCATCGTAGCAGAAATATTTTTACGTTTGCTGATAGACGTCTTACCGATCTCACTCTTTTTGCGGAGCATATCCGGCAGTTTCGGGTCATCTGGCTGAATGGTATTGCCTGCATACTTGATGGTTACTTTCTGGGAATAAATCAGCTGTGCCGCAACCGCAGCAATGTCGATTTCTTTCCAGCCATACGGAATCGCACTGTATTTGCTTTGCACATCTGCCATAGAAGTCGGCAGCTTTTTCGCATCCTGCATTTCCAGATATTCTTCCATGGCAGAAGCAGCATCACGGTTCGGTTCCATGCCCGGAAGTGCTGTTACCGCACCTGTCAGAATCGCAATAATATCTGCATCACTGCCTGCATTATCTGTAATCAGATCGAGCTTGCTATATACATGGGCAACCAGATATTCAAGCGACTGGTCAATCTTGCTCTTAGCATTTCCAGATTTGATTTCCAGATGCTCACCGTCTACATAGAACTGCGCCCCTTCGATCGCATTTTGTAATTCGGCCATAGCACTTTCTTCATATTTTGTGGCTTCATCCTGCTGATCGCTGATGATTTTCTGTACACTTTTCGGAAGCTGGCTTACATTTCTCTGTTTTACATACTTACGAATCTTCATGGCAGATTCCAGAGATTCATAATAAGGCGTATCAGCCAGAACCACGATTGCTTCGTTGCCTTTGGATTCTGACATCAGACGGTAATCAGTTTTTTCAATAGCATCGGTAGCAACGGTCAGGAAACGCAGACGCATACCACCTGTTGCCACTCCAACCGTAATGCCATCTACCATCTGATCGAAAGCAAAGTCATATTTTCCATAACGGAATTTCTTGGTTGTGAAAATATCGCCATAAATCATCTGGGCGATACGCTCTACAATAGAAGCGGTATCCACATTTGTATCTCTTATTTCACGCTGAATATCCTGTTCTTCGTCCGTCAGGAAGTTATAAGTGTCACCAGTTCTGCCTATATAGTTCTGACTCATCAGACGATCAAGGCATCCTCGGACAGCTTCACGCATGATAATCTTATCCACACGAATATCGTCTGCCATAAGGATCACGATATTGTCCAGATTGGAAGGAATATCATCAATATATCGAATCAAGTACAGAAGCTTCAGTACATCTACATCCTGCTGTTCGATGCCATCGCCATTGTCGGCTGCTTTCTGGCAACGCTCGATTACCCGGCGGATAGAGCCGTCCAGGAAAGTATGTACGGTATCATAAAAACGGAAGAACGGAACAAGTGCGTATTCATCCTTCTCCTGAATTTTCTGTGCAGCTTCCTGGAAGCCGGACAGCATGGAACGCTCACCACCAGACAGGTGCTTACCGGAATTTCCATGTTTCCGGATTTCCGCAAATACCTTCTGCATGATGATGAACTGATACGGCACGAACGGGAAGTTCTCTGTAAATTCCCTCGGACCGGAATATCCTTTAATATCCAGAATAGAGCCGCTAAAGCTGAACAGGTTACGCAGAACCGAATCATTCTGCTCATAAACGGTTTCCAAATCCGTTGTTGCTTCCGGTTTCTTTTTCAGAATACGCTTCTGGATAACTTCGTCCACAGAGGAAGAAGATAAGCTCAATCTTGTTTTGAAACGAGCCTGAATACGGGAGAACTCATCCGCACGAACTTTGATGATTTCATCAATGGCTTCCTGTCCGGTGCAGATCACCCAAATCTTACCTTCGCACTCGCTTCCGATTTTTTCAGTCAGAGACTGGAGGTTCAAAAGCATATCGGTATCCGTACCAACATACTGTCCAACCTCGTCAATCATAAACAGCAGACGGAAGTTTGCAGGTTTAGTATCTACATAGGCTTTCATATCTTCCACAAGCTGTGCAATAGAAATTTCTGTTGTAGTTTTATCATTGAACCACGTCTTGGCATCGTCCTCGCTCATATCCAGAACTTCCATCAGTGTCGGGATGATGAACTTTCCATTGAAAGCAAAGGCACGGCGCATTTCAAGCCAAGGCTTGCCTTTCTTTTCTTCAAAAACTCTGCGGAACTCCTCTGTCTTACCCTGCTGGTCAATATAACGCTCCATCATGGCAACTTTCAGATTTTCACCGTAAAATCCCAGATGGTTGTAGAACATCTTTGCAAATACACGAAGTACAGCAGTCTTGTCTTTATTGCTGAAGCCTTCAATATCAATGTTGAAAAGAATGGTTTCCGTCTGCCCCTTCGTGGCACGGTCGATCAGCATAAAAGTTGCCGGGTCATCCTCAAACTTTTTACGAAAACGCTCCACACTGCGAATGCCTTTTACCTCTTTATTTTCCAAAATGTAGGAAAGCATTTTCAGGAAGTGAGATTTACCACTTCCAAAGAAACCGGAAATCCAAACGCCCATATCGGCTGTCGGCTGGTCGAAAGCATCACCGTAATAGTTGAAGAACGTAATGAAATGTTTCTTCAATTCTCTGGTAATGACATATTCATTTAACTCCTGCTCGATTACATCATCAGCAGCCTGATCTACTTTAATTACACCATTGATTTTGCGGTTAATGTCGTCCGCAAACATATCTCGAATCATCATGGCTTTATCCCCCTTAATCTATGACATTGAATGCCCGGTAATAATCATTTGGTGTCAATCGATTGAACAGTTTTACATGACGACCATCAAACTCACCCGGATACATAACCAAAATCGGAACATCTGAAAAATACGGTTGCAAAGCTTCCAGTAACGTATGGATTCTCATAAACGGGAACACCTCGCCCACACCTGTCAGCATCAGCACATCACCCGGTTCGTGTGGCTCATACTGGATTTTATCAATGAACTCTCCATTGCCGATTGCGGAGTTAAGCTGCTCCAGAAGATAAGCACTTCCGTCAGCTTCTTCCATATCCGGAATCGCATCTGTGATGTCCATATCATCGCAGATAGAAAGAAATGTTTTATATAAATTACAAACAATCAAATGGCAATCTAAGGACTGATCGGTTTCCAACTGATTCACAAAATGGCGGACAACCATTTCATTCTCCGGTTCATAACAGAAGATTCTGATATTCACCTCATTGCTGAGTCCCTTGCCTTCCAGGAACTCCGGTTCCTGAATCAATGCCCGAACTTTGTCCAGGCGTTCTTTTATGTCACTCATTGACTACCTCCTACACAAAATGCTCCACTGGAGCATTTCTTTGCACGCTTAGGCGTAAGAAAAGCAATTAAACGCTGGCAGTATCGCCGTGTCGCCATTGCTTCTGATGGCATTCTCCAAAACAGGATGCAGCCATACTGGATTCAAATGATCTGCCTTGAGATTGTCGAGATATTCTGTTTCAACAAGCACTCTGGCAATTATCTGTTTTAACTTTGTTATTGTAGTATCGCTCCAGGAAGCTACGGTATCATTCTGCTCCTGCAAGCGCATAAAAAATGTATTCAAATCTATCTTACCAAAAGACGTGTCCCTTAATCTGTACTTCTCGCCAATGACGGTCAGCATAAATTCCCAGACCAGTCGGCTTTGCTTCATTAACGCATACAGACAAATCTGTTTTGCTACATCTGTTGGTTGTGACGCAATCGCAGAAACCAGAGAATCATCTTCCAGAGCATGAAGCCGTTTGATGCAGGCTTTCGCCATGCGTGTAATAGATTTTTCCGTTGGATACTGGAAAAGATTCTGCTCTACAATTTCTTTAACAATTGCATCATCGGAATTTCCTTCTACCATTAGCTTTGCGGTAGAACGCATTTCGTAGAAAAGGAACGGCTCTCTGGTCAAAGACGCAATATAAGGATAAGAATGATCCATGTTCCCGTACCTCCTTACTGCTCCTCTTTTTTATCAGGAACAAATTCCATGATATCTCCCACATCACAATTCAAAGCAGAACATATCTTTGACAGAATCTCTGTACTTACATTTTCATCTTTTGATAATCGAGACATCGTTGTTGTACTAACTCCTGTCATTGCACGCAAATCTTTCTTCATCATTTCTTTATCAATTAACAATTTCCACAATTTCTTGTAACTAACTGCCATTTTTTCACCTCAATCTTATTTGCTTGAAATATCTGTTCACATGGTATTTATCATCATATCACAAAAATGCGTTTCAAACAATCTAATCTACCAAAAATCATAATTCAATTCTGAAATATCGCATTTAAAATCACAAGAAACACATCTTAACAAGACAAGCTGAAAGTACAAATGCCACTATATATCCGATTCCACAGAAAAATTTTATCTCGTTTATTTTCTCTGATTGCAATTTTATTCTTTTTTTCAGTTTTTGCACTTCCTTCTCAGCTATCTTTCTATTCTGTTCCGCTTGATACTTTAATGACTGTAATTGTTTTTCTGCTTCTTTTTGTTTTCTATATGCCTCATCAACAGCTTGCACAGATGATTTATTAACCTGTATCTGCAATTTAGAGTTCTGGTCCCGAACGTCTT